>WNFX01000313.1_pt1 | contig 73227 bp, 79 predicted proteins | sample 5400111 | NCBI WGS metagenome assembly WNFX01 (sample SAMN13153363, study PRJNA577476) | soil metagenome | isolation source: 40 cm soil or saprolite under grassland replicate 1 | place: USA:California | collected 2016-06-15
GGCGCCTTCCGGCTCGCCGCCCACGTCCACCCCGAGCCGCTGCTGGTGCCGATCGCGGTGGCGAACTTCGACAAGAAGCTCACCCGCACGACCACTGCGGCGGTGGTGCAGGAGCCGTTCAAACTCTCGGACGCCGTGGCCGACCCCACCGACGAGGGCGCGGTGCTGGCGTTCATCAACCACCAGCTCTGCCCGCGCTTCCGGGGCTGGGTGCGGGAGGCCGCCGCGCTGGCTGCGCTACCGGACGATTAAGCCCCAAAGCCCTCCGGCACGCCGGTGAGCGCCAGCTCCAGCCAGCGTTGCTCGAATGCCCGCCAGCGTCGCTCCTCAGGGGCGCTGGAGTGGCTGACCGGGAAGCGCATCAGCTCGTGTGACCCGCCGAGATGGGCCGCGATGGCCAGCACGGTGGGTGCCGGCACGACCTCGTCGATCAGGCCGACCCCGACGAGCGTCGGGCAGCGCACCAGCCCGGCGAAATTGACCGGGTCGAAGTAGCGCAGCACCACCATGAGATCCTCGGCCGCGTGCTCCGGACGGCGCTCCAGGTAGTGGTTGATCTCCCCAGCCGACCCGGAGCTGCCGAACAGCCGCCGGCCCTCCGCCCAGCCGAAGGTCGGGACCGCGACTGCCAGCAGGTCGCCCGTCCCGGCCAGCGCCTCCGCCATGAGGGCGAGCCCACCGGCGAAGCTCCACCCTTGCAGCACCGTGCGGGTCACCGCGGCGCCGAGCAGCTCACGGCCCACCTGGACTGCGCGCAGGTAGTCGCAGACCGCGCCGCGCAGCACATGTCGCTCAGGCGACTCGATCCCGGTCAGGACGTAGCCCGACCGGGACGGCGACGGCAGCGCGGCCCCGGACCGTCCCCAGCCGCGTACGTCGACGCCGACGACGTTGAGGCCGGCGCGTGCCCACCGCCACTTCGTCGTGCTGCGGCCGCCGTAGCCGTGCCCGTGAACGACCAGTGGCCGTGGCTTGCCGTCGACCCAGCGAAGCAGGTAGCCGTGAATGCGCGCGCCGCCCAGCGAGGCGAAGGAAAGTCTCTCGAGCTCGAGCTCGAGCTCGGGCCCGGCCCGCGTGCCAGCTGCCTGGAGCTCCACCAAAGGCGGGATCCGGTTCAGCTCGTCGATGGTTGTGGACCAGAACTCGAAGAAGTCGACCGGACGGCTCAACGAGGGACGCAGGGTGGACACCCCGACAGCGTACCGCGCCGGACGAGCTTGGCTGGGCCCTGGCGGACGGGCTTGGCCTGGCCGGCCCGGCGTCCCAGCGCGAAGGAAGGGAGGAGTCCTCCCGATCGTCGCGGTGGTGCTTCTCGGCGTCACCTGGACGCTGGCCCGGCGCGTCGGCGCCGGTGCCGCCAGCATCGAGGATGGCGTCCTGCTGGCCGTGGCGGCCGCTGGGATGGCTGCCGCGGCGCTGATCGCCGCCCGGATCGTGTTCGTGGTGGGCCGCCTGCATTGCACGGCTGGCCCCGTTGGTGAAGGCACGACACCGATTCCGTCGTCGGGAGCAAGGAAGACCTGGGAGTTGAAGCCAGGGTGTATCCCTTGATGCTCGACGACGAGGTGGCCGCCGGCGTTGCCGCGGAAGGTAGCGGTCCAAGGGCTCTCCGCTCACGTCCTCGACGAGCTAGCCGAGCGTGGCGAACCCATGGTTGCCATACGTGAATCTGGTGCCCGGCTCGACCTCGACGCGGAGACCGCGCCGGTAGTACCGGGCGAGGGACGGCAGTGGCCGTCCCACCTTCGCGCTCTCGCCGAAGTCCGGCCTGATCAGACCGGAGGGGTGCACCATCTCGGCGATCCCGGCGGTGTGGGTCAGCAAGTGTCGCACGGTCGCGGGCCGGAAGCTGGCCTTGGCGGGGACCAGGCCCGCACCGACTCCTGCCGGCAACGGCCTGCACCGAGGTTGCGCTCATGTGGGTGTGGCGAAGGAGCCGGCCGACCCGGGCCGGTGGGGTCCTTCGGCAGCCTCGCGCGGGGACGTTCGGCCGTTCTTCACAATCCACGCCCATGGCCCAATGAATCACGCGGCCCTGGACGGCGCGCCGCGAGCGCCGCGGTTGGCGTGGCTGCGCAGGAGGGCTCGGGCGAGGATGGTTGCCACGGAGAAGAGTTCCTGGCCGGATCTGTACGAGCAGGTCGTGCAGGGCAACCTGTGCGCGGGCTGTGGGGCCTGTGTCATGGCCTGCCCGCGCAACGTCCTCGGCTACGACGACGCCGGCTACCGCCCGGTGAACGTCGAGCCGACCACCCCCGCGGGTCAGTGTGCCCACGGCGCGCGGGGCTGCGATATCTGCACCCGCGCCTGCCCGCGGTTCGGTGCCTGGGAACTGGGCGGCGACGTGGCGCTGCATGGCCGGGAGCGCCAGCCCGATGAGGTCTTCGGCATCAGCCGAGGGATCTGGCTTGTCCGGGCCACCGACCCGGACGTCGTGGCCGCCGGGCAGGACGGCGGGCTGGTGAGCGCGCTGCTGATCTGGGGTCTGCGGAACGGGCGGATCGAGGGCGCGCTCACCTCACGCCGCTCACGCGCGCGTCTGTGGGACGCCGAGCCGTTCCTGGCCACCACCCCCGCCGAGGTGCTGGAGGCGGCCGGGTCCCGGTACACCTACTCGGCCAACCCCCTGGCGATGCGGCAGGCCGAGGAGCGCGGGCTGCAGCGGCTCGCCCTGGTGGGGACCGGCTGCCAGGCGGCGATGAACGGGACCCTGCAAGCCCGGCGGGTCAACAAATACGCTCGGCGCATCGAGCTGACCATCGGGCTGCTGTGCTCCAAGACGTTCGAGTACGAGGGCATGCGGAAGGTGATCGAGGAGCACGGAGTGCCGATGGCCGACGTTGCCAAGCTCGACATCAAGGGCAAACTGCTGGTATGGCGCCGCAGCACCGGCGACCGGGTCGATATCCCGCTCAAGGAGCTGCGGGCGTTCACCCGCGAGGGCTGCCTGCTGTGCCCGGACTTCGCCGCTTCGCTTGCCGACCTGTCCGCAGGCGGCCTGGGCCAGCGTGACGGGTGGACCCTGACAATCGTCCGCACCCCGCGCGGCGCTGACTGGCTCTGGGGCGCCGCCGAGGCAGGCGCCGTGGCGGTGCGACCGGGCGACGAGGACCCGGCCGCGATCGCCCTGCTCGCAAAGCTGGCCGCCAAGTCCCGCGCACGCGTCCTGGCCCCGGCTTCAGCCGCCTTGGCGGGTTAGCGGCGAACGTCTGGATTCGTGCGGCCGATCACAGGCCGATGGTCGCCATTGACTTGAGGCCATTGGCCCTGCCGTCGGCATCCGTAGCCGGAGACCCTGGGCGGCAGATCAGCGGTTATGGCAGCTGGTAGCGAGGAGGGAGGTGCTCCGATGGCTCTCTGGCGGTCGCAGCGGAATGAGCGTCCGGAGGAACCGCAGATTGCGTTCCGGCAGTGTCCCGGATGCGAGTACGACTTCGTCGAGGGAACGGGCGCAAGATCATGCGGCTGGTACGACTGCCCGTACCTCCCAGAGGAGCTGAAGGTCCTCTGCCCGGACTGCAACTACAACTTCGCCACCGGCGAGGGCTCGCCATGGTGCGCCGACCCGCCAGACTGCGGCTGGGCCGCCGAGGGCCGCCAGCACGCCGAGAACGCTCGCCGCTTCCAGGGCGCAGCAGCGCTGATTCCTCACATCCTCCAGAGCGGGAGCAGCGCCGCGGCGGCGCGTTCCAGCGTCCGCTGGTCAGCCAGGCCGAACGCCGCACGACGCTGGCTTCGACATCCAGGGTTCCGATGACCCTGCCGTCATAGGGATGACCGGGTCGGGCCGCTTCTCACCCGCTTCTCACCCCCGAGTAGGGACCTTCAGCCCAATCTGTACTGCGACCGCGGCGTGATGCTGTGGGGAACCTGCCACGGGAGGTCTGTATGACCAGCGAGATCGCAGGAGAGCCGATAGGAGCGCTGGTCGGCGCGCTCGTCCATCTGAATCATCCCGCCCACACCATCCACCGGGGATGGTTGTTGATCTCGGTCGCCAACCTTGTGGTGATCGGGCTGATGCTCGCGATCTTCATCCTCGCGGTCGTGCTGCCGTTCCCTGGAAGGAGACGGCCATGAGCACCGAAACGCAACGGCCGATGTGGACCGGGCGCGTGCGCGACGCCGCCGTCCGGACCTTTCCACCGGAAAGGCTCCTGCCCGACCGGCAACCGGTGTACGTGGCCTCATGGATCTACGTGTTCGGCGTCCTCACCATTGCGGCGTTCGCGGTCGTCCTGGTCTCAGGTGCGTGGCTCGCGCTGGAAGGACCCGCGTGGTGGCACAGCTCCAATATCGGGCTGTTCGCCAACAGCCTGCACCTGTGGAGCACCGAGCTGTTTTTCTTCTTCATGGTCATCCACCTGTGGGGCAAGTTCTGGATGGCGGCCTGGCGGGGCAAGCGCCAAATGACGTGGATCACCGGCGCGGTCGCGTTCGTGGCCTCCATCGGAGCCGCCTTCACCGGCTACCTGTCGCAGCAGAACTTCGCCTCCCAGTGGATCGCCTCCGAAGGCAAGGACGGCCTCAACGCCGCCGGGGTGGGTGCGTTCTTCAACGTGCTCGACTTCGGTCAGATGTTCATGTGGCACATCCTGCTCCTCCCCGCGGTCCTTGGCGTCCTGGTCGTGCTGCACGTGCTGCTGGTGCGCAAGCACGGGGTCGTGCCGCCCTTCCCGGCCAAGGGGCAGGTGGCCTTCGACTCCGTCGAAGCGGCGCCGGATGCCGGTGACGGGGGCGGGCCGGAAGGAGACCAGCGATGAGCGCCAGGACCCTCAACAAGCCCAGCGGGCGCGCCGCCAGGGCCGGGCACGTGGAGGCGTGGACCGGCGGATGGCGCCGCTACGACCTGGTGAAAGAGTTCGTCATCGCGTTCGTGGTGGTGTCGCTGCTCACAGTGGCGCTCGCGGTGGTGTTCTCGTCGCCCGACGACAAGCCCGTCACCATCGCCCGCTGGGCAGGCGCCGATCCCAAGGACTTCCTGACCGCGGCCGTCAGCGAGCTCGACGCCTCCAGCGATGTCGCCGGCTACGGACCGCCTTATACCAACACCCCGGACGCTGCCCAGAAGATCGGGCCGATCTGCCTGCAGTGCCTGCCAGGCGTCCATATCCCCATCGACACCGCCAACCAGTTCATCCTGGGCCCCCTGGCTGAGCAGGCGCCCAACGACCCAGCCCTCGCCCGGGCCCTGAGCCAATACGGGTCGGCGTCGCCATCACAGCAAACCGCCTGGACCGACGCGTACACCAAGGCGCTGGACCAGGTGACCTTCACCAACGGCCAGCCGACGCTGCCACCCGGCGATTACGGCCCCGTCCCGACCATGCTGTCGGCGCTGCTGCTCCAGGCTCGGGCCGGTGGCTTGGACGGCGCGCTCCTGGCCACCAGCCAGTTCTACCAGACCGACTACACCAAACCCATCCTGTTCATCTCGGCGGGCAGCTACTTCGAGGACCAAGCCGCTGGCAAGCACCTGCTCGGTGAGCAGTGGGGCATGATGAACGAGACCGGGGACTGGCCAGGGCAACCGTGGCTGTGGCTGTACACCTTCTGGTACCAGATCAAGCCGTTCTCCACCTCGGGCAACGCCGATGCCCTGATCTGGGGGATCATGCTCGTCCTCACGGCAGCGCTGATCCTGGTGCCGTTCATCCCCGGCGTCCGTTCGATCCCGAGGTGGCTCCCCGTCTACCGGCTGATCTGGCGAGACTACTACCGGCACTTGGAGGGCAGACGCTAGCCGACGTGCCGCCCCGGACGACGGCGGATCATCTGCTCGGTCAGGGCGGCAATCCGCCTACCCATTCGGCATCGGGTGTCTCCCCCGCCAGCATCTGCTCGATGACCGTGGTAATGACACGGTCCCTGTCAGCCGCGGAGACCTTCTCGGGGTGCTCGATCTCGACGCGAATCCGGCGTTCCATGACTTCGGGGTCGGGGCGTCGGGTCTGCTTCTTGAGATCGGTGTAGATGGTCCAGGCCAGTCCTGCGACGCTGACGATCAACGCGGCGAGGGAGATCGCGATCGGCTCATACCGGTCCGCCGCCGCGTGGTCATCGCCCACTTGGAGCTGCCGTTCGACCTCAGGAACCAGCAGCGGCAGGTCGGCGTCCTGCGCAAGGCGCGCTGCGGCGTTGCGGGCGATGCGATCCACGGGACTGGCCATGAGCCCTCCGTGCTCGGCGTCCAGGATTCAGGGTTCCTGCTTCGGTGCGGCAGCGACGCTCACATGCTTCATGTGGTCAACGCTCGCCCTGTGTGGGCCATCTGCGAGTGGTCACGGCCTTGAGGCGTCCGAGGAAGAATCGGGTGGTCCAGCCCTTGCGGCCGATGGGGCGGGTCACGGCCGGCGTAGACCTGCACCGAGGGCCGGAGCGGCGCGACCGGATCGCAGCTTCCCTTCCTGGCACCGCACGGGTAGACCTTGCGGCCAAGGAATGCCCAGCAGAGCGAGCAAAAATCAGGGTCAGGACATCAAATACCGTCTGACCTGCACCTTTGAGTGGGCAGGGACGGGATCGAACCGCCGACCTTGCGGTTTTCAGCCGCACGCTCTACCGACTGAGCTACCTGCCCGAGCAGTCCGAGACTCCGGCGATAGGGAGTCCCAAGCGGTCCCGACGGGATTTGAACCCGCGACCTCCGCCTTGACAGGGCGGCGAGCACAGCCAAGCTGCTCCACGGGACCTGGTACGGCCCAACCTAACGTGCCCCCAGCGGAGTTCGAATCCGCGTCGCCACCTTGAAAGTTGAAAGGGTGGTGTCCTAGGCCACTAGACGATGGGGGCCCGGTTCTTCTCGGGGTGGGCCGCGTCGGCCTCGAACCGACGACACCCCGGTTAAAAGCCGGGTGCTCTACCAACTGAGCTAGCGGCCCACGGGCAGGGCGCGCCGATGGTGCCATCGCCGTGCCCTTGCTGTCAAAGAGATTGTCGCACCCTTGCGACTGCTGCCGCTCGCTCATGCGTCCGGGCCCGCCTCGCGCTCCGCCCTGGCCTGATCGGCCGGCAGCAGCTTGTAGCCGACGCCTCGAACCGTGGCGATCATCGATTCGTACTCGGGGCCCAGCTTGGCTCGGAGCCGGCGGACGTGGACGTCGACCGTGCGGGTGCCGCCGAAGAAGTCGTAGCCCCACACTTCCTGCAGGAGCTGGGACCTGGTCGATACCCGACCCGGCCGGGAGGCAAGGAAGCGCAGCAGCTCGAATTCCTTGTAGGTCAGGTCGAGTGGCCGCGCGCGCAGGCGGACCTGGTACGAGACGGGGTCGACGACCAGCTCGCCGACGCGGATGGCGGCGTCGGGCTCGACGGTGTCCGGGCGCTGGACCAGCAGGCGGATGCGCGCCTCCACTTCCGCTGGTCCCGCGGTCGGCAGGACGAAGTCGGAGGTGCCCCAGTCGGGCTGGAGGCCGGCGAGCCCCGCTTCTGGGATGATCACCATGATCTGACTGGACTCTCCGGCGGCGTGCAGGGTGCGGCACAGCGCCTGCGCCTTGGAGAGGTCCCTGGTGGCGTCGATCAGCACGAGGTCCTTGCCGGAGAGCCCGGCGAGGCTCGACAGGTCGAGAGGCGCGGTGGCGGTGGTGTGCACGAGATACTCGAGCGCGGGAAGGACCTCTTTCGCCCCCCCGGCTCGGTTCGTCAGGCAGGCTAACTCGGCCACCCTCTGGTTCTCACCTCACCGTCGTCCCGGCCGCCTTCGTCGATCGGGGCCACAGCGGGTTGCGGCGGCCGGAGCGCCACCGGCACCGTAGCATCCGCCGTCGAAGTGGGACAACGAGGAGCGTGCACAGTGGTACGGGTCCGCCTGTTCGCGGCCTTGCGCGAAGCGGCCGGGGTGTCGGAGCTGACCGAGCCCGCTGGCCGGCTAGGTGAAATCCTCGGTCGCCTCCGGGATCGTTACGGGGAGCGGTTCTCCGCCGTGCTGGCCACCGCCAGCGTGCTGGTCGACGGCGGCCGCTGCGGCGACCCGGCCACCGAGGTGGCCGACGGCGCCGAGATCGCGCTGCTGCCACCCTTCTCCGGCGGCTCCCGCTGATGCGGAAGCTGCTGCTCGTGCTGCTGGTCGCGGCCGTCCTGGTCGGCGCGGACTTCGCGGCGGCGCGGGTGTTCGAGAGCAGGGTCACCACCGCGCTGCAGAGCAAGTACCAGCTCGGGAGCCGGCCGATCGTGCAGGTGCGCGACTTCCCCTTCCTGCCGCACCTGTTGACCGGGCACTTCTCCACGGTCGACCTGGCCGCCACGGACGCGCGGGCGCGGGGTCTTGAACTGAAGAGCATCGAGGTGCACCTGCGCGACGTCAACGTGCCGCGAGCGGTGCTGTTCGGCGGGCATGGGCTGGTGCGGGTCGGCCGGGCGGAGGGTCAGGTCGAGTTGAGCCAGGACCAGATCAACCGGTTGCTCGCCGATCGTCTGGCCGGCGGCGAGGTGACGCTGGAGCCCAGCGGCGTGCGCCTGCGTGTCAGCACCCAGGTCCTCGGCCAGCGGGTGGACGCGGTGGTGGCCGGGCGGCTCGCGGCGCGCAACGGGCGGCTGGCGTTCCAGCCCCAGTCGGTCGAGGTCGGTGGCGTGCGGGATCCGGTGCTGGAGAGGAGCCTGATCTCGCGGTTCGCCGTCGACGTGCCGCTGCCCCAGCTGCCAGCCGATATTCAGGTCGAGCGGGTGGACACCGAGCCCGGCGCCGTGGTGCTCGCCGGCCGCGCCGCCGCGGTCGAGGTCGCCGCCTGAGCGGACTGGTACGCTCCCCCAAGGAGGCTGGCCGGGCCCGGCCGGCCACGTGAACAGGAGCTTTGCCTTCCGATGACGCTGGAGGCCTTCTACACGGGGCTGCTGGCCTTCATGCTGGCCGCCTCCGGGGTGTTCGCCGTGTACGTGATCTACCGGCTGCTGCGCGGCTGAGCCAGCCCCGGGCAAGAGAAAACCCAGGGGGTTCGGCGCCTACGTACACTCACGCAGGCATGCGCTCACGCGAGCAACGCCGCCTTGGTTGGACCAGGCCAAGGCCCCCTGGGTTCGGTGACTTGCTGAGATTCCGCGGGCGGTACCCGTCCCGCGATTCAGGAGCGGGTCGCCCTATCGGGCAGTCACCTCGCGGGTCCGAAACGGTTTATGCAGTTGGACCACCTCCTTTCTCGCGTGCCGCCAGTTAGCCACACAAGTGGCTGCTTCCGCAACGCGATTACGATGGTTGCCATGACCGCCGTTCTGAACCTCGAAGCCGCCCTGGAGGGCAGCCGCTCCGGCGTGGTCGCGGTCGCGCGCGACGACCTGGCCGTGCTGGAGCTTGGTGGCACCGACGTGCCGGCCTACCTGCACGTGGTGTCGTCCCAGCACACCGCCGATCTCCGCCCGGGCCAGGCGACCAGCGCGCTGCTGCTGTCGCCCAAGGGCAAGATCGAGTTCGCCTTCCGCCTGGCCGTGACGCAGGGCGGGGCGCTGCTGGACACCGAGGCCGCCGCCGCTCCGGGCCTGGCCGAGCGCCTGGAGCGCTTCGTCTTCCGCTACGACGTCAAGGTCCGCCAGGTTGCCGGTGGCCCGGCAGGTCAGGCCCCCGGCGCGGTGACCCTCCTCGGGCCCGGCGCGGGGGCGGCGCTGGAGGCCGCCGGGCTGCCCGGCCCGCCGACGGGCCCGGACCGGGCGACCGTGACCGACGGGTCGGTGGTCCACCGCACCGCGGTGGGGATCGACCTGGTGGGGCCGTCCGCAAGCGGCGCGCTGGAGGCGCTCGGAGCCGTGGGGGTGCCGCTGGGCCCGCCGGAGGTGTGGGAGCTGGCGCGGATCGAGGGGGGCGTCCCCCGCTGGGGCGAGGAGCTGACCGACGACGTGCTCGCCGAGGAGGCAGGGCTGCTCGGCTCCCACGTGCATCTCGACAAGGGCTGCTACCCAGGCCAGGAGACGGTCGCCAGGGTCCACAACCTGGGGCAGGTGCAGCGGCGCCTGGCTGGGCTGCGGTTCGGGGGCGGCGAGCTTCCCGCGCCGCGGACCGAGCTGCGCACCGAGGACGGCCGGCGCGCCGGCCAGCTCCGCAGCGTCGCGCGGCACCCCGATCTCGGGCCGATCGGGCTCGCCTACGTCCGCCGGATCGTCCCCGACGGCTCGCGGGTGCTTGCCGGGCAATCCGAGGCGATCGTGACCGAGGTCCCGTTCCGCCTGGATCGCCCGAACATGTAACACGCGGCTCGATCCCGCTATTCGCGATTCCTGCGTTCTCTGCGCATCTGGGAATTCGGAGAGCCTTTTTGTGTTCTGGCAGTAGGAGTCGGGCGGGTTGGCGGTTACAATGCTCCGGCTCGCCAGCCTCGAGCGGTCCGGGCGCGCGGGGACGCCTCGGGCTCAGAGGAACGCCGGGCGCTTCGTTATGGGGCGAGGCTCTCGGAGAGCAAACTATGACGTCCGGCTCATTCCGGGCATGGGGGGCCAGTGCAGCCATGGTCCCCCAGGTATACAGGGGAAGCGGAAGATGAGCGTCGAGGCAATTCCAGGCGGAAAGCGCCGTATCGACCGGGTGCTCGACCCGCGGTTCGTCGCTGACGTCGATCGCCTCGAGCTGGACGACTTACGCCGGCGCCGCAGCGAGGCCGAGGCCGAGGAGGAGGGCATCTCCTACCTGCGCCGGGTGCTCCAAGGTCGCATCGACATCCTGCGTGCCGAGCTGCTGCGCCGAAAGAACGGCGCCGAGGGTGAGCACGACGTGGCCGACCTGGTCGCCGGGCTGCCGCGGATCCTCAGCGACGCCGGGCCGAGCAGCTTCACCGCCATCCCCAAGATCCGCATGCCCCTGCCGAACGGCAAGCATCGTCGCAGGCTGGAGCTTCTGGTCTCGGACGAGACCATCGCGCGGCTCCCCGAGCTCGACGTCGCGGAGCTGGCCAGAGCCGTCGAGCTCCTGAGCCGTGAGGAGGAGCTGGTGTCGGCCAGCCGCAGAGCCATTCAGCGGGTGGTCGACGTGCTGCGCGGCGAGCTGGCTCACCGCTATCGGGACGGAACCGCGAGCGTGGCCCAACTGCTGGAGTGATCACCGTTGCCGGTCCCAGCCAGCCGGATCGGGCGGGTGCTGGACCCGTTCACCGGCGGGGTCCAGACGCCTTTCTTCACGCAACTGTCCCGAAGCGCTCAAGATCCCTGAAGTGCGCTCCGATTGTAACGAGGCGGGCCAACACCCGCTGCGTTCGATCGAGCACCCCTGCGGCGGCGGCAACGGGGCCGCCCCGCAGCGGTGCGTCACGGACGGTGAGCAAGGTGCCAGCTCTGACGGCGCTCAGACGCGTGCTGGTGGCCGATGACGACGCCACCGCGCGCCGCCTGCTGTGCATCCTGCTCGACCTGAAGGAGCTCGGCCTGCTGGAGGCCCGGGACGGCCCCGTCGCCCTGGACGTCGCCCGGTCGGAGCGCCCAGACGTGGCGGTCCTCGACCTGACGGCGTCCGGGCTGGACGGGGTCGGCGTCCGCCGGGCGCTGCGGGCCGATTCGGGGCCGGCCTCGATCAAGGTGGTCATCCTGTCGGAGCAGGACCGGCTTGCCGACCGTGCCGCCGCCCACGCCGCCGGGGCGGACGCGTATCTGGCCAAGCCGTACTCGCCGCTCGCCCTGCTGGACGTCGTCCAGCGGCTCTCCCGGGGGTAGGTGCCAGCATGGATCCAGCGACTCGATACCTGAACCAGCTCGAAGCGGCGCAAGAGCAGCTCTTGGTGTTCGCGCGCGAGCTCAACCTGCTCTACCAGTCGGAGCGGACGCGAGCCGGCGAACTGGAGGAGGCCCTGCGCCGGCTCGAGGAGTCGTACCTGGACATGGTGAAGACGCTGGCCTTCGTGGTCGAGGCCAAGGACCCCACCACCCGGGCGCACCTGGACCGCACACACGACTACGCCACCGCGCTCGCCCAGGTCGTCGACGCGGAGCTGGCCTCCGACGCCTGCCTGCGCTACGGGTTCCTGCTGCACGACGTCGGCAAGGTCGGCGTGCCGGAGGCGATCCTGAACAAGCCCGGGCCCCTCGACGAGAACGAATGGCTGGTCATGCGCACGCACCCCGAGATGGGGGTGCAGATGGTCTCCGGGATCAAGTCGCTCGGCCCCGCCGTGGAGGTCATCCGCTCGCACCACGAGCGCTGGGACGGCGGCGGCTACCCGTCGGGGCTGATGGGCGAGGAGATCCCCCTCAGCGCGCGGATCTTCTCGGTGTGCGACGCGTTCGACGCCATGACCTCCGACCGCCCCTACCGGAGAGCGCTGCCGTTCGAGCGCGCGGTCGAGCAGATCGTGGCGGGCACCGGCACCCAGTTCGACCCCGCCATGGCCGACGCCTTCGTCTCCATCACCGACCTGGAGGCGCTGCATGCCTCGCTGCACACCCGCATCGCCCCCGACGCCACCCGCGAACGGATCTTGGCTCGCTAGCGCACTCGCGGTGGCACGGCTAGGCTCAGACGTCATGCGGGTCATCGTTGAGGTCGACCGTTCCGGATTCGTCGAGAGCCAGCACCTCGGCGTCGTGGCGGTGGCGGACGCCGAGGGTACCGTGGTCGCCGCCGCCGGCGATCCGGAGCTTCCGGTCTACCTGCGCTCCTGCGCCAAGCCGCTGCAGGCCATGGCCGTGCTGGGCCTGGGCGTCGAGCGCGACCTCGGCCTCGGCCAGCTCGCCCTGGCCGGCGCGGCCGGCTCGCACTCCGGTGAGCCGGAGCACGTCGCCTCGGTCCGCAAGGTGCTGGCCGCCGCCGGCCTGGACGAGTCCGCGCTGCGCTGCCCGCCGGCGCTGCCGTCCAACGCCGAGGCGCGGCGGGCCGTCGAGGCGCCGGCCGCCGTCTACCACAACTGCTCCGGCAAGCACGCCTACATGCTCGCCGGGGCGGTGGCGCGCGGCTGGGAGATCGAGCGGTACACCGAGCCCGCGCATCCGCTCCAGGCGGTGGTGGCGGACACCGTCGCGGATTTCGCCGGCGCCGCGATCGAGCACACCGGTGTGGACGGCTGCGGCGTGCCGGTCCACGTCCTGCCGCTACGCGCCCTCGCCACCGCCTACGCGCGCATCGGCCACCGTGCCGCCGCCGGCGACGGCCAGGCCTCCGCGCTGGTCGAAGCGGTGCGGCGCCACCCGGTGATGATCTCCGGCACCGGGCAGTTCGACACCAGGCTGCTGGAGGTCACCGGCGGCCGCCTGCTCGGCAAGGCCGGTGCCGAGGGCGCCTCGGCCGCGGTCAACCTCGACACCAACCAGGGGGTGGCGGTCAAGGTGCTCGACGGCGCGGTGCGAGCCCGCGGCCCCGCCCTGGTCGCCGTGCTGACGGCCCTGGGCTGGCTGGACGAGCGCGAACTGGAGGCGATCCTGCGGGTGGTCGTGACCCCGGTCATGGGCGGCGGCCAGCAGGCCGGCACCGTCCGTCCGGCCACCATCGAGCTGACCGCGGAGTAGGGGGCACCCCGCGGCCCCCGGCGGCCGCTCCAAGTGCTTGCTCAAGTGCTTGCCGGTGCTTGCAAAAGTTGTACAACACCGCTACCGTGGCGGTGCTCGATGAGCGGGACACGGACGAGGAGCAGAGGTGCGCAAAGGAATGGATCAGCTCGACCCGGCTGGAGCGGTCCGCGACGTCGGCCGCTACATCCGCGAGCAGCGGCGCCAGGCTGAGCTGTCCCTGCGCAACCTGGCCAGGCAGGCGGGCGTCTCCAACCCCTACCTGTCGCAGATCGAGCGGGGGCTGCGTCAGCCCTCCGCCAAGATCCTCAAGGACATCGCCAAGGCGCTGCGGATCAGCGCCGAGACGCTGTACCTGCGGGCCGGCATCCTCGACTCCGACGAGCAGGACGGCGACCTGATCGCCGCCATCCTGCGCCAGCCCGATCTCACCGAGCGGCAAAAGCAGGTCCTGATCGAGATCTACCAGTCGTTTCGGGCGACGTCCGAGGCGAACCCTGATCCTGACGGGACTCGGGCCGCGGCCCCAGCCGCCGAGCCCACCACCTGAGAGGAGCCAGTTCATGGCAACCAACCAGCCCAGGGACGCCAGGCGGGCGCTGTACGCCGTCGCCGGCCTCGCCGACCTGGCCACCTCGACGCTTCGCCAGCTCCCTGACGAGGCGCAGAAGCTCCGTAACCGGCTGCCCGAGGAGGCGCAGAAGCTGCGCAACCGGCTGCCCGAGGACGCCGGGCGCGCCTATGGCAGCCTGGTGGAGCGCGGCGAGTCGCTGGTCAGCTCGATCCGCGGATCGCGCGCCACCCAGCAGGCCCGCCGGGCCACCCGCGTCGCGGTCAGCACCACCAAGGCGGCCAACACCCGCACCAGGTCGAACGCCCGCTCCACCCGCAGCGCGGCCAAGGGTGCGACCACCACCGTGCGGCGCGCCGCCGAGGCCGACGCCCAGGCGGCCAAGGACGCCGCCGGCAAGGTCGGTCAGGACAAGTAGACCGGGGTCCGCCCCGGAATCGGCGGCCGGCCCCCGGACCGGGGGGCCGGCCGCCGAGCACGTCCCGCACCGGCAGGTGATCAAATCCTCCTGGAACAGACATAGCCGGCTTTGGAGGCTGGCCGATAGCATGACACGGCGATCAGCTAGCGAAGGCACCGGCTCCGCGTGGGTCGCGCGCGGGCCGAGTCGATTCCAGGGAGCGTACCGAGTGCGGGCAATTGGCGAGCCTTTCGGGGCCGTATCCGAGTTGGAGGACGCAGGTCCGCGCCGCATCGCGGTGCTGTCGGTGCACTCCTCGCCGCTGGCGGTGCCCGGCGTGGGGGACTCCGGCGGGATGAACGTGCACGTGCGCGCGCTCGCCAGCGAATTGGCGAAGGCGGGGGTCGCCTCGGATCTCTATACGCGGGCGACCTCGCCGGACGACCCGCCGGTCGTCGAACTCGAGCCGGGCGTGCGGGTGCTGCATCTGGCCGCCGGACCGCTCGAACCGGTCCCCAAGCAATCCCTGCCCCGCTACCTCTGCGCCTTCCTGTGCGCGCTGCTGCGGGCGGGCGAGCGCCACGGCCCCTACGACCTGCTGCACAGCCACTACTGGGTGTCGGGGTGGGTGGCCAGGCTGGCGCGGGAGCGCTGGCAGAGCCCGGTGGTGCACTCGTTCCACACGCTCGGCAGGGTCAAGAACCTGAGCTTGGCCAACGGCGAGGAGCCGGAGCCTCCGGCCAGGCTGGCCGGCGAGGAGCGCGTGGTGGCGACCGCCGACCGCCTGCTGGCGGCGACCCCGGCCGAGGCCAGGCAACTCGCCGAGCTGTACGGGGCTCCGCCGTCGAAGGTGCAGGTGGTGCCGCACGGCGTCGACCGGTCGCGATTCCACCCCGGGGACCGGGCGGCGGCGCGTGCGGCGCTCGGCGTGCGGCACCGGTACGTGCTTGCCTTCGTGGGGCGCCTGCAGCCACTCAAGGCGCCTGACGTGGCGGTCAGGACCCTGGCGACGCTGACCCGCGGATGTCCCGACCTCGACGTCGAGCTGCTGGTGGTCGGCGGGCCATCCGGCAACGGAATGGACGAGCCCCGGCGGCTGGCGGAGCTGGCGAGCCGGGAGGGCGTGGACGGCAGGGTCCGCTTCCTGCCCGCGCGGCCGAACGACCGGCTGGCCTGCGTCTACCAGGCGGCCGACCTGCTGCTGGTGCCCTCGCGGTCGGAGTCCTTCGGCCTGGTCGCGCTGGAGGCGCAGGCATGCGGCACCCCGGTGGTGGCCGCCAGGGTCGGGGGGCTCCAGCACGCGGTCGGGGACGGCACGACCGGGCGGCTGCTCACCAGCCACGACCCCGAGGAGTGGGCGTCGGTGGTGGCCTCTCTGCTCCGCCATCCCGGCAAGCTGGCGGCGATGGGCCAGGCGGCCGCCCGCTTCGCCGGCGTCCACGGCTGGGACGTGACCGCGTCCAGGCTGCTGGACGTGTACGGCGAGCTGCTGCAGACCCGCGCCGAGCCGCTGCTCGAGCAGAGCGGCTGAGCGTGCTGGCGGTTTCGAGCGTCCTGGCCGTCGGCGCGCATCCCGACGACGTCGAGCTCCAGGCCGGCGGCACGGTCGCGGCGTGGGCGCGTGACGGCGTGCGCGTCGAGCTGGCCTGCTTCACGGCGGGCGAGAAGGGCGCCCACGACCCGGGCGCCGACCCGGTCGAGCTGGGCCGCCGCCGCCGGCAGGAGGCGCTGGCCGCCGCCGGAGAGCTCGGCGCCCGCGGGGTGCACTTCCTGGGCGCCACCGACGGCGAGCTGGAGGCCACCCTGGAGCTGCGGGTCGCGGTCGCGCGGCTGGTCCGGCAGGTGCGTCCCGACGTGGTGGTGGGCCACGACCCCTGGCGCCGCTGGCTGCTGCACCCTGACCACCGCGCGGCCGGGCTGCTCACCGTCGACGGCGTGGTCGCCGCCCGCGACCCGCTCTACGCGCCGGAGCTGGCGGCCGAGGGGCTCCCGGCCCACCGGCCGCACTCGGTCCTGCTGTTCGGCACCGACGCGCCGGACGAGGTGGTCGACATCAGCGCCACCATCGACGCCAAGCTGGCCGCCCTGCGCGCCCACGCCAGCCAGATCGGCGACCACGCCGACCTGGAGCGGCGGATCCGCACCTGGAACGCGGCCATCGGCGCCGAGTTCGGCCTCCCGCTGGCCGAGGCCTTCCACCTCCTCGACACCCGCGGCCGCTGAGGCCTCCCGCTTCCGCCGGCCACCCGCCACGGTGACGGCGGGAGCGCCGCGCCACCGGGCCCGGTTCCGCCGTCGGCGGAAGCTCGGCGCGAAGTCGTCCTTTGGGGTGGTCCGTGTGGATGCGTCCGGTTAGGGTCTCTCCGTGTCAGCTCGGGATCCGGCCACACCGCCACCACTGCGTCGCAACCGCGACTTCCTGCTGCTGTGGAGCGGCCAGGTGGTGTCGACCGTCGGCACGCGCATCACCTCGCTCGCCTACCCGCTGCTGGTGCTGGCGCTGACCGGCTCGCCGGCCAAGGCCGGGATCGTCGGCTCCGCCCAGACCCTGCCGTTCCTGCTGCTGTACCTGCCGGCCGGCGCGCTGGTCGACCGCTGGAACCGCAAGTGGGTGATGCTGGTCTCCGATGGCGGCCGCGCCCTGGCGCTGGGGAGCATCGCCGTGGCGCTGGCGCTCGGCCGCCTGACCCTCGGGCAGATCGCCCTGGTCGCCTTCGTCGAAGGCGCCCTGTTCGTCTTCTTCCAGCTCGCGGAGATGGCCGCGCTGCCGCACGTGGTGCCGCGGCCCCAGCTCGCCACCGCGCTGGCGCAGAACCAGGCCAGGGACCAGGGGGCCGACCTGGCCGGCCAGCCGCTGGGCGGTCTGCTGTTCGGCATCAGCCAGTTGCTCCCGTTCGCCTTCGACGCCGCCACCTACGCGGTGTCCTTCACCACCCTGCTGCTGGTCCGGTCGCCGCTCCAGCAGCAGCGGGAGCGGGCGCGCACGCGCCTCCGCGCGGAGATCTCCGAGGGGATCGCCTGGCTCTGGCGGCAGCGGTTCCTGCGGAGCATCGCCCTGCTGATCGGGGCCACCAACTTCGTGTTCAACGCCCTGCCGTTGCTGGTGATCGTCCGCGCCAAGGATCTCGGTGCCTCGCCAGCCCTGATCGGCGTGATGTTCGCGTTCCTCGGCGTGGGTGCGATCGCCGGCGCGCTGGTGGGACCCTGGGTGCAGCGGCACGTCCACGCGCGGACGGTCGTGATCGGCTGGCTGTGGGTCTGGGCCGTCCAGGCGGCGGTGCTGATCCTGTTGCCGAACGCGCTGGCGCTGGGTGCGGTGCTCGGGGTGGGGTCGCTGTTCGGCGTGTCCTTCAACGTGGTCGTGGCCACCTACCGCTACGCGCTGGTCCCGGACCGCCTGCAGGCGCGCACGGTCAGTGTCGTGCGCCTGATCGCCTGGGGGACCATCCCGCTGGCGCAGCTTGTCGCCGGCCTGCTCGCCCAGGGCATCGGTGCCGGGCCCTCGTTCCTGGCGTTGGCGGGCGTTATGCTCGCCGCCGCGGTCGCGGCCACCGCCGCCCCGTCGGTCCGCCACGCCCCACCGATCGACGCCCTCGTCGCAGAGCCGGCCTGACCGCCCCGGCCAGGTGCCTATCGCTGGTAGGGGTCCTCCCCGTTCAGGATGCGTTGGGCCAGGCGCTCCAGGAGCATCTGGGTGGCGCGGTGCAGCCCGCCTCCGAACGAGATGCGCGCCACGCCCAGCTCGGCGAGCCGCGCCAGCGAGGGCGTTCCCGGCTGGTACAGCACGTTGACCGGGCCGCCGGCATCCCGCACCAGCTCGGCGATGGACTCCTCGTCGCTGACCAGGATCGGGAACACGCAGTCGGCGCCGGCCTCCAGGTACCGGCGGGCGCGGCGCAGCGCCTCCGCCAGGCGCTGCCCGGGAGTGCCGACCTGGTGCAGGTAGACGTCGACGCGCGCGTTGATCACCAGGCCCACGCGGCTGGCGTCGGCGGCGGCGCGGACCTCCGCGAGCCGTTCGGCCTGGCGTTCGGCGTCGACCAGGCCACCCGACCGGTTGTCCGAGTCCTCGAGGTTGCAGCCGACGGCGCCGGCCTCCAGCAGCCGCTCGACGACCTCGGCCGCCGACAGGCCGTAGCCGGCCTCCAGGTCGGCGGTGACCGGCACGGAGCTGACCGCGGCAATGCGCGCCACGGCCGCAAGCATCTCGGCGGCCGGCGCGGCCTCCCCGTCGGGATATCCCAGGCTCCCGGCGACCGCGCTGCTGGAGGTGGCGATGGCCGGGAACCCGGCACCCTCCAGCACCTGCGCGCTGGCCGCGTCCCAGGCGTTGGGCAGCAGCAGCGGGCTCTTGCCGCGGTGCAGCTCGGCCAGGACCTTGGCCCGCTCGGTCAGCGTCTCCACGTCAGCAACCATCCCTGTCTACTCCTCCCCCGTGCGTAGGCTCTGCCGCCTCCGCCGTCGCCCGCCGCCGGCGGCGCGCGGCTCCCACTGGAACCTGCGGACCGCCACGATCGTGCCACCCAGCGCCCACAGGGCGATCACGCCGAGATCGTGCCAGCGGAACCCGTTGCCGGTCGTGAACGGGCTGAAGGTGGCCTGCATCGCCTCGGCGAAGTGCTTGACGGGAAAGATCCCGCCCAGCGACTGCAGCCACTTCGGCGCGGTGTCCAGCGGGAAGAAGATCGACGACACGAACGCCACCGGCAGCCAGGTGAAGTTGGCCATGGCCGGCGCGGCCTCGCCGTTGGGACAGACCGCCGCCAGCGCCAGGCCGAGCGCGCAGAAGCTCACGATCCCGACCAGCAGCGTGACGATCGCGGCCGGGAGCAGGTGACCGATGAGTTTCACGTGAAACAACAGCATCCCCGCGGCCACCATCAGGACCGAGGCGAGCACCGCCGCGAAGGTGGCGTGGAGCACGCGGCCGGCGACGTAGACCCAGCCGGGCATCGGCGTTCCGCGCAGGCGCTTGAGGATGCCGTCGTCGCGGACGATTGCCACCGAGACAGCCAGGTTCACGTAGGTGGCCGAGATGGCGGCGAACACCAGGATGCTCGGCGTGAAGAATTGTGCGAAGCGGATGCCGCCCCGCTCGGTCAGCCGTGACCCGCCCTGGAGTGTGTTGAACAGCAGCAGGAACATCAGCGGGAACGCGATGGTGAAGAACGCCGAGAACGGGTTCCGCCAGAACAGCAGGTTCTGGTACCAGAACTGGCGTGCAAGCAGGGACAGGGCACCCGGCCTCCGGCCGCGGGTCGCGCTGGCGGCCGAGCCCGCTGCGGTGCTGGCGGCGGTGTCAGCCATTGGTGGCCTCCTTGGGGGCGACGGCATCGGCGTCGCCGGTGAGCTGGAGGTAGACGTCCTCGAGGGACGGCCGCGTGACCGTCAGGGCTTCCAGTTCCTCGCCACGGCCGACGGCCCATCCGGTGAGCAGGTTGAGCGCGGCGGTCGGCGCCTTGGTCCGGAGCAGCACGTGGCCGTCCTGGAGCCGCGGCTGGCTCGGCAGCCCGCCGGGCAGGTCGGCCAGTGCCAGGGCGGCCGGCAACCGGAAGCTGATCACCGCCTCGGCAAGATCGCGGCCGCCCAGTGACTCGGGGCTGCCCTCCGCCACGATCGCGCCGCCGGCGATGACCACCACGCGGTCGGCCAGGTTCTGGGCCTCGTCCATGTAATGGGTGGTCAGCAGGATGCTCTTGCCGAGCGAGCGCAGGTTGTCCACCAGCTCCCAGGAGTGGCGCCTGGCCGAGGGGTCGAAGCCGGTGGTCGGCTCGTCCAGGAAGATCAGGTCGGGATCGCCGACGATGCCCAGGGCCAGGTCGAGCCGGCGCTGCTGCCCGCCGGAGAGCGCCTTGACGCGGGTGTCGCGCTTCTCGCCGAGGCCCACCAGGTCCACGGTCTCGTCAACGTTCCTCGGAGACGGGTAGAAGGCGCCGTAGAAGGAGACCAGCTCTCGCACGGTCAGGGTCCGGTCCAGCCCTGAGGATTGCAGGACGATCCCGATCCGCTCCCTGAAGTCCCGCCCGGCGGTCTCGGGGTCCATGCCGAGCACCCGCACGTCCCCGCCCGACCGTGGCCGGAACCCCTCGAGGATCTCCACGGTGGTCGTCTTGCCAGCGCCGTTGGGGCCGACCATCGCCAGGCACTCGCCCTCGGCGAGCTCGAAGGAAATGCCCCTGACCGCCTCAACCTCGCCGTAGCTCTTGCGGAGGTCGCTCACCCGGATCGCGGTGCCTCCCATGTCGACTCGTCCTCCCGCACCTCTCGCTGACTCCATCGCCGGCCACCGGTGTCCCCGGGTCCGAGCAAGGGTAGTCTCTGGCTCCACGCCATGCCGGCAACCAGCCGGTCGATTGATCTTGCGGCGACCGGAGGTGAGTTGGAGGTGAAGACGACGTCCGGGGACCCCACACCGCCCGACGGCCGGCCGGAGCCGGACGAGGTTCGGGCCGCGGCCCGCGCGGCGGTCGAGGCGTTCGTGGCCGAGACCGGGGTGAACGCCGAGCGTCTCGACCAGGGTCGCTGGTTCCTGGTCCTGGCCGGCGAGCGCAAGCTCGGGATCGGCGTGCATCTCCAGGTGGGGGACCGGACGCTGCGGGTCGAGTCGTTCTTCATGCGCGCGCCCGAGGAGCAGCACGGACGCCTGTTCGGCGACCTGCTGCTGCGGCAGGCCTCCAGCTACGTGCTCCGCTTCACGCTGGACGAGAACGGCGACCTGTTCGTGGTCGGCCAGGTGCCCCTGCTTGCCGTCACGCGGGAGGAGGTCGACCGGATCGTCGGCTCGATCCTGGAGCTGTGCGACAACGCCTACCTGCCCTCGGTCGAGGTCGGCTTCGCCTCCAGCCTGGCCGCCGAGCGAGCCTGGCGCGCCCGAATAGCCGCCGAAGGAACCCAAGAGGGGTGACCACCGGCACAGGCGCTCTTGGGGGGCCGTGGGGGGAGCGAGCTCCCCCCACAATGGATCGGGGGCCACGCGAAGCAAACCCAACCTGACGCGGTCACGGCACCCCCGCTCTTTGGGGACCGCGCACGAGCACCCGGTAAACTCGCACCTGACCGCCCACGTTCCACCCGGAGGGCACGATGCCGCTTACCGCTGAGTCCGTCGTGATCGCCATGGCGAGGCCGCAGGGCAGGAAGGCGATGCTGCTCGTCATGGACGGGCTGGGTGGCTTCCGCACCGTGGAGCGGGGCTCGGAGCTGACGCAAGCGCGGACCCCGAACCTGGACCGGCTCGCCCGCGAGGGCTCTCTCGGGCTGCACGACCCGGTCACCCGCGGGATCACGCCGGGGTCGGGTGCCGGCCACCTCGGCCTGTTCGGGTACGACCCCCTGGCCTACGAGATCGGCCGGGGAGCGCTGTCGGCGGCAGGCCTCGGATTCGAGTTGCGCCCGGGCGACGTTGCCGCGCGGGTGAACTTCTGCACCCTGGCCCCCGATGGCACCATCGCCGACCGGCGCGCCGGCCGCCTGCCGACCGAGGAGGCCGCGCGCATCTGCGAGCTGCTCATGCGCGAGGTCGAGCTGGACGGCGCCGAGCTGTTCATCCAGCCCGAGCGCGAGCACCGCGCCCTGCTGGTGCTGCGCGGCGACGGCCTGGACCCCTCGGTCACCGACACCGACCCCCAGCGAGAGGGCGTGCCTCCGCTAGAGCCACAGGCCACCTCGCCGGAGGCCAAGCGCACCGCCGAGCTGGTCGCCAGCCTGCTCGACCAGGCGCGCTCGCTGCTGGCCGGCAGGGAGCGGGGCAACTTCCTGCTGGTGCGCGGCTTCGACACCCACAGGGAGCTGCCGTCGTTCCCGGAGCGCTACAAGCTGCGCGCGCTGGCGATCGCCGCCTACCCGATGTACCTCGGCATCTCGCGCCTGCTCAGCTTCGACACCCACCAGGTGGACGGCGCCGCGGCCGAGGAGGTCGACGCGCTCGAGCGCCTGCTGCCGGACGCCGACTTCGTGTTCATGCACGTGAAGAAGACCGACTCCGCCGGCGAGGACGGCGACTTCGAGCGCAAGGTCGAGGCCATCGAGGAGGTCGACGCGCTGCTGCCGCGGATCCTGGACGCGGGCGTAGAGGTCCTGGCGGTGTCCGGCGACCACTCGACCCCGGCGCAGATGGCCGCGCACTCGTGGCACCCGGTCCCGGTGCTGCTGTGGGGCGGGACCGCGGCGGCCGACGGGCTGCCCGGGTTCGACGAGGTGTACTGCCGGCAGGGCTCGCTCGGCCGCTTCGAGGCCAAGCACCTGCTGCCGCAGTTGCTGGCCGCCGCCGGGCGGCTGGCAAAGTACGGCGCGTGACAGGAAGCCGTCCATGGGAGCGCAGACGCATGGGAGCTGAGGCGTGAAGGGTGTCGTGCTGGCAGGCGGGACCGGGACCCGCCTTCATCCCCTGACCCGTATCACCAACAAGCACCTGCTGCCGATCTACGACCGGCCGATGGTCACCTACGCCATCGAGGCGCTGGTGACCGCCGGCATCACCGAGATCATGCTGGTCACCGGCGGCACGCATGCCGGCGAGTTCCTGCGCCTGCTCGGCAACGGGCACGAGTACGGGATCGACCGGCTGCTCTACGCCTACCAGGAGCGGCCGGGCGGGATCGCCGAGGCGCTGGGACTGGCGGAACGGTTCGTCGACGGGGACCGGGTGCTGGTGATGCTCGCCGACAACGTCGTGGAGCACTCCATCCGGCCGCTGGTCGAGAACTTCGAAGTCCAGCCGGCGGGAGCCAGGATCCTGCTCGCCCGTATCGAGGACCCCGCGCACCTGCGCCACCTCGGCGTCCCGGAGTTCGACGGCCGCCGCCGAGTGGTGCGGATCGTGGAGAAGCCCGACGACCCGCCCAGCACCTTCGCGGTCACCGGCATCTACTGCTACGACGAGACCGTGTTCGAGGTGATCCCCACGCTGACCCCGTCGCGCCGGGGTGAGCTGGAGATCACCGACGTAAACAACTTCTACGTCTCCGGGCCGACGATGGAGTACGACGTTCTCGACGGGTTCTGGGGCGATGCGGGCGAATCGATCGATGCCTACTACCAGGTGAACGACTTCGTGAGGCGGCACGGGGCGAACAAAGGGTGACGGCGGCGAAAGACCGCCCATCACTCAATTGGTCTTCCAGGGGACGGTTGTTGTAAAAGACAGCCTGCATTCGCGTGCCACACCCGAGGAGCGTTCCCCTGTGAGCTCTGCACCCCCGCTGCCGCTCTCCGCCACGGCGATCGCCCATGACAAGTGGCTGAGCCGGTTCAGGACCATCCTGGTCGCGATCCTCGGAAGCGCCGTGTCGGGCATCGGCATCCTCGCCTTCTACACCAGCTTCGAGGCCATCAAGTCGTACGCCGTGCGGTCCAGCGGCATCGCGCCGGAGCATGCCTGGGCCATCCCGTTGCTGGTGGACTCCTTCATCGTGGTCGCCACCGGCGCGGACTTGTGGTTCACGACTACCAAGCAACAGCGCCGCTTGTGGGAGATCTGGTGGCCCAAGGCGCTGCTGGTCGGAGCGGCGGGCGTCAGCTTCATCCTCAACGTGGCCCACGCGGAGTCCGGCAACTGGGCGGCGCGCGGCGTGGCCGCCATCCCGCCCGCCGCCCTGGTCCTCGGCGTCGAGTTGCTGATGATGGTGCTCCGCCGGGCGACCACCATCCGCTCGGCCCGGCTCCAGGCGGAGCTGGACAAGCAGCAGCTCGAACTGGCCGCGCTCCACGCGCCGCCGCCTTCCCCTGTGCGCGGCGAGATCACCCGCAAGCCGCGCAGGCAGCGGCGTGAGATGCCGTCGCCCGGCACCGTCGAGGCGGCGGCGGAGGACGAGCGGCAACAGCAGCCGGAGCCGCGGCCGCAGCGGCAGGAGCAACCGGACGCCGACCGCGACCCCAGTGTGCCGATCTTCACCCCGGCCACGCCCGCCCGCGCCGACGACAAGCAGGCGGCCCGGGTCGCCTCGGCCCGGGCGGCGGCGGCCGCCCCGCCGAAGGGCGCTGCGGCGGGATCGAAGTCCGCAGTCCAGCAGGTGGCGCAGGAGGGCGCCCACGCCGCCGAGCCGGTGTTCAACGCCGCCCGGCTGCGCGGCGACAAGCGTCCGGGCGCGCTGGACAAGAACGGCAAGCCGCTGACGCCCTACGTGGTGGCCGCGCGCATCCTCGACGAGCGCGATGCGCAGGAGTCGCTGACGCCAGAGGCACTCGTGCAGGCGCTGGCCGAGGAGGGACTCAACGTCAGCGCCGCCACCGCGCAGGAGCTCCTGCGCGAGCTGCGCCCGCCGCTGGCGAGCCGCCTGGCCTCGCACCGCTCCGGGGCGGCCGGGAGCGGCACGTCCCCGGTCGACGGGCGGCGTGTCCCCAACGGCCTGGCCGCCAAGGCCAAGAACCGCTAGCGCCCCGGGATCCAGCGCAGCCGGCCGGCCACCGGCCCGGCGGCGGGCTGAGCGGTCGCCGCCGCGGCATTGGTGGCGGCCCCTCACCCCAGGGTCAGGTCCCGGCGGTCATCGACGGCCCGGTCACCGGCAGCGTGACCGAGAATGTCGTCCCCCTGCCCACCTTGGACTCGACCGCGACCGTGCCACCGTGCGACTCGGCGACGTGACGGACGATCGCCAAGCCCAGCCCGGTGCCGCCCGTCTGGCGCGCACGGGCCTTGTCCACACGGTAGAAGCGCTCGAAAATCCGCGGCAGCTCCTTGGCGGGGATGCCCTCGCCGGTGTCGGCCACCTCGAGCACCACCTTGCCGTCGATCGAATCCAGGCGGATGCGGACCGTACCGCGCGCGCCGGTGTAGCGCAGGGCGTTGTCCACGAGGTTCGACAGCAGCAGGCCGAGCTGGGCGCGGTCGCCGCGCACCATCGAGGCGCGCCGCAGCTCCGTGCGCAGCCGGATGCGGCGCTCGTCGGCGCGCTCGGAGTAGGTCTCGACGACCTCCTTGACCAGGCCGACCATGTCGACCGGCTCGGCGTCCAATGGGCCGCGCTCCAGCCTCGACAGGTCGAGGAGGTCGCGGACCAGGGCGTCGAGCCGCTCGGCCTCGCGGCTGATGCGGGCGACGAAGCCGAGTGCGACGTCGGGATCGTCCGGCAGGGCACTCTCCAGCGTCTCCGACAGCGCGCGCAGCGCCGCCACCGGGGTCTTGAGCTCGTGGGAGGCGTTGGCAACGAAGTCGCGCCGCAGCACCTCCAGGCGGCGGCGCTGGGTGATGTCGCTGAGCGTCACCACCGTCCGGCCGGTGGGCCCGCGGTCGGCCAGCGGGAAGGCCCGCAGCATCAGCGTCCGGTGCTCGGGGAGGACCACGGTGATCGTGCCGGTGACCGGCGCCTTCTTGGCGGTGGCCTCCTCGGCCAGCTCGGCGATCTGGGCCACGCCGATCACCCGCCGCAGCGGCAGGCCCGGCCGCAGGTCCTCCGGAAGCCCGAACCAGGCGCGCGCGGTCGGGTTGGTGACCAGCAGCCGCCCAGCCCCGTCGAGCAGCAGGATGCCGTCGTCGAGGGCGTCGAGGATCTGGCCGGCCCGGTCGCGGTCCTCGGTCAGCTCCTCGAGCCGGTCGCGCAGCCGCGGCGTCATCGCGTTCAGCTCGCCGACCAGCGAGTCGAGGTCTCCAGAGCTGTTCCACCGCCAGCTCGGCAACGCGGTCCTGACCAGCCGCTCCAGCGCCCGCAGCAGCCCGGCGAGCGAGTCGCCGAGCGCTCTGGCCGACAGCAGGGCCAGCGCCGACGCCAGCATCAGCAGGCCCACCGCCGCGGCGATCAGCTTGCCGGTCACGTGGCCGCTCTGCAGTACCAGCGCCACCACGATGGCCGCCACAGCCAAGGCGACGTAGCCGGTCAGCAGCTCCCCGACTGGCTTGGTCAGTCGCATCCGGAGGCCCTCTACGCTCAGCGTTCGATCTGGGCCCGGACCGCCTTCGGCGGCACGAGCTCGCGGACCTCGCCGGTGACGATGAACACGACCTGCTCGCCGATGTCGACCGAGTGGTCGCCGATGCGTTCCAGGTAGCGGGCCACCAGCACCATCCGGCTCGCCCACGGCCCGGGGGACGAGCTCACCCCGGCGGGCGGGTTTTCGAGCTGGCGGAAGACGCGCTCGTTCAGCTCGTCCAGCGGCTGGTCCAGGATCGGCAGCCGTTCGGCCAGCTCGACGTCGCGCCGGGCGAAGCATTCCAGCGCGGTGTCGACCATCCGCTTGGCGTGCTCGCCCATCTCGTCCAGGGTCGACTGGACCTCGGGGTCCGGTTGGTCGTGCCCGGCGAGCTTCACGAATCTCGCCATGTTCACGCAAAGGTCACCCATGCGCTCGATGTGCGAGTTCACGTGCAGGACGCCCGCAACCAGCCGCAGGTCGCTGGCGACCGGCGCCTGGAGCGCGAGCGTACGCAGGATCTCCTCCTCGACCTCGATGTAGTCGGCGTCGAGGACCTGGTCACGGCGGATGACCTCGTCGGCGAGGTCCTCGTCGGAGGTGTCGAGGGCCGTCAAGGTCCGGTCCAGCTGGGAGCGCACGAGCTGGCCCATCTGGCCGAGCTTGGCCTCCAGGCCGTCCAGTTGTTGCTGGAATGTCGTCCGCACGCCCCCTCCCCGCTACCAGACCGGGTCGTTCGTCAGCCTCATGCTACGCGGCGCTCGAACGGTTCGCGGTCGAGCGCATGGCCCGAAAAAGAACGGGAGGTGAAGCTTGGCGAGAAAGCCCGCGAGCCGCGCCAGCCTCGGGTTGCTGGCCCGCGATTGGTTATGGAACCGTAACTGCCGGCAGCCGACCTGGCCGGCACGGTCGGTTCAGCAGGAGCTGAAGGGAGCCTTGTGCCCAAGGTGATGGTGGTCGACGACGAGGAATCGCTGCTCGAGGCGATACGCTACGCGCTTTCACGCGAGGGGATGGAGGTCGTCACCGCCGCCGACGGCACCCAGGCCGTCCGCGACTTCGAGCGCGAGCGGCCCGATCTGCTGGTCCTCGACCTGATGCTGCCGGGTCTCAGCGGCTGGGACGTGTGCCGGCGGGTGCGGGCCACCAGCCAGGTCCCCATCCTGATGCTGACCGCGCGCGACGCGGAGGTGGACCGGGTCGTCGGCTTGGAGATGGGCGCCGACGACTACGTCACCAAGCCGTTCTCGCTGCGCGAGCTGGTGGCGCGGGTGCGCGCGCTGCTGCGGCGCGCTGGCCAGGCGCAGGCGCCCACCGACGCCTCGGTGATCGAGGCGGCCGGGATCCGGCTCGACCAGGAGCGCCACGAGGTCACCGTTCGGGGCGATGCCGTGAGCCTCCCGCTCAAGGAGTTCGAGCTCCTCGAGATCCTGATGGAGAACCGCAACCGGGTGCTGACCCGCCAGACCCTGATCGACCGGGTCTGGGGCTTCGACTACGTGGGCGACACCAAGACCCTCGACGTCCACGTCAAGCGCCTGCGCGCCCGCCTCGAAGAGGACCGCCACGACCCCAAGCTGATCGTCACCGTCCGCGGTGTCGGCTACCGCTTCGACGGCTGAGCGGCTGAGCCTGCGGACCCTGGGCCCGCCTGGACCCCTGGGCCGCCTGGGCCGCCTGGGCGCCCTGAGCCCGCCTGGACCCCTGGGCCCCTGGGCCGTGCGACGGCGGCCTACCCGAAGCGGCCGCTGATGTAGCGCTCGGTGACGGGGTTGGACGGCCTGGTGAAGATCTTCTCGGTGTCGTCGAACTCGATGAGGCGGCCGTAGCGCACCTGCTTGTCATCGACCTCCGCGGTGATGAACGCGGTGTAGTTGCTGACGCGGGCCGCCTGCTGCATGTTGTGGGTGACGATGACGATGGTGTACGTCTCCGCCAACTCGCGCATGAGGTCTTCGATCTTGCCGGTGGCGATCGGGTCGAGCGCGGAGCACGGCTCGTCCATGAGGATGACGTCGGGCTGGATCGCGATGGCACGAGCGATGCAGAGCCGTTGCTGCTGGCCGCCGGACAACGCCAGGCCGCTGGTCTTGAGCTTGTCCTTGACCTCGTCCCAGAGCGCAGCGCCGGTCAGCGCCTTCTCGACGTGGTCGTGGAGGTTGTCCCTGATGCCGTTGATGCGCAGGCCATAGGCGACGTTGTCGTAGATGGACTTCGGGAACGGGTTGGGCTTCTGGAAGACCATGCCGATGCGCCGGCGGACCTGGATCGGGTCGACCTCGGGGGCATAGATGTCCTGTCCGTGATAGGTGACCGTGCCGCTGACCCGGGTGCCCGGGATGAGGTCGTTCATCCGGTTCAGCGTTCGCAGGATGGTCGACTTGCCGCTTCCGGAGGGGCCGATCATCGCGGTGATCCGGTTCTGGGCGACCGGCATGGTGGTGGCACGGACCGCTTCGAAGTCGTTGTAGAAGACGCTCACGTCCCGCAGGTCCATCACCGGTGGCCCGGACGGATGCTGGCCGGCCGCGGCGCCGGTTCGCGGTCCACCGGTGGGCGTGACGATATGCACCTGGGGTCGGTCCCGCGGGGTCGTCCCGGTGCCTGGCTCTGGATCTCCGCCCCGGCGGGTGCGCGCGGGCGGCGGTCCTGGGTCGGTCATGTCAACGCTCCTTGATGGCAAAACGTCCGACGATGACTCTGGCGACGATCGTAAACACCAGCACGATCACCACCAGCGTCAGCGCCGCGCCCCACGCACGTCCCTGGGCGCCCGCGAACGGCTGGCTGGCGTTACGGAAGATCTGCGCGGGCAGCGCGGTGTTCTGCCCGCTGAAGAGGTTCCGGTTCACCGCGAAGGTGATGCCGACGGTCGCCACCAGCGGCGCGGTCTCGCCGGCCGCTCGCGCCACGGCGAGCAGCGCGCCGCTGGTGATCCCGGAGATCGCCGCCGGCAGGACCACCGTCACGATGGTGCGCCACTGCCGGGCGCCCAGGGCGAGGCTCGCCTGCCGCAGCTCGTCGGGCACCAGGCGCAGCATCTCCTCGCTGCTGCGGATGACGATCGGCAGCATCAGGCAGGCCAGGGCCAGCGCGCCGGCGAAGCCGGTCTGCGCGCCGAAGACCACCACGAAGCCGGTGTAGATGAACAGGCCCATCACGATGGACGGGACGCCGGTCATGACGTCGGCCATCGTGCGGATGGTGCGCGCGAGCGGCTTCTGCTTGCCGTACTCGTTGAGATAGATCGCGCCGAAGACGCCGAGCGGGATCGCCAGCAGCGCCGCCATGCCGGTGATGAGGAGTGTGCCGATGATGGCGGGCCCCATGCCCGGCCCCTGGCGGCGGTAGGAGTTGGGAATGTCCTGGGTGAGGAACTGCCAGCTCAGCACGTCCACGCCCTTCGCGATGACCTCCCAGACCACCAGAGCCAGCGGCACCACCGCCAGCGCCAGCGCCAGCGTGATCGCCAGCATCGCGGCCCGGTTGGTGATCTTGCGACGCGACGACAGCGCCGAGCGGCGCAGGTCGGGCGTGCCGGTGGCGGTGCGAGCGGCTGGTGGAACGGTGGCGGTCATGTCGCCGCGCCCTGCATGCGAGCCTGGGTGCGGCGGACGACGACGCGAGCGACCAGGTTGACCAGCACGGTCATCGCGAACAGCACGACGCCCAGGCCGATCAGCGCGGCGGTGAACGTCCCGGACGACTCGCCGAACTGCTGGACGATGACCGCGGCCATGCTGTTGCCGCCGGCGAAGATGTTGGGGGTGATGGCGGTCGCGCCGCCGATCACCAGGGCGACCGCGATGGTCTCTCCCATGGCTCGGCCCAGTCCCAGCATCACCCCGCCGACCAGGCCACCGAAGCTGTGCGGGAAGACCGCCCCCCTGATCATCTCCCAGCGCGTGGCGCCCAGGGCGTAGGCGGCGTCCTTGTTGGCCTGCGGCACCGTGCTCAGGACCTCGCGGCTGATGGAGGTGATGATCGGGGTGACCATGATGGCCAGGATAATGCCCGCGGTCATGAAGCTGCGCCCGGTGCCGACCGGTACGCCGAACACGCTGCCCAGAACGGGGACGCTCCCCAAGACGTCGTTGAGCCACCGGTAGACGTGGACCAGCACCGGGGCGACGACCAGGACTCCCCACAGGCCGAACACCACCGATGGCACGGAGGCGAGCAGGTCGATGACCGTGACGGCCGGAGTGCGCAGCCGGCGCGGTGCGAGCTCGGTCAGGAACAGCGCGATGCCGATCGAGATCGGCACCCCGATGAGCAGCGCGATCAACGAGGACAGGGCGGTTCCGTACATGAAGGAGAGCGCCCCGAATACCGGGCTGCCCTTCGCCGGGCTCGGGTCCCAGGTCTGCTCGGTGACGAAGCGGAAGCCCATGTCGCGGAGGACCGGCCAGGCCTGACGGGTGGTGCTGAAGAGGATGAGCGCGAGGATTGCCAGCACGAGCAGGCCGGTGGCGAGCGTCCACAACCGGAAGGCGCGCTCGATCCGGACGCCGCCGCCCCCGCGACCCGTGAGATCCGATCCGGGGCCCTGCGTCTGGGTGGTCTGGGTCGTCACTTCAGCTCCGATACGCTCCCGCGCCTACAGGGGTGGGGCCAGCTTGGGCCCCACCCCTGCGGTGGCTCTGCCTACTGCGACCGCTCGTTCGTCACGTTCCGATCTTGTCGAGCTGGGCGAGGGCCTTCTGCTGCAGCGAGCTCGGCAGCGCCGCGAAGTTGACGTCCTTCGCGATCGACTGCCCGTCGGTCAGCATGTACTTGACGAATCCCTTGACCAGCGCGGCCTTCTGCGCGTCATCGTACTTCGGCTTGATCAGCACGTAGGTCGGCGAGGTGATCGGGTAGGCCGTCGGACTGTCCACATTGATCGGGCTGTACGTGAGATCGTCGGCGACCTGGGCGCCTTCGACGGCGGCGGCGGCGCCATCGAGCGTGGGCGCCAGGAACTGGCCGGCCTTGTTCTTGATGGAGGCGAACGTGAGCTTCAGCTCGGTGGCGTCGCTGAAGTCGACGTAGCCGATCGCGCCATCGGTCTGCTGGATGACCTGGGCGACGCCGGTGTTCTTCTCGGCGCCCTGCGTCGAGGCCGGCCAGTTGACCGTGTCGCCGCTGCCCAGCTTCCACGTGGTGGGCGCCGCCGCGGCCAGGTACTTGGTGAAGTTGCTGGTGGTGCCCGAGCCGTCGGAGCGGTGCGCGACCGTGATGTTCTTGTTCGGCAGGCTCACGCCCGCATTGTCAGCCGCGATGGCCGGGTCGTTCCACTTCTTGATGCTCGTCGAGAAGATCTTGGCAAGCGTGTCCGGGCTGAGCTGGAGCTTGTCCACGCCCGACAGGTTATAGGAGACGGTGATCGGGGCGGCCACCGTGGGGATGTACATGAACGATCCTGGCGCCGGGCCATCGCCCGGCTTGACCAGGCTGTCGGTGCCGGCGAAGTCATCAAGGCCCTGGCCGAACTCCTTCTTGCCGGTCCCCGAGCCGACCGCGTTGTAGGTCACCGTGGCCTTGGGGGCCACCGACTTGAACTGGGAGATGACCTCTTGGTCGAAGGCATCCTGGAAGCTGGAGCCGGAGCCCTTGATGCTGCCGGAGAGGCTCGCCAGATTCGATCCGCCGCTCGTGTCGGGGTTGGACGTCCCGCCGTTGTCGTTTCCGCCGCCGCATCCGGCGAGAACGAGCCCAGCGATTGCGACACCCACGATGGCGAGCCGTGAGAGCAGGTTGCGGTTCACCTCAGGTCGTACCTCTCTTCTGCTGTAGGGTCCTGTCTGCCCTTTCCTTCCCCACTGACGCGCCGACGCTACGGGCGGCAGGTGGCCGGCTATCAGGAGAACTATGAACGTCCGGTGAACAGATCAAGTCGCCTTACCCAGGGTCGCAGAGTCCTGTTCTGCTAATTCGGTCCGAATCGGCTGAATTGCGCCGTTCACGGACGACCATATAGAACGGCTGGTCGGAAGCGCGCGGACGAGGTGATGGAGCGGCGACCGTGCGGTGAACAATTGTCGACACCCCATCACCGCGGCTGCTACCTTGCAGGCGGTTATCCCCCGACTGGGGAGCGAGTTCGTGAAGCTGCGGATCTTCCCCCGTGAGGAGTCGTTCTTCGACCTGTTCGAAGCGGCCGCGGACAACCTCGCCGATGCCGCGCGGCTGCTGCTCGACATGGTCGAGGACTTCGTCGATCCGGAGATGAAGGCCAAGCGCCTCACCGACTGCGAGCACGAGGGCGACCGCCTGACCCACGGGATCCTCTCGCGCCTGAACTCCACGTTCATCACGCCGTTCGACCGCGAGGACATCTACGCGCTCGCGTCCAACCTGGACGACGTGGTGGATTCGCTGGAGGCCGCCGCGGACATGATGGTGCTGCACCGCATCACCGAGCCGATCGACGCGGTCGTGGCGCAGTGCCGGCTGGTCTTCAAGGCCGCCGAGGAGACCGCCGCCGGCCTGAAGCACCTTCGCAATCTCGACGAGGAGCCGCTGCGGGCCTTCTGGATCCGGATCAACGAGCTGGAGAACGAGGGCGACCGGCTCTACCGCCACGCCAGAGCGGACCTCTACAGCTTCGACGCCGAGCACCCGGCGCAGTTCCTGCTCAGGTGGAAGGACATCGTCGACGAGATCGAGCGGGCCCTGGACGAGCTGGAGCACGTCGCGCACACGGTCGAGAGCATCGTCCTGAAGAATGCTTGACGTGACCCTGGCGTCGGTCATCGCGCTGGTGTGCCTGGCCGCCCTCTTCGACTACTCCAACGGTTTCCACGACGCGGCCAACTCGATCGCCACGGTGGTCTCGACCAGGGTGCTGAGCCCGCGGCTGGCCGTGGTCTGGGCGGCGTTCTTCAACTTCATCGCCTTCGTCGTCTTCCGGACGCACGTCGCCAACACCGTCGGGACGATCATCGACCCGCGCGTGGTCAGTGAGGCGGTGGTGTTCGGTGGCCTGGTCGGCGCCATCGCCTGGAACCTGACGACCTGGTGGCTCGGCCTGCCCACCTCGTCGTCGCATGCGCTGATCGGTGGCGTGGTCGGCGCCGGCCTGGCCAAGGCCGGCTGGAGCGTGGTGAACGGGCCGAGCTTCGAGAAGACGCTCATCTTCATCGTGGTGTCGCCGCTGCTCGGCATGACCTTCGCGTTCGTGCTGATGCTCACGCTGATGTGGGTGTTCAGGAGCTCCGCGCCGCGCAGGGTCGATCACCTGTTCCGCCGGCTCCAGCTCCTCTCGGCGGCTGCCTTCAGCCTCGGCCACGGCGGCAACGACGCGCAGAAGACCATGGGGATCATCTCGGCGCTGCTGGTCGGCGCCGGCTACCTCCACCTCGGCCCCAGCGGCGAGCTGCCGGTGCCGTTCTGGGTGGTGCTGCTGGCCAACGGCGCGATCGCGCTCGGCACGCTGTCCGGCGGCTGGCGGATCGTCAAGACCCTCGGCCAGAAGATCACCGCGCTCAAGCCCATCGGCGGCTTCTCGGCGGAGACGGCCGCGGCCACCTCGCTCTACCTGGCGACCTTCCTCGGCATCCCGGTCTCGACCACGCACACCATCACGGGGGCGATCGTCGGCGCCGGCTCCACGCGGCGGCTGTCAGCGGTCCGCTGGGGGGTCGCCGGGCGGATCGTCTGGGCGTGGGTGATCACCATCCCCGCCTCGGCGATCATCGCCGCGGTCGCCTACTGGATGGTCGCCAGGCTGAACCACGTTCTGGTGCTGGTCCTGCTGCTCGCCCTGACCCTGGCCGGTGCGCTCCTCGCGCTGGCCCTCCGCCACCCCCGCTCGACCGTCAGTCCCCAGCGGTGACCGCTCCCGCGGGTCGGGAGGGCCGCCGGGGGCCGGCCGGTCCCAAGCGGTGGGCGGGTCGGCCGGCGCTGGCTGATCGCCGAGGGCCGGAGCCGGCCGGTTGCGCAGGTACGACCCGACCGAGGTCAGCACCGCCACCGCCGGCACGGCCAGGGCGGCGCCGACGATGCCGCCGACCACGCCGCCGCCGGTCAGCGACAGCAGGACCACCGCCGGGTGCAGCTTGACCGCGCGCCCGAGCACCAGCGGCGCCAGCACGTGGCCCTCCAGCTGCTGCACGGCGACGGTGATGGCCACGATGATCAGCGCCGCCCCCAGGCCGTTGCTGACCAGGGCGACCAGCGCGGCGATCAGCCCGGACAGGAACGCGCCGACGATCGGCAGGAAGGCGCCGAGGAACACGAGGAAGGCCAGCGGGACCACCAGCGGCACCCCGACGATGGCCAGGCCGATGCCGATGAACACGCCGTCGATCAGCCCGACGGTGGCCTGGCCGCGCAGGTAGGCGCCGAGGGTCTCGAAGGCGCGCCGGCCAACGGCCCGCACCTCGTCGGCCTGGCTGCCGGCCTGCCTGGCGATCCAGTTGCCCATCCGCTCGCCGTCCTTGACGAAGAAGAAGGTCAGCACCAGCGACAGCAGCGCCCCGGTGACCACCTCGACCGCCAGCGTGGCGCCGCTCAGCACGCCCCGGGTCAGCGCGCGCGAGTTGGTCTGGGCTTCCTGGCGGGCTCGGGCGAGCAGGTCGGAGAGCTGGGTTTCCGAGAAGTGGAGCGGTCCCTCGCGCAGCCAGCGCTGCACGTCGTCGAGCCCGGTGGCGACCCGGTCCCGCAGGGTGCCGATCTCGGGGCCGATCTGTGGCGCCAGCGCGGCGCTGGCCCCGGCGATCACCAGCACCGCGCCGCCGATCACCACCCAGGTCGCCGCCAGCGGCGGCCAGCCGCGGGCGCGCAGCCAGCCGGCGGGGGGCGCCAGCAGCGTGGTCAGGAACAGCGCCACGATCACCGGCAGCACGACCAGCCGCAGGTACACCAGCAGGAAGCCGACCACCGCGACGACCGCGGCCACCACCAGCAGCCGCCAGCTCACCGCCGCCGAGCGCGACAGCCATCCCGGGGCCTCGGCCGCCTGCCGCTCACGGGTCATCTGAGCGTTCCGGTTGGCAAGATCCCGGACCTCCGGCTCGGGCGGGAGCCTCGGGCTCCCGGCGGTCGGACCAACTCGGGCATGTCCGCGCAGCTTACCGGCGAGGCGCGGCCGGTACCATCTGCCCCAAAGACATCCGCCTGAAGGGAGGCGCGGCCGGTGCGTCTGGCTGTGCTCGACGTGGGCTCCAACACCGTGCACCTGGTCGTTGTGGACGGGCGGCCGGATGGGACCTTCACCGTGGTGGAGCGCGAGCGTGACACGCTGCGGCTCGCGGACGCCGCCTTCCCCAGCCGCCTGCTGCCCGACGAGGCCGTCCAGCGCCTGATCGACAGCGTCAAGCGCAAGCGCGAGACCGCCGACCGGCTCCATGCCGAGGCCCTGGTCGGCTTCGCGACCTCCGCGATCCGCGAGGCGCGCAACGGCGCCGACGCGCTCGGGCGGGTGCGCGAGGCGACCGGGGTGTCGATCAGCGTGCTCTCCGGCGACGAGGAGGCCCGGCTCACCTATTTCGCCACCCGCCGCTGGACGGCGTTCTCCGCCAAGCGCCTGCTGGTGATCGACATCGGTGGCGGCAGCCTGGAGGTCGCCGGCGGCGAGGGCGACCGTCCCGAGCTGGTCGAGAGCCTACCGCTCGGCGTGGCCAGGCTGACCAGACGGTTCATCCGCTCCGACCCGCCGCGCGACGATGAGCTGGCCGCCCTGCGCGTCCACGCGCTCACGCTGCTGGGACCGCTGGCCTCCAAGGTCCGCGACCAGCCATGGGAGGTCGTCTGCGCGACCTCCAAGACGTTCCGGAACCTCGGCGTGTTCGCGCGGGCCCTCCCCGAGGCGCCCACCCCGCCGCACGAATTCGGCTTCGCCGGCATCGACGGCCAGACAGCGCCGGTGCTGACGCGCGAGGCGCTGAACGTGGTGGCCGGCTACGTCGCCTCCAGCACCACCCGCGACCGCGCCCGCCTGGCCGACCTCGACGAGTTCCGCGCGGCCACCCTGGTCGCCGGGTCGCAGGTGGCCGCGCTGCTGATGCAGGCGTTCGGCCTGCGGGAGCTGGTGCTGGCGCCATGGGCGCTGCGCGAGGGCGTGATCCTCGACTACCTCGCCAAGCACGACAGGGGGCCTGGCGAGCCGCCCGTCGAGGACCCGCGCCGCCGCTCGGTGCTCGAGTTCGCCCGCCGTAACGGCTGGGACGAGCCCCACAGCCGCCAGGTCACCAACCTGGCCCTCTCGCTGTTCGACCAGACCACTGAGCTGCACGGGCTGGGGGAGCCCGAGCGTGAGCTGCTCGAGGTCGCCGGCCTGCTGCACGACGTCGGCTTCGCCGTGGCGCAGTCCTCCCACCACAAGCACTCCCTGTACCTGATCCGCAACGCCGATCTCGACGGGTTCGGCCCGGAGGAGCTGGCGGTGATCGCCAATATCGCCCGCTATCACCGCAAGGCGCTGCCCTCCGAGCGCCACCCCGACTACCAGGCCCTGTCCGAGGGCGAGCGTCTGCTGGTGCGGCGCCTGGCCGCCCTGCTGCGGATCGCGGACGGCCTGGACGCCGACCACTTCCAGGTGGTGCAGCAGGTCGACGTCCACCTGGAGGACGGGGTCGCCCGCCTCGACCTGCGCGCGCGCGACCTGCCCGACCGCGACGTGTGGGCGGCCGAGCAGGGCGGCGACCTGTTCGAGCAGGAGTTCGGCCGCCGCCTGGAGCTGGTGCCGGTCGAGGTGGTGTAGGCCTTGGTCACCGCGTACCCGGGCGGGTAGCGCAGGTTCGTGTTGGCATGGCCCTTGATCCATTGTGGGGGGAGCGAGCTCCCCCCACGGCCCCCCAAGAGCGCCTGTGCCATGGATGCCCTGCTCGGGCGACTCGCCATGCCATACTCGGAGTTGGGCCAATGACGGTCCCGCGGCCTCCTCAAAAGGGCGGCCGTCACGTTGCGCTCGCAAAGCGAGGTGGGGCGTGCTCAAGGCAACGCTGCTGAAGGCCGCCGCGTCGCCGGCGCTGAAGCGGCAGGTGACCTCCAACCCGGTCGCCTGGCGGGTGGCGCGCCGGTTCATCGCCGGCGATCGGCTGGACGACGCCGAACGGACGATCCGTGAGCTGAACGGCGCCGGGATGTCGGTGGCGCTCGACCATCTGGGCGAGAACACCGAGTCGCAGCGCCAAGCTCGGGGCGCCACCGCCGCCTACCTGGCGGCGCTGGACCGCATCCAGGACGAGGGCCTGGACGCCAACATCTCGATCAAGCTCACCGCGCTCGGGCTGGACCTCGGCAGCGACCTCGCCGCCGAGGAGGCCGCCAAGGTGGCCGCCCGCGGCAAGGAGGTCGGCGCCATGGTCGGCGTCGACATGGAGTCGGCCGCCTACGTCGACCGCACGCTGGACATGGTCGCCTCGCTCGAGCAGTCCTACGACGACGTCGGCGTCTGCCTCCAGGCCTACCTGCACCGCACCCCTGCCGACCTGGAGCGGCTGAACGGCCTCGGCATCCCGGTCAGACTGGTCAAGGGCGCCTACCGGGAGCCGCCAGAGGCCGCGTTGCAGCGCAAGGCCGACGTGGACGCGGCCTACGCGCGGCTGCTCGACGTGCTGGTCACCGACAACGCCTACCCGATGGTGGCCACCCACGACGAGCGGCTGGTGGCGCTCACCAAGTCGCTGGTCGCCAGCCACCGCCGCGACCGCTCCACCTTCGAGTTCCAGATGCTGCACGGAGTCCGGCGCGACCTGCAGGCCCAGGTCGTCGCCGAGGGCTACCGGCTGCGCGTCTACGTCCCCTACGGCGACCAGTGGTACCCCTATTTCATGCGCCGCCTCGCCGAGCGCCCCGCCAACCTCTATTTTTTCCTTTCCAGCTTGGCGAAGCGGTAGACCCCCGAACCCCCGCACAACCCGTCCAGGGCAACTATGCTGACCCGGTGGTTTTGGCCGAGCTGTGAGAGGTTGCCGGATGCGGGTGGGGCGGGTCGGGGTCCGGCTGGCGGCCGTTCCGGTCGCCGCGCTGGCGGCCGGGATGCTCGCACTGGCGGCCTGCGGCTCCGGGCCGGACGCGCGATTCGCCGCGGAGGCCGCGCGCACCGCCGACGTGATCGAGCGGGTGAGCGCCCCCGGGTCGGTGCAGGCGGCGGCCCAGTCCGACCTCCACGCTCCCGCCGCCGCCAAGCTGGCCGACCTCCGTGTCCACGACGGGCAGCGGGTGCAGCGCGGCCAGGTGGTGGCGCAGCTCTCCTCGACCCAGGTCGACAGCTCGATCCGCCAGGCGCGGGCGGCCCTGGACTCGGCCTCCGCGCTCGACGGGCTGGTGCCCAGCGTCCCGGTCGCCTCGGCGCTGGCCGCCATCGAGCAGGTCCAGCAGCAGCTCAGCACCACCTCGGAGGCGCTGCTGCAGGCCCTGCGGTCGACCCTGGCGGGGCTGCCGCGGCCGCAGCGCGACCAGCTCCAGGCCAGGCTCGACAAGGCCGAGCAGCAGGTGGCCACCAGCCAGCGGCGCGCCACCCAGGCGGCGGAGCTGGCGGTGGCGGCGGTGGACCAGCAGACAGTCGCCCTGCGGAGCGCCCTGGACTCGGCGACCGCCGCCCAGCGCGGCCAGGCGCAGCTCGCGCTCGACCTCGCCATGGAGCAGAAGGCCGAGCTGACGCTCCGCGCGCCGATCTCCGGCACGCTCCAGCTCGGCCGCGCGTCCAGCGGTGGCGCCGGCGCCACCAGCCTGCCCGACCTCTCCCAGCTCCCGGAGAGCGCGCAGCAGGCGGTGCAGGGGCTGGCCGGCGGCAGCGGAGGCCAGAGCGCCGCCGGGCCGCCGCTGCGGGCGGGCGACCAGATCGCCGCCGGGCAGACCGTGGCCACCGTGTACGACGTCAGCGACCTGCAGGTCGCCGCCGAGGTCGACGAGACCGACATCGCCCTGGTCAGGCCCGGCCAGCCTGCGGACGTGCAGCTCGACGCCTTCCCTGGCGCCAGCTTCCCCGCCAGGGTGCGGCGGGTCGCGGTGGCGCCGTCCTCCAGCCAGTCGGCCGCCGGCGGGGTGACCTACGAGGTGGACCTGGTGCTGGCCGCCGGCGACGGGCCGGCGCCGCGGGTGGGCATGACCGCCACCGCCGACATCCAGGTGCGCCAGGCTCGGGACGCCCTGTCGGTGCCCGGCTCCGCGCTGATCGGCCGCGACCGCGGCCAGCAGGCGGTGCTGGTGATCGAGGGCGGCAAGGTCCACCTCCGCGACGTGCGGGTGTCGGTGGACGGCGACGACCGCGCCGCGATCGCGGCCGGCCTGCGGCAGGGCGAGCGGGTCGTCAGCCGCGGCGCCGAGCGCCTGCACGACGGCGAGAGCTGGCCGGGGAGCTGAGCGTGGGCGCCGCCCGTGGGGTGCCTGGGTTGATCGGGCCCGGCCCCACCGATGACCTCCCGGTGGTGGAGGCGCGCGGGATCACCAAGGTCTACCGCATGGAGGGCGTCGAGGTCCGCGCGCTCGACGGCGTGGACATGGCGGTGGCGCACGGCGACTCGCTGGCGATCATGGGGCCGAGCGGCTCGGGGAAGTCCACCCTGCTCGGCCTGCTCGGCGGGCTCGACCGGCCGACCAGCGGCAGCCTGGCCTTCGAGGGGCGCGACGTGGCGAGCCTGGACGACGACGAGCTGGCCAGGGTCCGCAACCAGGTGGTCGGCTTCGTCTTCCAGAACTTCCAGCTCCTGCCGAGGACCTCGGCGCTCGGCAACGTGGGCCTCCCGCTGGTGTACCGCGGGCTCGGCAGGGCCGAGCGCGGCCGGCGCGCCACCGAGGCGCTGGAGGCCGTCGGCCTCGCCCAGCGGCTGCAGCACCGGCCCTCGCAGCTCTCCGGCGGCGAGCAGCAGCGGGTGGCGATCGCCCGGGCGCTTGCGGCCGAGCCGGCCATGCTGCTGGCCGACGAGCCCACCGGCAACCTCGACTCGCGCTCCGGCGACGAGGTTCTGGAGCTGCTGGCGCGGCTGCGGGCCGAGCGCGGTGTGGCCGTGGTGGTGGTCACCCACGACGCCGGTGTGGCCGCCCGCCTCGACCAGACCCTGCTGGTCCGCGACGGGCGCCTGGAGGGGGTGGCCCGCCGGTGAGGCTCACCGAGGCGGTCCGGCTGGCCTGGGAGGCGCTCCAGGCCAACAAGCTGCGGTCCGGCCTGACCATGCTCGGCGTGGTGATCGGCGTGACCAGCGTGGTGCTGCTGGTGGCGATCGGCAGCGGGGCGCGCGACGAGGTCACCTCCGGCATCGAGTCGCTGGGCTCCAACATCCTGTTCGTCGCGCCTGGTGACTTCTCGATCGGCTCGGCACCCGCCCTGTCCCGCCTGACCCTGGAGGACGTCCGCCGCATCGGCGACGCCGTGGGCGACCCGGACAGGGTCGCGGCAACGGTGGCCTCCGGCGAGCTGGCACGGGTCGGGCCGCGGCGCGCGCAGGTCAACCTGAACGGCACCAACGAGACCATCCCGTTCGTGTTCGACCGCGGCGTGGAGCGCGGGACCTTCTTCAGCGACGCCGACGTCGCCGTCCGGCGCAGGGTGGTGGTGCTGGGCGCCAACCCCGCCGAGCTGCTGTTCCCCGGACAGGACCCGCTGGGCAAGTTCGTGACCATCGGTGGCGTCCGCTTCCGGGTGGTCGGCGTGCTGAGCCGGGTCGGCACCACCCTCGGCGTCGACCGCAACCAGGAGGCCTTCATCCCGGTGACGGCCGCGCAGCGCCTGTTCGGGGTGAGCAGGGTCGACGGCATCGCGGTCAAGGCGATCTCCCCCGGCGATATCCCCGAGGAGCAGCGCATCATCCGCGAGGTGGTGACCCGTTCGCATCCGGACCAGGACTTCCAGGTGCTCACCCAGGGCGACATCCTCGGCGTGGTCGGCAGGGTGCTGTCGATCCTCACCATCGTGCTCGCCTCGATCGCCGGGATCTCGCTGCTGGTCGGCGGCGTCGGGGTGATGAACATCATGCTGGTCAGCGTGTCCGAGCGGACCCGCGAGATCGGCCTGCGCAAAGCGGTGGGCGCGCGCACCCGCGACGTGCTGCGCCAGTTCCTCCTGGAGGCGGTCGCGCTCACGGTCAGCGGCGGGGTGATCGGGATCGTGCTGGGGATCGCGATTGGCCTGGTGGTGGGCCGCGTGTCGCCCGTGCCGGCGGCGATCACCGGTTGGTCCATCGCACTGGCGTTCGGTGTGAGCGTGGCGGTCGGCGTCTTCTTCGGCGTCTACCCGGCACGCAAGGCAGCGCGAATGCAGCCGATCGCGGCGCTCAGGTACGAGTGACGCTACGGGGACGCCTGCACCGCGGTGGTGGGCGGCGCCAGCGGCGCCTCCGGCGAGGAGGTGGGCGGCGGCACACCGGGCCCGCTGGGGACGGTGGAGTCGCCGGGCCCGCTGGAGACCGTCAGGAACACGATGGCGCCTCTCGGGGACCGCTGCCCGGCGCCGGGGCTCTGGCTGGTGACCACGCCTGGCGCCTGCTCGGATGGGCGCCGGGAGATGTTGGCCACGAAGCCGGCGCGTTCCAGCCGGCTGGCGGCCGCCCGCTCGTCCAGGCCGACCACGTCGGGCAGGTCGGTGGCCTGGACGGTGGTGACGCTGGCGGGCGCGAGGCTGCTCGGGGTCTGGACGGTGGCTCGCTCACCCGGATCACGGGTCAGCAGCAGCGCCCCGCCGACCGCGCCGCCGAGCAGGGCCAGGCCGACGATCAGCGCCGTCCACACGCTGGCCCGGCGTCGACGCCTTCGCCCGGTCCCGTCCTGGCCGTCCAGCGTGTCGCCGCCGGGTGGTCCTGGCCGCGCCGCCGATCCGGGGATGGCCGCTGGGGGCGCCTCGGAAGTGGATACCCAGCTCGGCGGGGCATCGGCGGGCACGCGCACCGGCGCCGTCGTCGCGGACGGGTCCGCCGCCACGGGGGAGCCCCGCCGCGCCTGGTCGCGCGGTGCTGGCTGGGCGGGGGCGGACTGGCCAAGTGTGAGGTGCAGCAGGTCCGCCCGGACCGCCTCGGCGGCCCGGTAGCGGTCGCCCGGCTCAGAGGCCATCAACCGGTCGATGACCTGGCGGAGCGGGAACGACAGCCCGGCCCCGCCCATCCGCGTCACCGCCGGCCATCGCTCCGGCGGCGCGCCGGTGACCATCTGGTAGAGCATCCCGCCGAGTGCGCGCAGGTCGCCCTGCGCGTCCGGGCCGGCCGGCGCGCCGGGGCGTGCGCCGGGGTCGTGGAGCGCCGCGCCGGGTTCCTCGGCCGCCGTGGCCGCGGACTCGCGCATCCAGGCGGCGCCGAAGCCGACCACGGTGACGCGCTGGTCGCCCAGGATCACGTCGGCGGCGTCGAGGCTGCCGTGCGCCAGGCCGATCCGGTGGGCGGCGGCCAGGGCGGCCGCAACCTCGGCGCCGATGCCCGCGGCCTGCGCGACCGGCATCACGCCACGCTCCATCAACAGCCTGCCGAGGTTCTGGCCCGGAACGTACTCGCGGATGAGGTAGGCCAGGCCCTCCTGCTGGCCCCAGTCGTACACGCTGGCCACGGCCGGGTGGTCGAGGCTGGCCATCAGCCTCGCCTGCGGCGCGAAGCCATCCTTGCCCGCACCACGGATCACCTGGATGACCACCGGGCGGGCCAGCCGCAGATCGCGCCCGAGATACTCCTCGACGCCGGCGCCAGCCCCGCTCCCCAGCCGCTCCCGCGCCTGGTACCGGTCGGCCAGCACAAGGTTCACGTCTTGCATCCCGACCCCCCCTCGGTGCGCCGGTCCCACCTGTCGAAGTCGGCTCCATCAAGGTCGGCGTGAGCGGCCGCCGACTGAACCCGCCCTCACCGGAGCGGCCGATCAGGTGGTGGACTCGGGGAGGCGACAGGTCATGACCCGATCGGATGGATCATCGTGAACGCATGCGAATGTCTAGTATAGGTGGCAATTATGTGGAGTAGCGGCTGCTGTTCCCCACTTTCATATCTACTTCTCAGGCGTGGCACAGGTTGCTCCAATCTCGATGCGGTAGAACCAAGACGTCCAGGAGGCTGGAGGCCCTGACCGCAGCGGCGCGGCGGCGCGGTGGGCACGTTGCGGTGCGACCGGGCCGTACACGCGCCTCGACCGACCGCGAGGCGAGATGTCCAGCAGGCTCCTCGTCGTGGATGACGACGCCAGCATCCGCTCGGTGCTGGGGCGCAGCCTTCCCTACGAAGGATTCGACGTGACCGCGGCCGCCGACGGGCTCGCCGCCTTGCGGGTGCTGCGCGAGCAGGCCATCGACTGCCTGATCCTGGACGTCGGCATGCCCGGGATCGACGGGCTGGAGGTCTGCCGCCGGCTACGCAAGGCCGGCGACAGCACTCCGATCATCCTGCTCACCGCCTACGATGGCATCGGCGACCGGGACGGCGGCCTCGAGGCGGGCGCCGACGACTACCTGGTGAAGCCGTTCGCCCTCGAGGAGCTGGTTGCCCGCGTCCACGCGCTGCTGCACCGCGGCGGCGGGCAGCGGGACGAGCCCGTCGCGTGACGGGCGCCTGCTCGTGGGTGGACACCCCGGCCAGTCGGCGGATCCAGGAGACGGCGATGGCGAAGATGCGGGAAGGCGCGTGGCGGGACAGGAACATCGCCCGCGATCCGCGTCAGCCTGTGCGTCGACGACGAGGACCCGCCGTTCTCGTTCGTGATCGCCGAGGGCACCGCCGCCAACTCCGAGGCCGACCAGGCGCAGCTGGTGAGCTGGGCGGCCCGGCTCGGCGGGGCGTTACATGGGCCCCGACCGGGCCGAGGAGTTCGGCAAGCGCAACGGCGTCCCCGAGGAGCTGGTGATGCGGATCACTCCGACCAGGATCATCGCCGAGGAGGCCATCGCCGACTGATTCCGGCGTGACCGCCCGCGGCTCCGGCGGCCGGTGGTGGCGTTGCCGGGTGCCTACACCGGACCGTTGTGCCGGAACACCCGCGAGGCGCGCTCCTCGAACCCGAGCCGCCGGTAGAGCTGGTCGACCACCACGTCCTCGATGCGGGCGCGCAGCCCGGTGGGGATCGGGAACATCACCAGCGTGAGCATGCCGACGATGCCGCCGCGGTCGCGGGCGACCAGCAGCCGGTTGCCGGGGAACTCGACGATCCGCCGGAGCTGGTCCTGGTCCGGCACCGCCGAGGACGAGCTGAGCTGTGGGACCAGGCGGGCGAAGGCCGCCGCCAGCTCACCGTCGGGCCGCAGCGCGACCTCGATGGCGATGGCCATCACACGGAGCGGTTGTCGTCGTCGGGCGGAGGTTGCTGGGAGAGGAAGCGCTCCAGCTCGTCGGCGATCTCGTCCCCGGACGGTAGGCGCTGGTCGGCGCCCTGCTCGACCATGTTGCGGATCTGCTCCACGAACTCGGCGATCTGCGGCCGCTCGCGGATGGCCTGCTCGACCTGCTCGATGTGCTCCTTGGTGGCCGCCTCCAGCTCGGTCGCGTCGATAGCGACCCCCGCCAGGCGTTCCAGCGTGCGGATCAGCGCCAGCGTGGCCGGGGGATGCGTGCCCCCGGCCAGGTAGGGAGGCACCCGCGCCCACAGGCCCGTGGCGGCGACGCCGGCCTGGTGCAGACGCTCCTCGAGCACGCTCTGGATGCTGGCGGAGAGCTCGACGATGGCCGGCACCCTCTCCAACTGGCCCGCCAGCTCGGGATCGGCCGAGGTGCTCACCACCGCCACCGGATCGCTGTGCAGCGACGGGGCCGGGAACGCCCCGAGCCCGAAGACCTCGGTGACGCCCAGTTCGCGGCAGAGCTCAGCCACGCGGTCGGCGAACGCGTGCCAGCGGAAGTCGGGCTCCGGGCCGCTGAGCAGCAGCGCGTCACGCAGCCCGCCGACGGTCGTGCCGAGCGACAGCTCAATCTCCGACCAGCTCACGGCCTCGATGGTCCCCATGTTGAGGCGGACCACCGGGCGGCGCGCCCGATAGTCGATCAGCTCGTCGCTGTCGAAGGTGGCGATGGTGCGGGCGTTCCAGCGCGCGTGCAGGAAGCCCAGGGCGGTCTGGCCGGCGATCCCCGAGTCGGTCCAGCCGGCGAGGTGCACCACCAGGAACGGCCGCTCCAGCTCCGGCCGCTCGCCCTTGAACTCCATGAGGTCCCGTTGCGGCGACATACTCGCAGAGTAGCGGCTTGCGGCGCCGCGCGGGGAATCGGGGCTCACGAGCCCGGGCGTTGGCCCTCGTCGAATCCGGGTGCGCGGACGCGGGTACCGTATGGGGGTGACGACGGCTGCTTCCCGCTCCCATGGTCCCGCCAGGATCTCCCCGTTCCGGCCGTTCAGGCATCGCGCGTTCGCGACCATCTGGGCTGGGGCGTTTGTCTCCAACATCGGCACCTGGATGGAGACGGTCGCGGTCGGCGTCTACGTCACCCAGACCACCGGGCAGGCGGGCTGGACCGGCACCATCGCGGCGCTCACCTACGTGCCGACCGTGCTGCTTGGGCCGGTCGCCGGGGCGCTGGCCGATCGCTTCGACCGGCGCCGCTACCTGGTATCGATCGCCCTGCTCCAGACGGGCCTGGCCGCGGCGCTGGCGCTGCTGGCGGTCACCGACCGGCTCTCGATCCCGCTGGTCGCCACCATCGTGCTGCTGGAGGGCGCCGCCTTCGCGTCCTACATGCCGGCCTCGCAGGCGATGATCCCGGACCTGGTCCCCGGCGAGGACCTCCTCGGCGCCATGACCCTGGGCGGCGCCCAGTACAACCTCGGTCGGGTGATCGGGCCGGCGCTGGCCGGGCTGGCGATCGCCGCTGGCGGTCTGGCCTGGGCGTTCTGGTTCAACGCCGCCAGCTTCGGCGCGGTGCTGGTGGCCCTGGCGCTGATCAGGGTGCCGCCGCTACGCCGTCAGGGCGAGACGGTGACGCGCGTGTGGCACACCATCGGCGAGGGGGTCGCGGCGGCACGCCGCGACGCCGGCATCCGCACCGCCCTGCTGCTGTTGCTCGCCACGACCTTCCTGGTGTCGCCGTTCATCGGCCTGGTTCCGGCGGTGGCGATCAAGGTCTTCGGCAAAGGTGCGGCCGGGACGTCGGCGCTGGTCACGGCCCAGGGTGTCGGCGCGGTCTGTGCCGCCCTGACCGCCGGGCCGCTGGCCGCGCGGGTCGGGCGCCGGCGCCTGCTGGTGGCGTCGCTGCTGGCGGTCGGCCCGCTGGCGGCCGGCTACGGGCTGGCGCCGAGCTTCCCGCTGGCGGTCGCGGCGATCGGCGTGCTGGGCTTCTGCTACCTCAACGTCCTGTCGGGCACGACCACCGTGTGTCAGATCCGGGCGCCGCGCGTGTTGCGCGCCCGCATCGCCAGCCTGGCCATGCTCGGCGTCGGCGGCGGTCACTCGCTCGGCCTGGTGATGCAGGGCTGGCTCGGCGACCGCGTCGGCCTCCGTCTGGTCACCGCCGCCACCGGCTTGGCCCTCCTGGCGATCGTCGCCGCCGTCCACGCCCTCCGCCCCGACCTGCTCCACGCCATGGACGAACCCGCGACGGCTCCCGCGACCGTGTGAATCCGGTCCGTTCCGCGGCCGGCCGACTCGGCGGTCACGCGCCGCGTACTTCTGCCTCGAGCTCTTTCCGCCTCGCCCTACGGCACGTCCATGCGGGCGAGGCGGCCGCGGGCGAGGGTGAGGGCGACCGCGGTCACCACCAGGGACAGGATGGTCGCGGACGCCGGGCCGAGGCGGGTGGTCAGCTCCGGGCCGCCGCCGCTGTCCAGGATGGCGGCGAGCACGCCCTCGACGTAGCCGCGTACCGACATCGAGGAGGCGCTGGGCGCGACCCCCACCACCGCGCCCTCCCACAGCAGCGCGTAGGCGAGCCCCACCAGCAGCGCCCGCGAGAGCAGCAGTGACAGCAGCAGCCCGATCGCGGAGTAGGCCAGCGTGCCGACGACTGTGGCCACCAGCATGCCCTCCAGCAGCACCCCGGAGCCGAGGCCGCGAGCCGCCAGCAACTGCGCGACCACCTCGGCCGGCAGCAGCACCAGCAACGTTGCCAGCACCGCCGCCAGGTATTCGGCGCCCAGCACCGACCAGCGCGGGATCGGCTTGAGCAGCAGGTTGGTGATGGTGCCCCGCCGCAGCTCGTTGCCCAGCGCCGCGGTCGAGAACGCGAAGCTCACCACCGGGAGCAGGACCGGCACCACCAGGTTGCGGAACAGGTCGAGCGCGAAGGTGGTCGCGTCCTGCCCCGAGGAGGGCGCCAGCAGCGACGGCAGCCACAGCGGCAGCGCCACCAGCGCCGCCACGATCGGCAGCCGCCGACCCGCCAGCAGCTCGCCGAGCGCGAATCGCAGCAGCGCCAGGCTCCGGCTCATCGCCGCCGCACCAGGTAGTTGAAGACCTGTTCCAGCGACTCGTCGGTGGTGCGGATCTCGCGCAGGCTCACGCCCGAGTCGCGGGCCAGCCGTGGCAGCTCGGTGGCGAACGCCTCGACCGAGCGGGTGCGCGCCCGCAGCGCGTCGCCCTCGACCTCGACCGCCACGGTGGTGGGCAGGCCGATCAGCCCGGTCGCCAGCCGGCGGGCGTCGGAGGCCCGGACCATGACCGTTCGCGGCTGGTCGGCCATGAGGTCGCGGATGGCGTGGAAGTCGCCCGAGGCCGCCAGCCTGCCGCCGACCAGGACCAGCACCTGGGAGGCCAGCCGCTCGACCTCGCCAAGGATGTGGCTGGAGACCAGCACGGTCACGCCCGCGGCGCCGACCGTGCGGACCAGGTCGATGAAGCGCGCCCGCTGGCCCGGGTCCATCCCGCTCATGGGCTCGTCGAGCACCAGCATGGCCGGCTGGTGGACGATCGCCCCGGCCACCTTGGTCCGCTGGCGCTCCCCCTTGGACAGGCCGCGCAGCCGGCGCCCGGCCAGCTCGGTGAGCCCCACCTCCCCGATCGCGCGGTCGGCCGCCTCGCCGGGACCGGAGAGGCCCTGCAGCTCGGCGTGCAGGCGGACGTAGGAGTGGACGGTCAGCCGCGGGTAGAGGCGGTCGCCGTCCGGCACCACGCCGATCGACCGGTACAGCATCGGGTCGCCTTGCAGGGGCTTCCCGAACACCAGCACCTCACCCTGCGAGGGCCGCAGCAGCCCGCAGATCGCGTTCAGCGTGGTGGTCTTGCCGGCGCCGTTCGGCCCCAGCAGCCCGGTGACCCCGGGCCACAGCTCGAAGGACAGGTCGCTCACGGCCACGACGTCGCCATACCACTTGGACACGTGGCGGAGCTCCACCACCGGACGCCCCGCGGTTCGGACCTGGAGGCCGGGGGCCCGCTCGCCCGTCCAGGTGGCGCGCGCCTCGGCGGTCATGCCCGCAGCCTCGAGATGCGCCAGGCCAGCAGGCCGAACGCGAGCGCGCCCACCACGCCCATGGCCACCAGGTACACCGGACCGGTGAACCCGGCCTCCGCCGCCATCGAGCCCGGCTGGAACGGCTCGCCGAACACCCAGTCGACGAAGCGGTCCGGGAGCTGCTGGAGCGCCAGCAGCGACACCCAGCGCCGTCCGGCGAACCGGGCGGCGAAGAAGACGATGCCCGCCACGGTCCCGGACGCCAGGAACACGCCGAGCTGCACCGCCACGGCGATGCTGCGCCGCTCCGTGAGGCTGGCGATCGCCAGCGAGATGACCGAGTAGTAGACGGTCAGCACGCCGCCGGCCAGCAGGATCCGTGGCAGGTCCCCGAGGTGGTCGCCGAGATAGCTCATGGCGCCGTCGGCGGTGAGCGCGTTGCCCGCCAGCAGCACGGCCATCGGCACCACCGCGATCAACGCCATGACCAGCAGCAGCGCGGCGGCCTTGGAGAGCAGGTAGTCGGGGCGGCTGAGCGGGCGCGTGAAGTAGAGGGCGAGCACGTTGCTCTGCCGGTCGGGGCACAGCAGCTCCGGGGCGGCGGTGGCGGCGAACAGCAGCAGCACCAGCGAGACGATCCGCAGGTACTGGGCGTAGCCGATCAGCTGGTCCACGGCGTCGCCGGCGGCCACGCGGATGCCGACGAATGCGACCACCGGCGCCAGCGCGATCAACAGCAGGCCCCACGGCGCCACCTTGGCCTTCCAGGAGCGCCTGAGCCCGAGCGTGCGCCGCACCCCCGCCTGCACCAGCGCCTTGATCATCCGCGAGCGGCCCTCGCGGACGCCCTGGTAGTGCCGGTAGCCCCTGTCGTAGATCGCCCCGGCCGGCGCGCCGCCCTCGCTCACTGGTGCACCCTCCGGGTGGCCCGGACCGCTGCGGCTCATGTCGACCCCGACACCTCGGCCTGGAGCCGCAGGAAGGTCTCTTCCAGGCTCGGTGCCCTGGGGCTGAGCCGGCGCAGCGCCCAGCCGCGGTCGGCGGCCACGTCGCGGATCCGGTCCGCGGTCCCGGCGCCGCCCTGCACGTGCAGCTCGTCGCCGGCGTGGCGGACCTGGAGGCCGGCGAGCGCCAGGCAGTCGATCTCGGCGTCGCCGTTGTCGCCGAGCTGGACCGCGAAGCCGCCGTCGGCGGTCCCGGCCACGGCGGCGATCGGCCCCTGGACCAGGACCCGCCCGGCGTGGACCATCACCACGCGGTCGCAGATCCGCTCCACGTCGCCAAGCAGGTGCGTGGAGACCAGCACGTCCACGCCAAGCTCGGTTCGGGCCCGGTCGATCAGGTCCAGCATGTCCTCGCGCCCCTGCGGGTCCATGCCGTCGGTGGGCTCGTCCAGCAGCAGCAGCCGGGGATCGTGGACCAGGGCGACCGCCAGCTTGACCCGCTGGAGCATGCCGGTGGAGAGGCCGCCGAGCGCGCGGTAGCGCTCCTCGTCGAGGCCGACCTGGTAGCAGACCTCTGAGGCGCGCTCGCGGGCGGCCCGTGGCGGCAGGCCGCCGAGCTGGCCCATGAAGGCGACGAAGTCCGCGGCGCTCACGTCACCCGGCAGGCAGGGGCCTTCGGGCAGGTAGCCGACACCGGAGCGGACCCCGAGCGGGTCGCTGGCCACGTCGTGGCCGAGCACGGTGGCGCGACCCCGGTCCGGCACGATCAGCCCGAGCAGGAGCTTGAGCAGCGTGGACTTGCCGGCCCCGTTGGAGCCGACCAGGCCGGTGCAGCCGCGCTCGACGGCGACGTCCACCGAGCGGAGGGCCTGGACCGACCCATAGCGCTTGCTCAGGCCCTGGACCTCGACCACCGCCACAGCCGTCCCACCTCCGTCCGTCCCTGACGCGCGGAGCGCCTACCCTATCGTGGTTCGCCCGATCCGCGTCCAGCGTCGTCCACACCCCCTCTGGGGTGTGTCCGGCGGTCTTCCGGGCGCGTAGGCTGGCCAGGCACATCGCGTCGAGCCAGGAGCGAGATCGAGCATGCGAGTCGCCGCGACCCTTCCGGTGGCGCCATGACAGGTCCGGTGACGGTCGTCTGGGACGAAGCGCTCCTCGCCTACGACTTCGGCCCCGAACACCCGCTGCGCCCTGGCCGGGTCGCGTTGACCATGGCGCTGGCCAGGGAGGCGGGCCTGCTGGAGCGGGCCAAGGTGGTGACGCCGATGGCGCTGTCGGGCGGCGACCTCGCCCGCGTCCACGACCTCGACTACCTCGCCGCCGTGCAGGCCGCCAGCGAGTCGGGCCTGCCGCTGTTCGAGTACGGTCTCGGGCCCGGCGACAACCCTCCCTTTCCTGGCATGCACGAGGCGGCCACGCTGGTCTGCGGCGCCACCGTGGCGGCGGCGGCGGCGATCCTGGCTGGTGACGCGGTCCACACGTTCTCGCCCGCGGGCGGCCTGCACCACGCCATGCCCGGCCAGGCCAGCGGCTTCTGCGTCTACAACGACCCGGCGGTGGCGATCGCGTGGATGCTCGAGCAGGGGATCGAGCGGATCGCCTACGTCGACGTCGACGTCCACCACGGCGACGGGGTCCAGGCGATCTTCGCGGACGAGCCACGCGTGCTGACGATCTCGGTGCACGAGTCGGGGCGGTTCCTCTTCCCCTACACCGGCTTCGCCCACGAGATCGGCGAGGGCGCCGCCCGTGGCACGATCGCCAACTTGCCATTGCCTCCCTCGACCACCGATGACCTCTACCTGCCGGCATTCGACGCGGTGGTCCCCAAGCTGGTGCGAGCCTTCGAGCCGGACGTGCTGGTCACCCAGCTGGGCTGCGACAGCCACTACACCGATCCGCTGGCCCATCTCGGGCTCACCACACGCGCCTACGCCGAGCTGGCGGGCCGCCTCCACGACCTGGCGCACACCGTGACCAAGGGCCGCTGGCTCGCCACCGGCGGCGGTGGCTACCAGTGGGCCACGGTGGTCCCCAGGGCCTGGTGCAGCTACCTCGCGGAGATGGTGGGGACCAGGCTGCCGGAGCGGCTGCCCGATGGCTTCCTGACGGAGGCGAGCGAGCGCTACGGCGCGACCCTGGACCCCAGGACCGCCGACGAGGTGGTCGCGCTGCGCTCCGAGCACCGCCAGCGGGTCGAGTCCCAGGTCGCCCGCTCCATCGAGATGGTCCGCGGAAACCTGTTTGGATTGCACGGGTTGAGTATTTAGGTTGGGCCTCGGGTTGCTGGCTCGGGTCCCGGTTCCATGTAGGGGGAGCTCACCCCCCCCACGCCCCCCAAGAGCGCCTGTGCCATGGGGGCCCTCATCGGCTGTGCCAGCGGGACCGTCGTCGGTGAGGCGCGGGGTCGGCTGCTGATCGCCCTCCGCTACCATTGAAGGCCAGTCCGATCGAACCATGTGGAGCGCAGCATGCCCGAACTGACCCGTGACGAACTCGGCCGTCATCTGGTGGCCACCAGGATCGCGGGGTCGGTGCAAACCCCCGTGGCGGACGTGCTCCGCAAGGCGGAACTGGTCGCTGCGGGCGACCCCGACCACTGCTTCGGGCTCTCCGGGATGATCAGGTACTCGCCCTCTGGACGAGCTGGACCGCGCGGCCGAACGGCTGCGGCGGGCCGCCGAGAATGGCGAGCGGGCGGTGTTCGCCACCGGGCACCCCACCGGGGTGCTGGCGCTCCACCAGCAGGTCTGCACCGCGCTGCGCAACGCCGGCGCCAAGGTCTCCAGGCCCGGCGACGGCACCGCCTTCCGGCTGCGCGAGCACCGCCGCCAGGTGCGCTACGTCCAGTACGTGGCCGTGCTGGCCTCCGGCGCCAACCTCTACCACACGCACGACTCCCACCCGATGGAGCTGGTGCTGGACCAGACCGACGGCGACCTGGACCTGGTGGTCGGGGACCATGGCTGGGCCGGCGCGGCCGCCGAGCGGGGGATCGACGTGATCGGAATCGCCGACATCAACGACCCCGCGCTGCCGATGGCAAGGGCCGAGGGGCGGGCCGGCGTGGTGCTGCCGATGGACGACAACGTCCTGCCGGTCCATTACGACCCGGTGGGCGACTACCTGATCGCGCGGCTGTCATGAGCGACAAGTACGTCCGCCTGGTCGAGCAGGTGCTCGACGACCCCGGCGCGGTCGTGCTGGTCGGCTCCATGGACTCGGGCAAGACCACCTTCGCCCGGATGCTGCTGGCCGGGGCGGTCGAGCGTGGCATCCCTGCGAGCTACCTCGACACCGACGTGGGCCGCACCACCGTCGGGCCGCCGACCACCATCGGGCTGAAGCACGTCGCCGAGCCCAAGCACCTGACCGACGACGAGCTCGCCGTCGCCGACGGCCTGTACTTCGTCGGCTGGGTGTCGGCCCAGTTCCACCTGCTGCCGCTGGTGGCGGGCACAGCCAAGCTGATGGACGTGGCCAGGCGCTCGGGCGCGGAGCTGATCGTGATCGACACCTCCAGCCTGATCAGCGGCGTCTACGGCCAGATCCTCAAGTACCACAAGCTGGAGGTCACCCGCCCGGACTACGTGATCGGCTTCGAGCGGGGCGAGGAGCTGGAGCCGCTGCTCGGCATCGCCCGCCGCTTCACGCCCGCCCGCGTCGAGTCGTACCCGATCCACCCCGACGTCCGCCCGACCACCGCCGACGAGCGCGCCGAGGTCCGGCAGGCCCGCTTCGCCGCCTACTTCTCCGGCCCGCTGCACCGTTGGCGGGTCAAGCCCACCGTGTTCCTGCCGAGCCTGCCGCCCGACGCCGACCTGTCCAGCCTGGCCGGGCTCCTGGTCGGCATGGAGGACGGCAAGGGAAGCTGCGTGGGTATCGGTTACCTCGAGATGGCCGAGGACGGCGGCCTGCGGATGATCTCCACCGTCTCCGAGGGCGCCCGCGCCCTGCGCCTGGGCTCCACCCGCATCACCGCCGACTGGGCCTCCACAACCCGAGTCGATCTCCGCCACCTCTTCGGCACCGAGTAGCCGGCGTAGTAGCCTCGGGCGCGAACGCATGGCGGGAGGCGGTGAGATGGCTCGGTACGACTGGATCACCTTTCTGACGGACTACGGGCTCGAGGACAGCTACGTGGGGGTGTGCCACGGGGTGATGGCTCGCATCGCGCCGCACGCGAGGGTGATCGACGTGAGCCACGCGGTGGGGCCGCAGGACGTCCGACAGGGTGCGATGGTGCTGGCGCAGTCGGTGGACTACATGCCGGACGCCGTCCACCTTGCGGTGGTGGACCCCGGCGTCGGGACCGGGCGCGGCCAGGTGGCCCTGGAGGCCGGCGGGCGCATGCTGGTCGGGCCGGACAACGGCCTGCTCGTCTGGGCCGCCGAGGCGCTCGGCGGGATCGAGCGCGCGCACGTGCTCGCCAACCCGGACTACCAGCTCTCGCCGGTGTCCAGGACCTTCCACGGGCGGGACGTGTTCGCGCCGGCCGCGGCCCACCTCGCCGCCGGCGTGGAGCCGGCCGCGCTCGGCCCGGAGCTGGACCCGGCGAGCCTGGTCCGCCTGCCGCCCCCGACCGCCACCGTGGACGGGGACCGCCTGGTCGCGGAGGTCGTTTCGGTGGACCACTTCGGCAACCTGCTGCTCAGCTTCGGCCACGCCGAGCTGGAGCGCGCCGGCCTGCGCCCGGGCGACCCTGTCGAGATCCAGGCCGGCGACCGGAGCTTCAGCGCAACGGTCGGGGAGACCTTCGCCGCGGTGCCGCCCGGAGCGCTGGTGGTGCACGAGGACTCATCCCGGCGGATCGCGATCTCGCTGAACCGAGGGCGGGCGGCAGAGCGGCTCCAGGCGCGCACCGGCGAATCGGTGGTCCTGTCGCGGGCGGCCCGCTGATGGCGCGCGCACCCACGGCCAAGCGATGCATCCTGGTCACCGGGGCGGCCAGGTCGACCGGCCGCCGCCTGGTCGCGGCGCTGGCCGACTCCGACCGGGTCGCCCGCGTCCTGGCCGTGGACGACGTGCCGCTGCCAGAGGGCCTGCCCGACAAGGTCGAAGCCATCGAGGCTTCGCTCGACAGCCCCGCGCTGGTCAAGGCGTTGCAGTCCGCCGGAGTCGACACGCTGGTCCACCTCGGGGTCAGCGCGGAGCCGCAGGCGGCGGGCGGCAGGGCGGTCATGAAGGAGCGCAACGTGCTCGGCACCATGCAGCTCCTTGCGGCCGCCTACCACGCGCCGGACCTGCGCCGGCTGGTGCTGAAGTCGACCACGGCGGTGTACGGCTCGACCCCCTCGGACCCGGCTGTCTGGAACGAGGCCATGCCCCATGAGGCGCCGCGCTCCGGCTTCGGCAAGGACGCGATCCAGGTCGAGGACTACGTGCGCGCCTTCGACCGCCGCCGCCCGGACGTCACCGTCACCATCCTGCGGCTGGCCAACCAGGTCGGGCCGACAGTTTCCAACCCGCTGACCCGCTATTTCGAGCTGCCGACCTGCCCGACCGTGCTCGGCTTCGACCCGCGCCTGCAGTTCCTCCACGAATCGGACACCGAGCGCGTGCTGGAGCGCGCCGTGCTCGGGCGGGCCACCCGCGGCACGTTCAACGTCGCCGGCGACGGCGTGGTGCTGCTCAGCCAGGCGATCCGCATCGCCGCCAAGCCGCCGCTGCCGATCCCGGAGCCGCTGGTCTGGGGGGTCGCCGAGCTGCTGCGCCGCACCCTGGACTTCTCGCCGGAGCAGGTGCGCTTCCTGCAGTTCGGCCGCGTGGCCGACACCAGCGCGGCGCGCTCCAAGCTCGGCTTCACGCCCAAGTGGTCCTCGCCGGACGCGTTCCGCGACTTCGCCGCCAGCCGGCTCGGCGCCAGGCCGATCCTGCACGAGGTGGAGTTCCTGGCCCGCCGGCTCACCGGCGACTACCAGGTCGACGAGTTCGGCTACGACCCGGACCTGGTCGACCACGTGCTCGCGCCGGCGCTGCGGCCGCTGTACCAGCGCTGGTGGCGCGTGCGCACCCTTGGGCTGGAGCACGTCCCCTCCGGCGGCCCGGCGCTGGTGGTCGGCAACCACGCTGGCACCCTGCCGTTCGATGCGATGATGGTCGCGCTGGCCATCCACGACGAGCATCCGGCACACCGCATCCTGCGCATGCTCGCGGCCGACCTCGCCTTCACCCTGCCGCTGGTCGCGCCACTGGCCCGCAAGTCCGGCAACACGCTGGCCTGCGAGGAGGACGCCGAGCGCCTGCTGGGCGCCGGCGAGCTGGTGGGCGTCTGGCCGGAGGGCTTCAAGGGCCTCGGCAAGCCGTTCCGCGACCGCTACCGGCTGCAGCGGTTCGGGCGCGGCGGCTTCGTCGAGCTGGCGCTGCGCACCGGCACCCCGATCGTGCCGGTCGCCGTGGTCGGCAGCGAGGAGATCTACCCGATGGTCGGCAACCTGCGCCGCCTCGGGCGGCTGCTCGGCCTGCCCTACCTGCCGGTCACGCCGACCTTCCCGCTGCTGGGGCCGCTCGGCGCGGTGCCGCTGCCCTCGCAGTGGCTGATCGAGTTCTGCCCGCCGATCGAGACAGCCAGCTACGGTCCGGACGCGGCTCTCGACCCGATGGCGGTCTTCGACCTGAACGACCAGGTCCGCGACACCATCCAGCGGACTATCAACAAGAACCTCGCCGCGCGCGGCAGCGCCTTCGGGCTGTAGGGGCGGGCGCGGGGGGCGGGCGCCCGCGGTCACCCCGCCGTCGTCGTCGTCAAGCCGCTCGTGGTGGTCGGCGGCCTGGTCGTGGCGGTGGTGGGCGGATTGGTGGTCGATGGCTTGCCCCGGCGACGGGTGGTCGTCGTCTGCTGGGTCGTCTGGGTCTGTGCGGCAGTGGTCGGCGGCACCGTCGAGGGGGCGATCGCGGGGCCGCGGGTGGTGGGTGGGAGGGTGCTCGAAGGCGCGGTCGAGAAGATGGTGGTGGGGCCGAGCGTCGGGATCGGGGGGGCGGCGGCCGCCCCGGCCTGGGGCGCGGCGGCCGCCCCGGTGGTGCTCGCCAGGCACGGCCCGTCGCCGCAGGCGGAGCGGCCGCCGGTGCTGCTGGTCGCCTGGAGGCCGAACACCAGGCCGATGGCGCTGGCGGCCACGACGGTGGCGACCCAGGGGTGGCGACCGACGTGCAGGCGCGCCAGCGCGAACGCGCGGCCGATGCGATTGGCGCTTCCAGGCCGCTCCGGGGCTTCGCCGTCGAGTTCGCCGAGGAGCCGCTCGCGGAGGCGGTGCAGGAAGGCGTCATCGGGCAGCGGCACCTGCCGCGAGGCGGCCTGCCGCAGCGCGTCGGCCACCGCCAGCAGGTCCGAGAGGCCGGGATCGCCGCTCGGGTCGTAGTAGGCGCCCTCCAGGCAACCCTCGAACCAGCGCGGGCGCAGCTCCTGCGACCCTGGCGGGGCCGGATCGACGGCGGTGCCGCTCAGCATCTCCCAGATGCTCGAGCAGGCGACCAGCTGCAGCCCGGAGACCACTTGGGCGGAGTACCCGGCCAAGTGGGCGGTGTGGGCCATCGAGTGGCCGAGCAGCAGCCGCAGCACCACCACCTCGCGCTGGGCGTCGTCGAGCTGCGCCGCGGCCACCAGCACGTCAGGGGACTGGCCCCCGACCTGGTCCGCCCCGGCCGCCCAGCCGGCGCCCCGCTGCTGCACCACGGCGTCGCGCGCCATGGTCATCAGCCAGGCCGCCAGGTCGCCCTCGCCCTCGGCGATCGCCGGCAGCCAGGTCAGCGCTCCATGGAAGACCTGCCCGGTCAGTTCCTTGGCGGCCGCGTCGTCGGCCGTCCAGGCGCGCAGGTAGCGGTAGACGTCGTCGACGTTGTCCTCGTACAGCTCCGCGAGGGCGCCGCGGTCCCCGGCGATCGCGCGCTGCAGCAGCGGCCGCTGGCGCTCCATCTCCGCGGCGACGTCGCCGTGGCCACACGGGCACGGGGCCGGGGGCGCCGAGCGCAGGTCGTCGACGCCCGGCACCTGCCCGGTGGTCATCGAACGAGCACCAGCTGGATGCCCGCCGCCAGGACGATGACGACGAGGAGGACGGCGAGCGCGATGGCGGTGCCGGTGCGCATGGTCAGCTCCCTGACGTACTTCGCTGCAGAGCGGCAGCGATGTTATCTCGCCAGTGCACCGTCGTGCTCATCGGGCGGTCAGCCGCGGCGGCCGACCTGGCCGGCGATCCTGGCGCCGTCCGCCAGGTACTCGCGCGCCTTCGCGACGTTGTGGCGGAGGAACTCCAGCAGGGCGGCCCGGTCCTCGGCGAAGGGGCGCACGTCCAGCTCGAGGGTGACCGCTCCGGGGAAGCGCGAGGTCATCAGCTCTTCGAGGAAGGCGGGAACCGGCAGGATGCCGTCGTCGAGGCCGGCGTGGGTGTCGCGTCCCCTGCCGGCGTTGTTGGAGACGTGGACGTGGACGATCTGGTCGCGGAGCTGGTCGTAGGCGTCCAGGACGTCGATGCCCGCCACGGCCAGATGGCTCAGGTCGAGCGTGATGTAGGGGTAGCGGGCCAGCTCCCGCGGCTCGATGCCGTTCTGGAAGGGGAGGCGGCGGCCGTTCATCCAGACGGGGAACATGTTCTCGACCGCCACGGTGATGCCGGTCTGCTCGCGGACCTCCACGATCCTGTCGACCAGCCAGTCCCCGTACGCGCTCTGCCAGCGGTACGGCGGGTGGATCACGATGGTCGAGATCCGCGCCGTCTCCGCGAACTCCACGCAGCGGTCCAGCTTGCCCTTGGGGTCCGTGCCGTAGACCAGCCACGTGGCCAGCAGGAACGGCCCGTGGATGGCCGGGACCGGCAGGCCGTAGCGGCGCGCGACCGCCGCCATCCGGTGCGGGTCCTGGCTCAGCCGGTCCTGGGTGATCATCAGCTCGGCGCCGTCGAAGCCGGCATCGGCCAGCAGCTCGAAGGTCTCGTCGAGCGAGAACATGAAGAAGGGCCCGGTCGATCCGAGCAGTGGAGGCAGATCGGGCACGGGCACTCCTTGCTCCAGGAGGACGAAAAGCTCGCTCCAGCCCGGATGGTACCGGTCCCGCGGCTCGAGCGGTGAACTGTCGGGCTCAGGACTAGACTCTCAATGGTTTCAGCAACTGAGGGTTTCGGGCGGTCGCTGGGCCGCCGGTTCCGTCGGGGCCGCCCTGAGGGGCTCCTCGGACCCTCCGGTGGGAGGACGTCTCGAAGTGCACTGGATCATCCCCGCGATCGCCGTGGCAGCCGCCGCCGCCTTCGCGACCGCGGTGCTGCTGCAGTACGCGCAGCGGCACAAGCCCTACCAGCTCGCCTGGGGGATCGCGCTGTCGCTGTTCGCGGTGGCCTCGCTGGCCCTCACGCTGGGTGTCGCGGTGGGGTGGTCGCCAACCACCTTCAGGTTGTATTACCTGTTCGGAGCGATCCTGAACGTGCCGTGGCTGGCGCTCGGCACGGTGCTGCTGCTCGGCAGGCCCGTCACCGCGCGCGTCTACCTCGGCTGCCTGCTGGCCTTCAGCATCGCCAGCCTGGTGATGGTGGTGCTGGCGCCGGTCACACCCAGCGACCTCGCGGGCACCCTGGTGCCGGAGGGCAGGCGCTTCCTGCCGCTGGCCGTCCGGATGCTGGCGGTGGCCGGCAACGTGGTCGGGACGCTGGTGGTCATCGGCGGCGCCGTGGTCAGCGGCCTGGCGCTGCGGCACCGGCGCGAGCTGCGGCCCCGGTTCGAGGGCAACCTGCTGATCGCGCTCGGCGTCGCGTTCGCCGCCGGCGGGGGCGTGTTCGCGTTCCTCGACCAGAGCGGCAAGCTGGGCGCCGGTCTGGCGGTGGGCGCCTGCGTCATGTACCTGGGGTTCTGGCGTGCATCCACACCCGTCCGCTCGCCGCTGGCCTCCAGGTCCGGCGGTGCCGCCCGAACCGGCCCGGCGGCGCCATGAATCTGCCCGGCGGCGCCTTGAATCTGCCCGGCGGCGCCTTGAATCTGCCCGGCGGCGCCATGAAGATGCCCGACGAATACCCCTCAGCGGACCCCTTGGGGGTATCGAGGTGAAACAGGCGGTCACGCTCTACACCCGAGTCGGCTGCCACCTGTGCGAGCACGCCGAGCAGGTGCTCCGCAACGAGCAGCGGACGACCCCGTTTGCCCTGGTCACCGTTGATATCGACGGTGACCCGGAATTGGCTCGGCGCTACGGGGTGCGGGTGCCGGTGGTGGCCGTCGACGGGGTCGAACTGTTCGAGTACGAGGTGCCCACTGACCTGCTCAGAGCGCACCTCCGTGGGCGTTGGAACGTTTGAGAACCCCGTCACAAGAGCCTAGACTCGGAAACGATCTGGGAAGGGCTCGGCCCGGCGAGGTTCGAGCAGTGGGGGTTTGAGTCAACGTGCGAGATCGCAGCATTCCCGAAGCCACAGTTGCGCGTCTTCCGGTCTACCTGCGCTGCCTGATCGACATGGCGGAGCGGGGGACGCACACGGTGTCGTCCGAGCAGCTGGCCGAGGCGGCTGGCGTCAACTCCGCCAAAGTGCGCAAGGACCTTTCGTATCTCGGCTCCTACGGCACCCGCGGCGTCGGCTACGACGTCGAGTACCTGATCTACCAGGTCCGCCGCGAGCTGGGGCTGGAGCAGGACTGGCCGGTGGCCATCGTCGGGGTTGGCAACCTCGGGCACGCCCTGGCCAACTACAAGGGCTTCGCGGAGCGGGGCTTCCGCGTGGTCGCCCTGCTGGAGTCCGACGAGCGCAAGGTGGGCGAGCAGGTGGGCGACCTCACCGTCGAGCACATCGACGACCTGGACCGCGTCGCCAAGGAGGAGCAGATCGCCATCGGCGTGGTCGCCACCCCGGCGGCCTCGGCCCAGGAGGTCTGCGACCGCCTGGTGGCGGCGGGCATCAGCTCCATCCTCAACTTCGCCCCCGCCCACCTCCAGGTGCCCTCCGGAGTCTTCCTGCGCAAGGTCGACCTGTCGACGGAGTTGCAGATCCTCTCGTTCCACGAGCAGCGCAGAGCTGCGGTGAACCTTGTCCGCCAGACCGCTGCCGCCACCGACCGCAGCGGTCCCGGTCAGCGCCAGCGCTCGCCGGAGGGCTCGCAGGGACGAGGCTGACCGTATGCCCGTCTTCGTCGCCGGCCTCAACCACCGCAGTGCGCCGCTCGACCTTCTGGAACGGCTCGCGATCGACCCGGAGCGGCGTCCCAAGGCGCTCGCCCTGCTGCTGGAGCGCGAGCACGTCAAGGAGGGCGTGATCCTCTCGACCTGCAACCGGGTCGAGGTTTACGCGGCGATCGAACGGTTCCACGACGGCGGTGACGCGGTGCGGGGGTTCCTGACCGAGTTCCACGGCACGCGCTCGCACGAGCTGTCCGACTACCTCTACGCCCACTACGAGGACCGGGCGGTCAACCACCTGTTCGCCGTCACCGCCGGCATCGACTCCATGGTGGTCGGCGAGGTGCAGATCCTCGGCCAGGTGCGCGAGGCGTTCCAGGCGGCGCAGGCCGAGCGCACCGTCGGACCGGTCCTGCACGCCCTGTTCACCCAGGCCCTGCGGGTCGGCCGGCGCGCCCGCCACGAGACCGCCATCGGCCAGGGGCTGGCCTCGACGCTGTCGGTGAGCCTCCAGGTCGCCGAGGGGCAGCTCGGCACGCTCGCCGGCCGCAGCGTGCTGATCGTCGGTGCCGGCAAGATGGCCAAGCTGGCCAGCCGGACCATGCGCGAGGCCGGCGTCTCGGAGCTGGTGATCGCCAACCGCACCGCCGAGCACGGCGCCACCCTGGCCGCCGAGCTCGGCGGCCGCTCGGTCCCGCTCGAGGCGATCGACCAGGAGCTGGCGACCGCCGACCTGGTGGTCGCCTCGACCGCCGCGGTCGACCCCACCGTCACGCTGCAGGCGGTGCGCCGCGGGCTCGACTGGCGGGGGGGCGGCCGCCCACTGGTGATGCTGGACCTCGGCGTCCCGCGCGACGTCGAGCCGGAGGTCCGGCAGCTCCCCGGGGTCGTGCTCGCCGACCTCGACGCGCTGCGCGCCGTGCTGGAGACCGAGGACGAGGATCCTCGCCGCGAGGTCGACCGGGTGCGTGTGCTGATCGGCGAGGAGACCGCCGGGTTCATGAGCGGCCAGCGCTCGGCCAAGCTCGCGCCGACCATCCGCGCTCTGCGCGCCCGCGCCGAGGGGGTGCGCCAGTATGAGCTGGCCAGGGCGTCGACGCGCCTGGCTGGGCTCGACGCGGTCCAGCGGGCCGCGGTGGACGCCGTCACCCGCGGGCTGGTCAACAAGCTGCTCCACGACCCGATCGTCCGCGGCAAGGCGCTGGCGGCCGGTGCCAACGGCGAGATGTACGCGGGCATCCTGCGCCAGCTCTACGCCCTCGACGAGGAGGACCCCCACCGTGCCGACTGACGCCCGCGCCCAGGGACCCGACCCGGCGCGCGCTCCGATGGATAGTGTGACCACCTGGCCGGACCAGGCGCCGCTGGAGGGCGGCCACGGTCCGGCCATGCGGCTGGCCACGCGGCAGAGCGCGCTGGCGCTGGCGCAGACGCGGCTGGTGGCCGACGCGCTGCTGGAGGCCTGGCCGGGGCTGGAGGTCGAGCTGGTGCCGGTGGTCACCGAGGGCGACCGGCGCCGCGACGTCCCAACCACGGAGCTCGGCGGCAAGGGCGTGTTCACCGCCGCCGTCCAGCAGGCGGTCCTGGACGGCCGCGCCGACCTCGCGGTCCACTCCGCCAAGGACCTGCCGGCGCTCCAGACGCCCGGGCTGGTGCTGGCCGCCGTGCCGGAGCGCGCCGACCCGCGCGACGTGCTGGTCGCCCGCGAGCCCGTCGGCGGTCTGGACGACCTGCCCCCCGGTGCCTCGGTCGGCACCGGCAGCCCCCGCCGGGTCGCGCTGCTCCGCTGGCTGCGCCCCGACCTCGAGGTGCTGCCGATCCGCGGCAACGTCGACACGCGCGTCCGCAAGGCGCGCTCCGGCGAATTCGACGCCGTCGTGCTGGCCGCGGCCGGGCTGGACCGGCTCGGGCTCGGCGAGGAGCTGACCGCGCCACTGGACCCCGAGCTGTTCACGCCCGCGCCCGGTCAGGGCTGCCTGGCCGTGGAGGCACGCGAGGACGACACGCGCGTGCTCGGCCTGGTCAGCGCGACCACCCATCGCCCGTCACGCGTCGCCCTGCGCGCCGAGCGGGCCTTCCTCGCCACCCTGGGCGGTTCCTGCACCCTGCCCGCTGGCGCGATCCTCTCCACCCGCGGGGACAGCCGCCTGGAGATCCAGGGGTTCCTGAGCGCCCTGGACGGCAAGGGCCTGGTCCGCGAGCGACTGGCCGGCCCCCTCGGCGACCCCGAATCCCTCGGCCAGGTCCTCGCCACCCGCCTCCTGGACGCCTGCAGCCCGGAGGTCCGCGCCCTCGTCGACTCCGCCCGCCTCGCCTGACCCTGGTCAGGCGGCCGGGACCTCGACAACCGTCGCGGCGACCACGGATGGCGTGGGGACGGGTTCGCCGTGTGCACGCATGCTGCCAATGTGCAGGACGATCGCCTCGCGGATGAGGCGCTCCACTTCGTCGATGGAGCTGCCAGTGACGCCGACGCCCGGCAGTTCCGGCGCGTATGCTCCGTAGCCGGTCATGCTCCGCTCGATGATCACCGCGTAGCCGGTCACGTCATCATCCCTTCAGACCCGCCTGCCGAAGGATGTTGGCGAGCGTCTTTGGCGGCACATCCTCGCCAGGCTTCCCTGCGATGGTCACTGTACCTCGCTTGGTAGGATGCCTGTATTGGCGATGGCTGCCGGTCTGGTGATGGAGCCGCCAGCCATCGGCCTCGATCAGCTTGACGACAAGGCGAAACTTCATGACACCGCCGGACCCTTTGGGGGATGGGGTCCGATGCTATGGGGTGTGATCGAGGCGCAGCGTGCTTCGGAGGGCTCTGTGGATAACCGGCCGTTGGCGGGGATGACGGTGCTGGTGCCGCGGGCTCGGGAGCAGGCGGGGGCGTTCTCGGTGCTGCTGCGGGAGCGCGGGGCGGAGCCGCTGGAGGTGCCGACGATCGCGATCCGGCCGCTCGGCTCGACGTCCGAGCTGGACACCGCGGTCGAACGGCTGGCCGGCGGGGGCTACGACTGGCTGGTGCTGACCAGCGTGAACGGGGTCGCGGCCCTGCGTGCGCGCGTGGAGGCGCTGGGCCGCGGCGCGGGCGCGCTGGCGGGCACACCGGTGGCGGCGATCGGCCCGGCGACCGAAGCGGCGCTGCTGGACTGGGGGGTGTCCCCGGAGCTGGTGCCCCCGGTGGCCACCACGGCGGCGCTTGGCGAGGCGTTCCCCGCCGGGGCGGGCGAGGTGCTGCTGGCCAGGGCGGACATCGCCAGCCCGGAGCTGGGGGCGATCCTGCGGGCCAAGGGCTGGCGAACGCACGACGTGGCCGCCTACCGCACGGTGCCGCTGGACCGGCTGGAGGAGGGCGCGCGCCGGCGCCTTGACGGCGGCGAGGTGGACTGGCTCGCGTTCACGGCCTCGTCCACGGTGCAGGGGTTCGCGCGCGCCTACGGCGGGCCGCCGCCGGGCGGGGTCCGGGTCGCGGCGATCGGGCCGGTCACCGCCGCGGCGGCCAAGGCCGCCGGGATGCGGGTCGACGCCACCGCCAGCGAGCACACGATTCCCGGCCTGGTCGCCGCCATCGAGCGGGCGACCGCCGCCTGACCCCGAGCCCGCCGGAGCGCCCGACCGCGGCGGCCCGCGCAGGACCACGGCGGCGCAGGACTGGCAGTACGCGGCGAACATGGTGGCCAGCTTCCCAGGATTGGCCCTTTACCTCCAGGGCCAATCAGGAGGAGATTGGTCGGCATGCTGCGATACAGCGCCAAGGAGCTGGCCACGATCGTCGGTCGCTGGAGCGCGGGCCAGGGCCCGCTCTACCACCGGCTGGCGGTCGCCCTGCGGCGCCTCGTCGAGCAGGGCCAGCTCCGGCCGGAGGCGCTCCTGCCGCCGGAGCGGACACTGGCGCGGGCGCTGGCCGTCAGCCGCAACACCGTCGCCGCGGCGTACGAGCTGCTGCGCGCGGAGGGCCTGATCGAGCGGCGCCAGGGCAGCGGCACCACCGTCGCGCCGCGCCGCTACTCGCCGAGCGGCGAGTACAAGGCCAACGCCATGTTCCTCAGCCTGCTGGAGGGCTCGACCGCCACGATCGACCTGACCTGCGCCGTCAACGAGACGTCCCCGCTGGTGCGCGAGCTGCTCGCCGACCCGGCCACCTGGGACGCCGGCGCGCTCGACGGCTCGGGCTACCAGCCGGCGGGGCTGCCGGCACTGCGCGAGGCGGTGGCGGCCCACCTGACCAGGCGGAGCCTGCCGACCACCGCCGAGCAGGTGCTGATCACCACCGGCGCCCAGCAGGCGCTGTCGCTGCTGGCCAGGGTCCTGCTGCGCCAGGGCGACCTGGTGGTCACCGAGGAGTTCACCTTTCCAGGGGCGCTGGACGCCGTCGAGGCGGTCGGGGCGACCGTCGCCACGGTCCCGCTGACCCGGCGGGGCGCCGACCTCGACGCGCTCGAACGGGCCCTCTGCGTCCAGCGGCCGCGGCTCGTCTACCTGCAGCCCAGCTTCCACAACCCGGTCGGCGTGCTGATGCCGCCGGACGCGCGCCGCCGGCTGGCGGACCTGGCCGCGGCCCACAACGTCCCGGTCGTCGACGACGCGGTGCTCGGCGACCTCGGCCACGGGTCGCCCGTGCCGCCGCCGGTGGCATGCTACCGGCCGGACGCCCCGGTCGTGCTGGTCGGCTCGCTGAGCAAGCTGTTCTGGGGCGGCCTGCGGATCGGCTGGCTGCGGGCGCCCTCGCCGATGGTGTCCTTCCTGGCCCGCGCCAAGGCGGTCGAGGACCTCGGCGGCGGCACCCTCAGCCAGGCGCTGGCGGTGCGGCTGCTGGAGCGGATCGACGAGGTCGTCTCGTGGCGGAACCTCCAGCTCCGCGGCCGGCTGGACTGGGTCGAGGCGGCCATCCGGGCGGCCGGCGCCGGCTGGGAGTGGGACCGCCCACCGGGAGGCCAGAGCCTGTGGATCCGCCTGCCCGGCGCGGACGCGTCCGCTTTCGCCCAGGTCGCCATCCGCCACGGCGTCTCGGTCATTCCCGGCCCGCTGGTCTCGCCCAACGGCGCCGGCGGCGACCGATTCCGCCTGCCCTTCGTCGCCGACCCGGAGGTGCTGGAGACCGCTGTGGAGCTGCTCGCCCGCGCCTGGCGCTCCTTCCGGCTCCGCAGCGCCTGAGCTGGCGCGGCGTCGGGAGTAGATTGAGGCCCGAGGTCTCGAACGCACCGCCGAGGAGCAACGATGCAGCCACCACCGCCGTTCCCGCTCAGCCGTCCCCGGCGCATGCGCCGCACCGCGACCCTGCGCGGGCTGGCGGGCGAGACGGACCTGCGCCGCGACGACCTGATCGCTCCGCTGTTCGTCAAGGAGTCCATCGCCGAGCCGGTGCCGATCGCCTCCATGCCGGGTCACTACCAGCACACGCTGGAGAGCCTCCGCAAAGAGGCGGCCGAGCTGGCCGGCCTGGGCGTCCCTGCGCTGCTGCTGTTCGGCGTGCCCGCAGGCAAGGACGCGGAGGGCTCCCAGGCGTGGGCGCCAGAGGGCATCGTGCAGCGGGCCCTGCGGGCGCTGACCGCCGACCTCGGCGACCAGGTCGCGCTGATCGGCGACCTCTGCCTCTGCGAGTACACCGACCATGGCCACTGCGGCCTGCTCGCGCCGGATGACCGCGTCGACAACGACGCCACCCTGGACCGCTACCGGCGCATCGCGGTGGCGCAGGCCGAGGCCGGGGCGGACGTGATCGCGCCGAGCGGGATGATGGACGGGCAGGTGGCGGCCATCCGCGCCGCCCTGGACCAGGCGGGGTTCGCCGACACCCCGATCCTGGCGTACGCCGCCAAGTACGCCTCCGGCTTGTACGGCCCCTTCCGGGAGGCGGCCGAGGGCGCTCCGCGGTTCGGTGACCGCACCGCCTACCAGATGGACCCCCGCAACGGCGACGAGGCGCTGCGCGAGGCCGCTCTGGACGTGGCCGAGGGGGCGGACATGCTGATGGTCAAGCCGGCGCTGGCCTACCTGGACGTGCTGTGGCGCACCAAGCGGGAGTTCGGCCTGCCGGTCGCCGCCTATCACGTGTCCGGCGAGTACGCGATGGTCAAGGCGGCCGCCGAGCGGGGTTGGGTCGACGGTCAGCGGGTCATGCTCGAAGTGCTCACCAGCATCCGCCGGGCCGGAGCCGACCTGGTGGTCACCTACTTCGCCCGCGAGGCCGCCCCGCTGCTGTAGCGCGGCGGTCCTCGCCGCTTCGCACCAGAAAGGCCGCACATGGAGCCGTGGCGTGTCGAGCCGAAGGGCCGTTTCGAGCCGCAGACCATCACCAGCCAGGCACTGGCGGGCAACCCGCTGGACGATCCGGCCGAGCGGCCGCTGTGGGTCTACCTGCCACCCGGCTACGACGACGAACCGGATCGCCGCTACCCCAGCGTCTACGTGCTGCAGGGGCTCACCGGCCAGGTCGACATGTGGTGGAGCCGCTCGGCCTTCCGCCCCACCACGCCGGAGCGGATCGACGCGCTGTTCGCCGGCGGCACGGTCCCGCCGGCGATCGTGGTGCTGGTCGACGCCTGGACCTCGCTGGGCGGCAGCCAGTACCTGAACTCCCCGGGCACCGGCCGCTACCTCGACTACCTCTGCGACGAGATCGTCCCGTTCGTGGACGAGCGCTACGCCACCCTGCCGGGCCGCGAGCACCGCGGCGTGACCGGCAAGTCCAGTGGCGGCTACGGCGCGATGGTCGTGCCCATGCTGCGCCCGGACGTCTTCGGCGCGCTGGCCAGCCACGCCGGCGACGCCATGTTCGAGCTGTGCTACCTGCCCGACGTGCCCCCGGCCGTGCGCGCCCTGCGGGACGAATACGACGGCTCGTTCGAGAAGTTCTGGTCGGATTTCCGCTCCCGGCCGGCGTTCACCAAGCAGAGCGACCACTCGCTCTTGAACATCTACTGCATGGCGGCCTGCTATTCGGCCGAGCCGGACGGCACGGTGACTCTCCCGTTCGATCCCGCCAGCGGGCGGCTCCGCGACGACGTCTGGCGACGCTGGCAGGAGGTGGACCCGGTGCGGATGGTCGAAGGGCATGCCGACGCGCTGCGCTCCATGCGCGGGATCTACCTGGACGCCGGCAAGAGCGACGAGTTCAACCTGGACGTCGGCGCGGCGGCCTTCGCCGCCGAACTGGACGGAATCGGCGTCGAGTACACCTTCGAGCTGTTCGACGGCGGCCACGGCGGGATCGAGTACCGCTACCCCGTCGCGCTGGGATTCCTGGCCGAGCGATTGAGCCCGTGAGGGGTCAGTGCGGCGGTGACCCGGTGAAGGTGACCGTCACCCGGGTGTAGCCGAGCCCGCGGAGCATGCCCTCCAGCGTGGCGCGGGTGTTCTGCTCGGCCCGCGTGAGCAGGTCGCTCTGCTGGGCGGCCTCCGCGATCCGCCGGTCGGCGAGCTGGTAGAGCTCGCGCTGGCTGTTCGGGTCGTCGGAGACCGCCGAGCCGAGCCGGTCGAGGATCCCCCGCTGGCGCGAGGCCACATAGCTCGCGTTGGGGTCGATGCGCACCCTGCCGAGGGTGGGATGCGGCAGGGTGATCGTGGCCGTGCGCTTGTCGGCGGACACCTTGATCGCGTCCTTGTCGATCCGCGAGAAGTCCACCTCGGCGTCCACGCTGCCGGCGGCCACGAACAGCGTGCGCTCGCCCTTGATGAACGACGGCACGAAGCGGGCGTCCTTCTCCAGGTCGATGATCAGCTGGAGGTTGGCGGTCGCGGCCTTGTAGACGCTCAGGTCCTGCAGCGACAGCAGCAGGGCGGGCTGGCTCCGGTCGATCGTCCGGGTGCCGAACGGGTTGGTGAGCGACGGCCTCCACGCGGTGAAGCGCGCCAGCGCCACCACGATCAGCGCCACCACCAGCAGCAGAGCGCCGGCGCCGACGAGCAGGCCCACCAATCCGCCACGCGCGCGCGACGGCGTGGGCGGCGGGCCGTCGTCGCGGCCGCCGGAGCCCCGCCACGGGGTCGGCGATCCCCTGCCAGTGCCAGTGCTCGCTTTCATGCCGGCACTCTTACCCGCCTAGACTGGCCTCCATGCGCTATCGACGGCTCGGCGCCACCGACCTTGAGGTCAGCGAGGTCGGGGTGGCCGTGGGGATCTGGACCGGGGGGCGCTCGCCGCGCCCGGACGAGGAGGTCGAGCACCTGCTGCGGCAGGCGCTGGACCTCGGCATCACCTACTTCGATCTGGAGGACGCCGGCGGCGACGACGGCCGCGGGGAACGGCTGGCCGGCGAGGCCGTCCGCGGCGACCGTGACCGCATCACCGTGGCGACCACTTTCGGCTACCGGCCGCTGGACCCGCTCGAGCAGGCCACCACTGGCCAGCGCCGCCGGCACGATTGGTCGCCGCAGTGGGCGGCCAGAGCGATCGACGGGTCGCTCTCGCGGCTCGGGCTGGAGCCGATCGACCTCTGGCAGCTCCATCATCCGGACATGGGGGCGCTGGAGTCGGACGAGCTCTTCGAATTCCTGGACGGGCAAGTGGTCAAGGGCAAGATCCGCGCCTATGGGGTCGCGCTCGGCCCGGGCGCCGGCTGGGTCGACGAGGGAGCGGTCGCCGTGCGCGAGCGGCGGGTCGCCTGCGTCCGGACGGTGTTCTCGGTGTTCGAGCAGAACCCCGCGCGCGAACTGGCCGAGATCGCCGCCGAGGCGGGCGCCGGCGTGGTGCTGCGCACGCCGCTCGACCCCCGCCGCCCCGACCCACGCTTCCAGCACCTCGACTTCCTGACGATGGACAGGGAGCAGACGCTCGGCCAGGCGCTGGTCCGCTTGGCGCTCATCCTGCCGGCGGTGGCCGCCGTGCTGCCGACCTTCGAGGACGCGGCGCGGCTCGCTGAGCTGGCCACCGCCTCCGACCTGCCCGACCTGACCGCCGGCGACCTGGACCGGATCGCCGAGCGCCAGCAGGAGGGGTTCCGGATCGACCAGGAGACGCGCCCCGACCCGGAGGTTCACCAATGACGACGCGCTCCGCGCCCGGCGCCATGGCGGGCCCGGGGGGCGTGGAGCGCAGCGCCGCATTGTTCGAGCGGGCGCGGGCGCGCATCCCGGGTGGTGTGAACTCGCCCGTGCGGGCCTTCGGATCGGTCGGGGGGACCCCCAGGTTCATCGCCCGCGGGGAGGGCCCCTGGATCTGGGACGTGGACGGCAACCGCTATATCGACATGGTCCTGTCGTGGGGGCCGCTGATCGCCGGGCACGCCCACCCCCGGGTCGTCGATGCGGTGCGCGCGGCCACCGCCAAGGGCACCTCGTTCGGCGCGCCCACCGAGGCTGAGGTCGAGCTGGCCGAGGAGGTCGCCCGCCGCGTGCCGAGCGCCGCCAGGCTCCGCATGGTGAGCTCTGGGACCGAGGCGACCATGAGCGCGGTCCGGTTGGCTCGCGCCGCCACCGGCCGGGCCAAGGTGGTGAAGTTCGCCGGCTGCTACCACGGCCACGCGGACGGCCTGCTGGCCTCGGCGGGCTCCGGCGTCGCGACCTTCGGGCTGCCCGACTCGCCAGGGGTGACCGCCGCGCAGACCGCCGACACGGTGGTGCTGCCCTACAATCACGAGGCCGCGTTGGCCGAGCTGTTCGCCAGGGCTGGGGGCGAGATCGCCGCGGTCCTGGTCGAGCCGATCGCCGCCAACATGGGCGTGGTCCCGCCGCGCCCGGAGTTCCTGGCGGCGCTGCGCGAGCAGACGAGGCGCGCCGGCGCCCTGCTGATCATCGACGAGGTGCTCACCGGCTTCCGGGTCCACCGCGCCGGGGCGGTCGGGCTCTACGACCTCGACCCCGATCTGCTGACCTTCGGCAAGGTCATCGGCGGCGGGCTGCCCGCCGCGGCCTATGGCGGCCGCGCGGACCTGATGGCCCTGGTGGCGCCCGAGGGGCCCATGTACCAGGCGGGCACGCTCTCGGGGAACCCGCTGGCCACCGCGGCCGGGCTGGCCACCCTGGAGCTGCTGGACGACGGCGCCTATGCGCGGCTCGACGAGGTCGCGGGCCGGCTGGCTGGCGGCCTGCGGGAGGCGTTCGACGCCGCCGGGGTGCCGGCGACCGTGCAGCGGGCCGGCAACCTCTTCAGCGCCTTCATGACCTCGGGGGAGGTGGCCGACTACGAGGCCGCCCGCAAGCAGGACACGGCCGCCTACGCGCGCTTTTTCCACGCCATGCTCGACAGGGGTGTCTACCTGCCGGCAAGCGCCTTCGAGGCGTGGTTCGTCTCTCTCGCCCACGGCGACGAGGAGGTCGAGCACGTCCTCGCCGCCGCCCGGGAAGCCGCCGCCAGCCTTTCCGATCAGCGGACGTCGACCACCCCCACCATGCCGTAGGCCTCGTGGCCGGGCAGGTGGCAGATGTACGCCACCTGGCCCGGATGGTCGAAGCGGAAGCTGGTGAAGCCGGTCGTGCCGGAGGGCACGGAGATCTCCCCTGGCACCTCGCCGTCGTGGTGCGCCTGGGTGCCGGCGCGATGCCGCTGGTGGGCCGCCTGGTCGCCGACGATGAACTCGTGGTCGATCGGATCGGTGTTGCGCAGCACGAACCGTACCGTCGTCCCGGCTTGGACCCGGATCTCGGCCGGCTGGAAATGGGTGTGGTGCATGGTGACGACCACCGTCCGTACCGCCGGCACGGGCGGCCGGGCGGCCAGCATCACCAGGAACCCCGCCGTCCCCAGCGCCAGGCCCGCCACCAGCAGCAGCGTCGGCAGCACCCACGGCCTCCGCGACCAGCGGTCCCCCACCGGTCGCCGGCGAGGCAGCCTCGGGTCCCGCGGTGGCTTCGCGCCCCGGCGCGGCGTGGCCGGTGGGCGCGGGCGGGTGATGCTCATCGGCGGGTTGTCCGGGTGATCCGCGTGACCGCCAGCAGCGCCACCGCCAGCACGGCCACCAGCCCGCTCGCCGACCACAGCAGCCGCTGGAGCAGACCGGCCCCAGAGGACCCCAGGTCGACCACGGGGGTGCCCGTGTGCGGGTCCAGCAGCCCGGCCGCCAGCAGCGACGGCGTGCCCTGCCCGCTGGAGTCCACCGCCAGGTCGTGCCGGAGCGCCCCGGCCGTGGTGTCGACCTTCAGGTACGACAGCCACATGCCCGAGCCCGGCAGCCAGTCCATGCCCTTATCGAGTCGCAGGTCTGTGAGAAGTTCCGGCGAGGCCGGCCTGCTCTGGTCCAGTCGCACCCCCCGGTCCGGCTTGGGCAGCAGGGCGGGCCTGCGGTCGGTCAGCAGGTAGACGTCGGCCTGCACGGCGTCGCGAGGCTGGAGGCCGAGGCCCAGGATGCGCAGGGGCACCCACGCATTCGTGGTCGGGATCGTCAGGTGCACCGGCGTGCCGTCGCCGAGCCGCTGCCCCCGCTGCGAGGCTCTGGTCGGGTCGAAGGCGGTCGCCAGGAAGATCGGGCTCCGGTCCGCGTAGAAGTCGAGCACCTCCGGCGCGTCCGGCGACAGCCCGAAGCCGTGCTCGCGCGCCCAGGTCCCGACCGCCATCCCGCCGCCGCGCAGCACCGTCAGGTCGAGCGCGTCCACCTTGGCGGTCAGCAGCACCTCGGCCTTGTCGGGTGCCGCGGCCGCACCGGCCGACGCTCTCGCCAGCCTCTGCACGGGCTCCGTCTCGCGCACGAGCCGTTGCAGCGTCCAGTCGCCGCCCTTCTCGACCTTGGTCGGCACACCTGGCAGCGGCGTGATCGCGCCGAACTTCGCTCCGCCGCCGAGGTACTGGAACGCCGTCACGTAGTGCTCGACCCCGTTGTGATAGGCCGCCAGCGTGGTGGTCCGCGAAAGCTGGACCGTCCCGCCCGGCCCGATCAGGCCGCCACAGGCCAGGGCCGGCCCAGCGCCGATGACCACCACCAGTGCGATCGCCAGGAACGCTCCCGCCCCCAGCCTCGCCGTGCGCCCTGCCATGGCCACACCTCCGTCGCCCGTGGACCCACCCGGTCCGTTGCCACTACGACGTGGCAACCCGACCAGCGGTTCCCGAGGTGAGCGGCCCGGCTCCGCTGGGGGCTGGTGGTTAGAGGGCTGCGTAGCCGATGTGGATGTGGTGTTGGTGGTCTTCGTTGCTGAAGTAGGGGTGGTGGCCGATGGGCAGGGGGGAGCCGATCTCGCTGGGGCGTAGGGGGCCTTGGAGGTGGTCCAGCCAGGCCATGCTGGCCAGGACGGTGAGCAGCGACTGGATGCGCAGGTCCAGCAGGGGGTTGGCCAGGTCGGCGGCGGGGTCACAGCCGCGGGTGGTGGTGGGTTGCAGGTGGGGGTTGTGGGCCAGCGCTTGGGTGAACGGGTCGGCGGGGGGTGGGGTGGGGGTGGGGGTGGTGTAGCGGGCGGCGAGGGTGAGGACTTGGTGGGCGTACCAGCAGGCGTGGTTGTAGGCCAGGATGGCGTGGTGTTGGGCGGGGGTGCCGGTCACGGTGGGGCAGGGGTCGGTGGTGGTGGGGGTGGGGGTGGCCAGCCCGTCGCTGCAGAGTTTGTGGGCGGCGGCGGGGATGGCGTGTTGGGGTTGGTAGACGTGGGCGGGGGTGCCGTCGCCGTAGGTGTCCCAGGTGGAGGGGGGGCCGTTGCGGATGTTGAACTGCATCGGGCCGGCGCAGCAGCCGAAGGTGTTGACGCCCGAGGTGACGCCGGGGGCACTGCTGCGGCCGTGGTTGGTTTCGACCTTGCCGATCCCGGCCAGCAGCTGCCAGGTCAGCGCCGGGCAGGTGTGGGCGGCCTGGATGTACAGGGCCAGGTACCCCGAGGGGATATCCGCCAGCGCAAACCCACTCGCCTTG
>WNFX01000817.1_pt1 | contig 73157 bp, 69 predicted proteins | sample 5400111 | NCBI WGS metagenome assembly WNFX01 (sample SAMN13153363, study PRJNA577476) | soil metagenome | isolation source: 40 cm soil or saprolite under grassland replicate 1 | place: USA:California | collected 2016-06-15
TCGGTAGACCGAGGGTGGCCTCTACTTGATCGCGATCCCCGGACATTTCCAGAAAAAAAAGACGGAACTCACCAACGGATCACATTATGCCCATCTTGCCCGTTACCTTGCGGCAGGTGACAGCTTGCGTAGCGATACCACGACTACAGAATGGTTGCTTGACAGGGGCAGCCGCGCTGCCCATCTTGAAGCTGGGAATCCACCCCGAAATTGAGCGGCCCGCAATCTTGAACAGATCAATGCCGTCAACAGCCGGTGCGACCATCGGTCTCCCTCCTGCACAAGTGGTAAATGAAGTGTTCCAACAGCCAGTCCGTCCGAGAGACGCGGACACCATTTACAACGCTCAAGAACAGTATACCTGAGGGGGAGCGGCTTTCCCAGGAAAATTTGTCCCAATGTTCATAATTCGGGGCAAGTGTGCATGTTTCAGGGCAAAAACAGTCGAAATTTCAAGGCATTTACCAACGGCTTCGCATGGCTAGAAATCGCTGATGATGGTAAGGAGGCGTTCAAGCAGGGTAGACCACGGACGTGATTCCAGCACGGGCAAGCCGAAGCGCTGCGCCTCGGAGGTAAGCCATTGCCCGTACAACCACTTCGCGCGGGCCTCCGTGCGCAGTTCATTTTCAGTTCGGTCAGCCATGCCTCGCCTGCGCGCCAGCGTGTTGGCGAAGAGCACCTCTTCCTCGGTCTCGATGAGAAAGACCGCGCGGACTTGACCACCGGCTGCTCGATCTCGCACTTCCGGGCGGGCGACCAGCGAGGGAAGAATGCCATCGCCTTCGATGATGAGGGAAGCTTTTGTATCGACATGATTGGTAATGACGACCTCGATAGCCGGGGAGATCACTTCACCGGCGGCGATGAGTCCATCGCGCAGGCGCTCCGGGGGGAGGTTCCAGATGCCAGGTGTCTCCTCGAAAAAGTATAGCGCTGCCGTTTCTCGTGGGAGGATGACGCGGCTCCACTGGAGCGCCAGCCGCAGATCATCTACTTGAAGCCAGGAGATGCCGAGGCGCAGTCCGAGCTGCCGCGCAAAGATAGTCTTGCCAACGCCGGAAGGGCCGCTGAGCAGCAGCACCTGTCAGTCGGTTTGATGAGTGGATATAGCGCTTTCTCCTCTCCAAGGAAGTGATTGACATAAAAATATTATAAAGGAGCGGAAGCCTGCGCGCGACTCTGATATGTTGCGAGCGTTTCCTGATCAGGATCGAGCACCATCTCTCCGCTCTTGCGAATGACCTTTATTTTAGCATTGATGGCGAATTGGTGTAAAATTGATGGGAAAGCCTTTCTCAGGATTGGAAAGCACCACGATGCGTAAGATCAAAACCATAAGGGAAGATGAGATGATCGCTGCCTTTTTGTACGCCGAACTCCAGTCGCCGCGCTCCATGAGTAAGGAGATACAAGCGTATTTGCAGCGAGATGGGATGAGCCCACGCGTCATTCTATCACCTGATCTTCACAATGAGCGAGAGAATGCATATAGGCGTGCCGTGCTGGGAGCATATCGAGGGTATGGGCAGGGACGTGAGTATTTTCAAGGCTTCCCCGAGGAGATGCGATGGGAGCGGGTCGGGCTTACCAGGCAGGAGTTGGAGCAGGTCAAATACATCGAGTACGACTACTGGGTGGAACTCTCAGGCGGTTCGCGTTTGGCGAGAGACGGGGCGAGGCGCGCTCTGGCAGGAATCGATGTCTTTGGCTTGAGCAGCCAGTATTTCGTGGATATTGCTGAAGCTCTCAGGCAAGGTGCACAGTTCCCCACGCTCATTTTCGTCGGGCGCGATGAAGAGAGCTATCTCGTCGTGCTTGAGGGACATGCACGACTCACTGCATATCTAACCGCGCCTGAATGCCTTCCAACCGAGTTAGAGGTTATAGTGGGATTTTCTGAGCAGATCACACAGTGGGGCTGTTACTAATGATGGATGTATTGGCCTCAAGGCCTTTCCGGACGGGATGTGCTGGCACCATCGTCTCCATGTGGGGTCGCCAACCACCGGACCCTCATGGCTGAACGACGCTTCATCGCGCTGCCCAGTCTAGGACCTCAGGAAGGACAGCAGGTCGGCATTGAACCGCCCCTTGTGCGTGCTCATGAGGCCGTGGGGCGCTCCTGGATAGATCTTCAAGGTCGCGTTCTTGACGATCTTCGCGGAGAGGAGGGCCGAGTCACCAATCGGCACGATCTGGTCGTCGTCGCCGTGGATGATCAGGGTCGGCACCTCGAACTTCTTGAGGTCTTCCGTCATGTCCGTCTCGGAGAAGGCCTTGATGCAGTCGAGTGCAGCTTTGAGGCCGACCTGCATCGACCACAGCCAGAAGGCGTCCAGAATGCCTTGCGAGACCCGGGAGCCCGGCCGGTTGGCTCCGTAGAAGGGCATGCTGAGCTCCTTGTAGTACTGCGAGCGGTCCGCGCTGACGCCGGCGCGGATCTGGTCGAACGCCTCGATAGGCAGGCCGCCCGGATTGGCCGCCGTCTTGAGCATCAGCGGGGGCACCGCGCCCACCAGCACGGCCTTGGCGATGCGCGAGGTGCCGTGGCGGCCGATGTAGCGGGTCACCTCCCCGCCACCGGTGGAATGGCCGACCAGCACCGCGTCTTTCAGATCCAGCGTGTCGATGAGCGCCGCCAGATCGTCGGCGTAGGTGTCCATGTCGTTGCCGTTCCACGGCTGGCTGGATCGCCCATGTCCGCGACGGTCATGGGCGATGGCACGATATCCCTGGGAGGCCACGAAGACCAGCTGGTCGTCCCATGCGTCGGCATTGAGCGGCCACCCGTGGCTGAAGACGACGGGCTGCCCCGTGCCCCAGTCCTTGTAATAGATCGTGGTGCCATCTTTGGTGGTGATCGTGCTCGTACTCATGGGATGAACTAGCGTTTGACGTATATCCTTGCCAGCAGTTTCTTATTGTCACATATCTCCCCTCTTTGGCGAATATTTTTGTCAAACTACAATACGGCTACCTGGTTTAGTTTCTTCTCACGAGATCAGTAAAAGGATGGCAAGCATGGCTGGGGCAAACGGGCATGGCTGGGGCAAGCCCAGCCACTACTATACACGGTCAGAGGGCGTCACAGCATCGTATAGTAGTGGCACCCCTTGCGGGTGCCATGTGCCTTGCTTGGGGCGGCTCAGGGCCGGTTTCAGTGTTTACCGGCTTCGACGGCGGGCCGAGCTTGACTCTGACCGCTGCCGACTGCAATGCGCTTGGGACGACTGGCCTCGCTCACGGGGATGGTCACGGTAAGGATACCGTTCTCATACCGGGTCTGGATCCTGTCAGCATCGATAGGCCTGGGGAAGGTGATGGTACGCTCAAAAGTGCCAGTAACCATTTCACGCATTAACCAGTTCTTGTGCTGGCCCTGCTGCCCCTCGTGCTGGTTATTGTGCTGGTTCTGATAGCTATATTGCCCCCTCACGGTCAGGGTATTCTGCTGAGCCGTCAATTCGATATCTTCAGGTCTCACACCGGGAAGAGCGATGTTCGCCTCGTAGCCACGATCCGTCTCACAGACATCCATAGGTGCAACCATCGACTGCGAACCCCCCATCCAGGTTGGGTTGACAAAGCTCTGCGAGAAAAGCTGATCCATAGCGTTACGCAAGGTGAGCGCTTCGCGTATGGGATCATAACGAGTCATTGATACCATATCGATATACCTCCTTTGTATCTTACTGGGTTTGCTTACGCTGTTTGTTGCTAATTAAAAGGAGCAGGGAAGGCAGGGCTTCTTGCTTCTCTATTTATTATATAGCATCCAAGAATTCTTTTTAAGAAATATATCGATTATTAACACATGGATTCATTTACAAGGTGAGTTGTTTTCTTACATTATTGTTAAATGATGCATGCGTTTGACTGGTCGCGTAAAATTGCCAATCTCGATGCCGGGGGCTTCTTGCCTTATAAGCTCAAGCAGCGCCCCTATCCCCAGTGGCCTGCCCATTGATGCCAGCGCCGGCATGCGCGGCAGCAGCACCTCGGGGTCGATGTTGAGGTTGCGCAGTTGGATCAGCCGCAGACCTGTTTCGCGCACGAAGGCAAGCAGAGCCTCCACTTCGCGCTCGCGGTCGATTATGCCCGGAAAGCACAACAGGTTGATAGAGCTGTAGAGACCTGCATCACGCGCACGTTTCAAGGATTCCTTAACGTCCTCAAAGCTATAGCCAAGAGGGCGGTAATAGGCGGTATATGTTTCCGCGTGTCCGGAGATGGTGCTTGCGCGCAGGGTATCCAGGCCGGCATCGTAGAGTCGCTGCAGCCAGCGTGGATTGCTGGCGTTTGTATTGATGTTAATGACACCTTTACCGGTACGCGCACGTATAGCCTTGATAGCCTGCTCGATGCGCCGCCACTGCAACAATGGCTCGCCTTCACAGCCCTGTCCGAAGCTGACAATGGCCTCTTCGGCATGCTCCAGGTGAGGGACGGCTACCTCGACGATCTCGTCGACAGTGGGGATGAAGGTCAGGCGGTCCTGGGGGGAAATCAGGTTCTCCTCTTCTTGTTTGGAGATGCAACCAACGCAGCGAGCGTTGCAGCCGGGGGAGATAGCAATTGCCATCTCCCAGCGGCCAAAGAAGAGGTTGCTGGCCGTGGGGCACGAGTAGTCAAGCGCGCAGTGGGCATGCTGGGCTACGATACGATTACGCGGGAATGCAGCCTGTTTCTCGCGCACGAGGCGAGTCAAGGTGCGCCGGTTAAAGGCACGGGGGTGCCATTTACGTGGGTCATCTGTGCGCAGGGCGGAGGTATAGAGTTGGCCGCGCATACCGGCAACAGCGCAGTAGCCAAAGAAAGGCAATGGCTCGGTACCCGGCACTTTTTCATAAGCGGGCAACAGGGTGCGGGTGTAGCCAATGGGAAGCAGGGCAGCAGCAGCCCATCCAAGGGAGGCAGGGATTACATGCCGCTCGCCGCTCCGTTTCTGGCCAACGGCCAGGCGATCAGGCATCATTGCCAGCGTAACTCCGCCGGGCAGGGGAATAAGATCAGCGGACTCCAGGAGACGAGGGCCAAAGGCAAGCGCCTGCAGGCTGGGCTCTTCACGTATCTCGCCGCCGGGAGTGCAGTATATAACATATGGAGTCACTATAGTTTTCCTTGTTGCGCATGAATAGAGGTGAGTATGCGCGCTTTCAATGTGCCTGTACAGGCGGCGGTGTTATGGGAATCTGTGGATTGGTAGGGCGTTCATCGGCATACTCATCATCATAAAACCTGGGTATGGTGGCCGACTGTGTGCGAGCGGAGACACGCTGCTCCAGCTCCCGTGTTTCCTCGTAAACAAAACTAAGCAGGATATGGTTACCCCGCATGGTCTGGCATATATGACGGATGCGTGGATGTTCGGCCTCCATCCAGACATTGACCATCTCTTCAAGGGCGGACATGCTGTCTCCACACTGAGCGCTATCAAAGCCTTTGAACCTGTACACATGCTTGTCCTTTCGGCCCTATAATCCAACTTGTACTTTATGCCACCTATACGATTGTTTCTCCTCCACTTTGAATGGTGACTATTGTACCATGCTGGTAAGCAATTTGCTAGACGGCGAAATTATGGTTCACAGGAGCAGGCAGGCTTCGGCTGCAAGCCAGAAGAGTTTTTCGCGCACGGAGGCCTGCTCATCCCAGTTGCGGTCATCCCATTCGCTACCGCCCAGATCATCGCCTCCATAGAGCAGTTGTGCGAACTGGATGCCTCTAAACTTGGCAACGGCAAAAAATGCGGCGGCTTCCATTTCGACCGTCAAGCATCCTTCAGCCCTGCGGGACTGCACTTTTGCTGGTGTTTCACGGTAGATGGCATCGGTGGTCCAGGTTTTGGAAAGTACGTAGTCGACCTGGTGGGCCTTGAGCACTGTTTCAAGGGCGGCAACGCCTTGCTGGCTGGCATTGACTTCCCGGCCAGGTGGGAGGTAGTGATAGGATGTACCTTCATCCCGGATGGCAGCTACCGGCACGATGGCATGTCCGACTGCGAGGGCACTATCAAGTACGCCGGCCCCACCGCAGGCGATGAAATTCTTGCAGCCAAGGGCGATCACCTCTTCAACCAGACCTGCTGCCAGCGGCGCTCCAACGCCAGGATGAAAGACGGCCAGGCGCTTGCCTTCGACTTCGAGTTCATAGACCGGGTGCGTCCCGATCTCACTCTTCAGGTGTTTGATGACGCGAGTTGCATGCCGTTGAGATAGTTGAGTAATGACGTCCTGAAAGAAGCAGGCAACGGCATGCGCGGGGATATCGATGGGTTTGATGATACGCCGGGGCTCAAGCATGGCTTCCAGCGTGCTATCAAATTCCAGGATGGGGTAGTCACGTTGCATGTTTTCTATCCTCTTCAACCTTTACGCCGAGGCGTTGCAAGTCCCCAAAGAAATGAGGATAGCTTTTGGCGATATGTTCAACGCCGGTGAGCGTGAGGCCGCGGCGACTGCGCAGAGCGACGATTGCAAGGGCCATGAGCAAACGATGGTCGTTGTGACCATCGACGATTATACCACCTTCGACACCCTGGGGCCGCCCCTGCACAAAAATGGCGTCTCGACGAGGAGTGACCGCGCAGCCGGCTCGCTGCAATTCAAGGCACAGGTCATCGATACGATCGGATTCTTTGTAGTGGAGATTCTCTATATTATAGAAGATACTCTCCCCATCAGCGAAGCATGCAAGCGCCACCAGGACGGGCACGCAATCGATGGCACGGTCACCGTCCATCTTGATGCCGCGTAAGCGGCACCCTCCACGCAACGTGATACTATCTCCATCGATATGCAGATCGGCATCCATCGCCTTCAGCGCATATAGCAAGGCTTCTCCATCCTCTTCTCCGGGGCGCAGGCGGGTCAGCCATATCTCACTTGTGGCGTCAGTCGTCACGGCACAGGCCGACAGCAGTGCAGCAGCGGAAGGATAGTCGCCTGGAACAATGTAATCACGCGGCTGGTAAGCCTGTCCAGCGGCAATAAAGAAATGCTGCCATGTCTCGTCATGTTCGACAACGATACCAGCCTCGCGCAGCACGTTCAGCGTCACCTGGAGCATGGCGCGTGATTTCAGGTCATCGATCACTACAATTTCCAGTGACTCTTCAAGCAGCGGCGCGAGGAAGAGTAACGAGCTCAGGTATTGTGAGCTGCGCGCGCCGGAAATGGTTACTTTGCCACCATGCAAGCGGCTGCCGCGTATGGTGACCGGTAAATAGCCTTCGGGGCCTGTACCCTCGCATATTGCGCCAAGCGAGGTGAGGGCTTCCAGCAGTTCGCGGTTAGGCCGTTTTCCAAGGGATTGCGGGTAGTCGGTGAGAAAAGTGACTTCTGGTAGGAATACGCTTACACCGAGCAGCAGGCGCAGGACTGCTCCAGCGTTACCTACGTTGACGGCGATGGATTCTGCATGATACGGCCGCCCCACCCCACGAACACGTAGCACACGCTGCTGCCCATCGCACCAGGTAAGCTCCGCCCCCAGGGCGCGGCACCCGCGAAACAACGCGTCGCTGTCGTCGCTGGCAGCGGGAAATGAGACCGTGCTTTCCCCCAGAGCCAGAGTCGCGGCCAGCAAGTAACGCAGGGTATAGTACTTAGACGAGGGCAATACGGGCTCGCCGTAAATACGCTGTGCGGGAGCTATATGCAGCCCTGGCTTTGTACGAGCAGGAATATTAAATGTTTCTTCTTGCATAGATATTCTATTCGCTGGAAAGGCTTGCTTTCCCGGTCCTCCTCCTGCGGCAGTCATATTCACCCTATTGTAACTCATTCCATGAGAACAGTCGAGTCTACGAAGGTAACTCCTCAGGTGCCTGATGCCTCGCCGCCCACGACGGCTCGCGTCCTCTTGCGAACCACCGAAGGTGGTGAGGAGTTACCTTCGTAGACATGTGTTACGTCCTGATATGCCAATGTCCCACACTTGTTCGTCTTTTAGCACATCCTCATATACATTTCGTCTTTCAGAATGATATACAAATGAATTACACTGTCATAACAAAATATAGTGGAAATTAGCATTTTATAAATAGCCGTATTTTCATCATTTGCACGTGGTCTCTACTTGACTTCTAGTGTACTTTCTGCTATACTCAGCAATGTCCGATTTTGGGAAATATTTAGAAAAGAGGTAAGCTCGTGTACCAGCAGCGAGTTGTCATTGTAGGAGCGGGGATTGTAGGTCTTTCGACCGCTTATGCTTTACTGAAGAGAGGTGTACGCGAGGTTATAGTATTAGAGCAGGAGAGCGTTGATCACGTGCGATCTACTTCGCGGGGGCCATCGCGCTTGCTGCGCTTCGAGTATGGATCCGACGCTCTGTATGCGCGGATGGTACAAATGAGCTTGCAACGCTGGCGCCATCTCGAGCGTATGACGAAGCATATTCTCTATACACAAACAGGCTTGCTTCTACTGGGAACAGAGGATGACAACTATACCCTACCGAGCCATCATCTCCTGCAAGGTATGGGACAGCCCAGCGAACGTCTTTCTGAGCAACGCTGCCGGCAGCGTTTTCCCCAATTCGCCACGCATAACTACGATGTACTGGCATATAATAGCGAGGCGGGGATACTGCACGCATCAACCTGCCTGCGTGCACTCAAAAGCTTGATTCTTGACCTGGGTGGAGAGGTTTGCGAGTTCTGTCGTGTGTCCCGTCTCATCTCTGATGCGCAGGCACAGCCCGTGCGCATCCATCTCGATTCGGGCGGAGAGGTTTTGGGAGACCGGGTCGTACTGGCTACCGGCCCCTGGATACAGCGGCTGCTAGGCGATGAGCGCCTACCTGTGCACATGACGCGCCAGCACCTGCTCTATTTTGCCGGCCTGTCTCCGACTTCGTTCGGCATGGATACGTTTCCTGCATTTATTGCGCACGACCTGTATGGTTTTCCACTGCAGCGCGCAGGCAACGGAGGAGGACAGATGTGGTTGAAGGCTGCCTCGCATAGTTTCGGTTCGCGCATCGAGCCCGATGATATCTCTGCCCCGGACGAGCATATTGTTGCACAGGTCGCCAGAAGGCTGCGCGAGCTAGTGCCTGCTCTTCGCTGGGCAGAATTGGCACACGTCGACTCGTGCATGTACGATGTGACTCCTGACCAGGATTTCATTCTTGACCGCCTGCCATCAGATCCGCGTATTGTCTTTGCCACCGGGCTCACAGGGCACGGGTTCAAATTCGGTCCACTGCTGGGCGAGTTGTTGAGCAGCCTGGTCTGCGATACACAACCCGTGGTGCCACTGGAGCGTTTCCAGTTGGCTCGCTTCGCACATAACTGGGTACACCAGGGCAGCTCAGTGGCGTGAAGTATCATGCAGAACGGGGCGTGGATACCGGCACCGGTGAGCGCATCTTCAAGAGCAACCGCATAGCAAAGAAGGTCATCCAGGCCATGCCAATACTGAGCGAGATTCGCTCGAACAGGCCCGCAGGGCCATCCTGCGCGCTCGCTATCGCGAAGGCAGCGAAGAAAGCCACCATCAGGATGGCTGTGAGAACAGAATAGATGGCCCAGCCCTTCCATTGAGTATCAGAAGCGAAGCGTCGTGCGAAGACAAAACAGGATGCAGGGAGACCACCGAAGACCACGAGACCACCGAGGACCCAATGGATTATCCCGTGGAAGGTGCTGTGGAGAGCAGGTCCAATTGGCGTGCCTGGTGGGTAGCCTTGCGCTGGGTCGGTCACGAAGATCCCTGCCATAATGAGACCGACCCCGACTGCCGCGACTAGAATCGGCCCCCACGTCGCACCCCGGCCTCCACGCAGCGTTCGCCGGAGCCCAACCCCAAAGCCGAGAATGAGGAGACCGCAAACGAGGAAGTTCGTGATCTGCATCCAGCCCTGGTCACTCAGGCTCAATAGGCTTGCGGCCTGACGCCAGGCGTCGTAACCTGGACGGGTTGCCCCCTCGATGAGGTACACAATGGTGAAGAGGAGCGGGCCGATCGCGCCGCCTGCAATCAGGAGCCTGGTTGCCAGGGGATAATTCAGTGTCTGATTTTTCTCTGCCAGCATAATAAAATCTTCCTTTCCTTCAATTAATAGAAAGTAGTATACACTATTCGATAGGTTATATGCTAGTCAATAGGCTCTTCCCTACAGAAATTCTGTAGGGAAGAGATGCGGTGTAACAAACTAATCAAGGTATACGTCAGGCTCAACGTCATCAAGAGCAGACGACGATGTGAGAGAGCTCTATTGAGCATGAAAATCCTTTCAACACACGTGGTGAACATGGAGCAAGTATTCCTTCCGATTTAATGGATTATGATCCATACGCTTTCTTGTGGGATACTCCCCCTCTTTTTTGAGAAACCCGCCTTCTTGAGCCAGAAAAACGCCCTCACCCTCCGTAAAAGAAGGAAGTTCTCTCCTGAATTCCTCGGACGTTTCCACAGGCAGCGTGCCCGTCAAAAGGAACGTGTCGTTGTGCAGGATGGGTTGCTCGTAGACTGCCCTCCAGTGCCGACAATTTGAACATGGCTGTGCTAATCGCGCTCGCGGGGACGCTCAGTTCAAACTGGTTGATCGGTTCATAGACATCCGTGCCAGCCTGAGAGAGCGCCTCCATCAACACCAGCGGAACCAGGTTTCTGAAGTCGCTTGCCGTCGTTGCGGGTTGCATAGCCGTGTGGGTGAGTGTGACCACGATATCGGTCACTTCCCATCCGTACAAACCCTGCGCGAGGGTAGCGCGTACCGTCTCCTCGATCGCCCGGTAAAAGGCCAGAGGCAGAGCGCCGGGGGTACTTTTATACCTCACCCCGCTGACCACAGGCCCAGGCTCAACCCGAAAGCCAACGGTTGCCAAAAATGGGTTATCCGCCGCTCCTATGATTGCTATAGCCTGCCCTGTCCCCCTGGGCTTTTCGATACAGACGATGCCAGTCTCCGCGAACCGTACATCCAGACCATAGTGTTCCTTGAGCATGGTTTCGATCACCTCTTTTTGTACCTCCCCGAACATTCGGAGATAGATGGTCTGATGAACATCATCCTTCAAAACGTGGACAAGGGGATCTTGCTCTGCCAGTTCCAGAAGCACTTGATAGAGCTGATGATCTTGTTCGCGGCGCTTGGCTTCAATACGCGTCTCATACTTCGGCGTCGCGAAATGAAGCGTTTTTATGTGCTCGGACCACTCACCGACAACATCGCCTATCTTCACCTCTTTCAACCCCCAGACTTTACAAAACTCGCCTGCCCCCACATTTTGCGCTTGCACCGTTTTCCCTTCCCAAAACACATGCAGCTTTTGAATCTTGCCTGTGTACGTCTCGAATTCGCCGTCGTGCTTCCTCCTGTGCAGGTTCACAGAGGTTCTCACGCGCAGACTTCCCGAAAACACTCTGACAGAGGCGACTTTTTCTCCCGTCGCCTCCTTCTCCAGTTTAAAGACGACTCCCGATAATGGGGCCTCCTCCAGGCTAGTGTTGGAGGGAAACAGGTTGATGAGATCGGCAAGCAGCTCTCTCACGCCTGCGCCAGTGATAGCCGAACCCAAAAAGACCGGATACAGCTTTGCTTTCCCGACTTGCTGCATCAATGCCGTTCGTACCTGTCCTTCTGTGATGGTCTCTCCCTCCACATAGGCGGCAAGCAACTGCTCATCGAAGAGCGCGAGCTGCTCGATACATGCTTGCAAGAAGGTTGGATCTTGCAGGCGATTTTCAGCGACGGAGGTGTGCTTCGTCCCGATGTTTTCGCTTCTGTAGAGGGGGATGATATGCTCTGTGAGCTTTTCCTTGACGCGCTTGATGAGTTCATCCGCTTGAGCGCCGCTGCGGTCTATTTTGTTGATGAAGATAATTGTGGGGATACGAAGCTTTAAGAGGGCCGAGAGCAAAATTTTTGTCTGCGCCTGAATCCCTTCTACGGCAGAGATCAGCAGAATAGCGCACCAGCTTGGTCTGACTTGAGCGGCTCTTATATTCGGCCAGATTTATGCACTCTATTGATCAACTGGATTCTTACGAGAAACCGGCCTTCCTCGCTTTTGTTTACCCACTTCAGCCTCAGCCTTGTATTGTTCAATGGCTTCCCGTGTACTGTACCAGCGTCCGGCTCGTTTGACGGCATCGATGCGTCCCTGCCGCGCAAGCCAGCCCAGGTATTCGACTGAGTAATCTGAAGACCGAGCTAATTTAGGCAGTATCGAGCGCCCGCATGTAGCGCACACGCCAGTCACGTAAAAGGAGGGCTGGGGGATATCCTTCGCGCATCAACATGAGGTTAAGCAAAAGGCGTCCAACCCGCCCATTTCCATCGAGGAAAGGATGGACAGCCTCAAAGCCGTGATGAGCGATAGCTGCACGCATCACAGGCTCATATTCCTTGCCTTCGCCATCGATCCATGCTATCCACTCACGCATGAGTGGCTCAACCCGGCTCGCCGGAGGCGGCGTCATATTTGCGCCACGAATATACACCGGGGCGGTCCGAAATTGCCCTTTTGCCTCTAGAATCTTATCCATTACCAGGCTGTGCAGAGCAAGGATCACCTCGCGAGTAACAGGTACATTCTTCTCAACCAGAGTTATCAAGTAGCTATAGGCCTCAGCGTGGTTGGTTGCTTCCAGATACTCGCGCAGCGCATGACCATGCACGGTCATGCCATATTCGATGACCATCTGTGTTTCGCGCAAGCTCAGGGTATTGCCCTCGATGGCATTAGAATGATAGGTTAGAAAGACACGCAAGTCATCGTTAAGACGATGCACCGTGTCTGGTGGCAAGGGGCGATAACGATCAAGCTGGGCCTTCTTGCGTTTGATGCGCTCGTCCAGGCGTGGGTCTATGTGTGGACGATCCGATTTGCGCGGCATAGCATCCTTTAGTTCTGCTGGGAAAAATATAATTGTAACGGATGATGGTAATATACCAGTACCCGTTACAATTATCAACCGTGAAGGGGTATCTTTCAGACCAGAGATTCCTCACAGTGCCAACATACGATCGAGGGCGATGCGCGCCCAGTGAGCGATCTCGCCATCCACGCTGACCTGGTTGATTACCTGGCCTTCTAGCAATCCTTCGAGCACCCAGGCCAGGTAGGCCGGGTGAATGCGGTACATAGTAGAGCACGGGCACACAATGGGGTCGAGGCAGAAGATGAACTGGTCTGGATGCTCTTTTGCCAGGCGATGCACGAGGTTGATTTCGGTGCCAACGGCCCACTGGCTGCCCGCGGGGGCCTGCTCAATCTGCTGGATAATGTACTCGGTCGAGCCATAAAGGTCGGCGGCGTCCACTACTTCGCGGCGGCACTCCGGGTGTACCAGGACCTTGATGCCGGGATACTCGGCGCGCGCTTTAGCAACCTGCTGCACGTTGAAACGCATATGCGTCGTGCAGTAGCCTTTCCAGAGGATGATCTTCGAGCGCTCCAGTTCCTCCTCGACGTTCTCAGAGGCCATGGGGTCCTTGGGGTTCCAGACGAACATCTGATTTTCGGCGATGCCGTACCTGAGGGCGGTATTGCGTCCCAGGTGTTCATCGGGGAAGAACAGCACGCGCTTGCCATGTTTGAAGGCCCAGTCTATCACTTTGGGAGCGTTCGACGAGGTGCAGACGACGCCGCCATTGCGCCCACAGAAGGCCTTGAGGTTGGCAGCCGAGTTCATGTAGGTTACAGGAACGACGCCCATGTCAGGGCCGAGGGTTTCCAGCAGTAGATCCCAGCATTCCTCGACCTCGGCAATATTCGCCATGTCGGCCATGGAGCAGCCAGCGGCAGGATTGGGCAGGATGACGCGCTGGTGAGGCGTGCTGAGGATGTCGGCGCTTTCCGCCATGAAATGGACACCGCAGAAGACGATGTAATCCGCCTGTGGGCGGGCCGCGGCTAACTGTGCGAGTTTGAAGGAGTCGCCGCGAAAGTCCGCGTACTTGATGATCTCGTCACGCTGGTAGTGATGCCCCAGGATGACAAGGCGGTCTGCAAGGGCTGCTTTAGTGGCAGCAATGCGCTGGTCCAGTTCTTCGCCCGGCATCTCTGCATAGAAGCTGGGGATAGTATCTATACGCTGCGAGTGAGCGTGCTGAGAACGTGTGAGCGGCGAGATGAGCGGTAAGATGCGCTCTTCTTTGCTTTCTGCACATGATGTTTGTAATGGCATTGGTTTCCTCCTTGCGGATGGGTCCTCAATCAAATTCCAATGATACGTCGAAATTGGGTGCTGAATGCGTCAGCGCTCCCAGCGATATGAAATCTACGCCAGTGGCGGCAACCGTGGCCAGGCGCGCGGGGTCGCTGCCAATGTTGCCGGAAGCCTCGATCAACACACCGGGTCCGCCACGGCGCACCAGTTCTACCGCCCTGCGCATCATTTCTATATCCATATTGTCAAGCAAGATGACATCCGCACGCGCTGCAAGCGCCTCCTGTACCTCTGCCTGCGTTTCGCACTCGACCTCGATTTTGAGCAGGTGGGGAGCCAGGCGGCGGGCGGCAGTGATGGCCGCCGTGATTCCTCCTGCAGCCTTGATGTGATTATCCTTGATGAGAACGCCATCGCTCAAGCCAAAACGGTGGTTGTGACCGCCACCAGCGCGCACGGCGTCTTTTTCCAGGCTGCGCAGCCCTGGTGTCGTCTTACGCGTATCGAGGATGTGCGCTCGCGTGCCCTTGACGGCGCTGACACAGCGCGCGGTGATGGTGGCGATGCCGCAGAGGCGGCCAAGAAAATTCAGGGCGACGCGTTCGGCACTGAGCAGCGAGCGAGCAGGACCGCTAAGGTGTGCCAGGATCTGACCTGGCTGTACGACCGCTCCATCCTGCACCAATAACTCGATAACAATTGTATCGTCGAGCAGGCGAAAGGTCTCAGCCGCGACGTTCAATCCGGCGATGACACCTGCCTGGCGAGCTATGATGCTGGCCTGTGCTTGCTGTTCACCGGGCACTGTGCTCGATGTTGTAATATCGGACCAGGCTCCATCTTCGTCCAATGCCCGGCGGATCAGATTCAAGGGTGGATTACGCATGTAAGGCTACCTTTTCTGGGATCGATGCGCCGGGAGCAGCGCTTGATCGCTGAAAGACGTAACGATGAGAGGCCAGCGCTTCATCCGGAGCCTGGTAATCGCTTCTCCAGTGGCTGCCACGACTCTCTTGACGCTGCAGCGCGGCATCGATGACGAGCCTGGCTACCTGGAGCATGTTCACCAGCTCTACCTGGCGCGGCGCAGCTTGCTCGCCAGTGTACTCCGTTGAACCTTCTGGCGGCAGCATGTTCCACAATGCTTCAACCCGGCGCTTTGCTTCTAGCAAGCCCTGGTGATCGCGGCAGAGGGATACATACTGCCACATGATGCGGCGTAGTTCGTGAAGAACACCACGCAGGGTAGGGTCAGGACGACCGGGACCTGGGCGAGGGCAAGCCTCGCCCTTACATTTAATAGAGAGTTCGGGGTGCCAAAGAGCAGCCCCTGGAGAGGGTTCCGTAAGGGCGCCGGCGAGGCGTAGGCCGAAGACCAGGCCTTCCAGTAGCGAGTTGCTGGCGAGACGGTTGGCGCCGTGCACGCCTGTACAGGCAACTTCGCCGACGGCATACAGGCCGGGCAAGGTGGTGCGGCCAGCGGTGTCTACCATGACGCCGCCCATGCAGTAGTGAGCGGCCGGCGCGACGGGCAGCAGGTCCTTTGCCAGGTCCAGGCCGTAGCCGCGGCAGACAGCAGAGATAGTAGGGAAACGAGCGTGCATGCGTTCAGCGGGCAGGTGACGAAGATCAAGGTACTGGTACGCGACCTCTTCGGCGAGCATCTCACTGAGAATGGCGCGGGCGACTATATCGCGCGGGGCAAGCTCGGCCTGTACATGGTATCCCGGCATGAAGCGTTCCCCGGCGTGATTGCGCAGGTAGGCGCCTTCTCCGCGCACGGCTTCAGAGATGAGGTGCGAACTACCACCCAATACCAGCACGGTCGGGTGGAACTGCATGAATTCAAGGTCGGTCAATGCCGCTCCTGCGCGCCAGGCCAGGGCCAGCCCATCGGCGGTTGCCCCAGCGGGGTTAGACGTGTGCAGCCAGAGACCGCCAGCTCCGCCATTCGCCAGGACGGTGGCACGCGCCTCGATGGTGAAGGTCTCACCAGCATGATTCACAGCGCGCACACCATGGCAGGTCCCATCTCCCACAAGTAGATCACTGACAAAGGTTTCTTCGTAAAGCATAACCGAGGAGCGCTTTGCCAGCGCGGCCACCAGCGCTCGTTCAATTTCTGCCCCGGTAGCATCACCGCCGGCATGCAAGACGCGCCAGCGACTATGGACAGCTTCACGGCCAAGCAGCAATCCATCAGCCGTAGCATGAGCGTCGCTGCCAGGTCGAGCCCGGTCGAATTGCACGCCCATTTGCATGAGCCATCTCACGGCAGCAGGGGCTTGCTCAACCAGGACGCGTACGGCTTCGCGGTCGCAATGACCTGCGCCAGCAGTCAGTGTATCTTGAAAATGGAGTGCGGGACTATCGTCCGCCCCAAGGGCTACCGCAAGGCCGCCCTGAGCATAGCGCGTGTTGCTTTCCCCAAGTTGCCCTTTGGTAAAGAGGGCGATACGCAGCGAGTCCGGTAGACCCAGGGCGACCGAGAGGCCCGCGATACCTCCACCTATGATAGCTACGTCGTAAGGCTGGCTGTACGCCATTGTCGATATCCTTCCCTTTTGACTAAGTGTAAAAATAACACTTAGTCACGAGTCAAAAAAAGCAAAGGTGTTATTTTTACACTAACCTTTGTCTAAGGAGTATACCAGACAATTTTCATAAAAGCAAGTTGAACAACGTGACCGGCAATAGTTAATAACCTGAGCATCTATCTTTGAGGCGACCATTTCCCTTGACGTGGATGTGTGTTTGCTCTACAATGCCGATAGCATCACCTCAACAAGAGAGCGACCTGCAAGAACATGCTTGCCTCTGGCTGGGCATTAGGAGGCCACAAATGGCCGACCGAGTAGGACAACACTTTGGCAACTACCGACTGGTCACCCTGTTGGGACAGGGCGGCTATGCCGAGGTCTACCTGGGCCAGCATGTGCGACTGGAGCTGCAAGCGGCCATCAAGGTGCTGCATACCCATCTGACCGGACAGGAGGCCGAACACTTCCAGCAAGAAGCCCAGACGATTGCCAAGCTGACGCATCCCTCGATTGTGCGCGTCTTCGATTTTGATGTACAGGAGGGCGTGCCCTTTCTGGTGATGGACTATGCCCCCAATGGCTCGTTGCGGCGGCGCTACCCCAAGAGCACGGTGGTCCCCTTAGCTCAGATTGTCTCTCATGTCAAACAGATAGCCTCCGCCTTGCAGTACGCGCATGATCACAAGTTCATCCATCGTGATGTCAAGCCGGAGAACATCCTCGTGGGGCGGCAGCAGGAGGTGCTGCTCTCGGATTTTGGGCTGGCGGCTCTGGCGCACAGTAGTGGCTCGCTAAGCACCCAGGAGGCGCTTGGCACCCTGGCCTACATGGCTCCTGAGCAGATCGAAGGCCATCCTCGTCCGGCCAGCGACCAGTATGCATTAGGCGTGGTGGTCTACGAGTGGCTGTGCGGAGCACGCCCTTTTGAGGGCTCAGCAACCGAGGTGATCGTGCAGCAGTTGAGTATGCCCCCTCCCCCCTTGCATGAGCGCGTAGCCACCATCTTGCCAGAGCTAGAGCAGGTGGTACTGCGGGCACTGGCTAAAGACCCTAAAGATCGCTTTGCCTCAGTCGGGGATTTTGCCACGGTCTTCGAGCAAGCCAGCCTGCTTGCTCCAGCTCATCCCATGCAACTTGTCCAGCAGCAGCCTTCCCCAGAACTAGCGGCTGCGCCCGACTATGCCACAGTGGCTGTCCCGATGAATCACCCCACTCCTCCATTGGAGGCAACGACACCGGTCGAACAGCCGCCAGGCGAACTCACCACGCCCCAGAGCCAGTCTGAAGACGAGATTCCCTTGCCAGGTCGGGTTGTGGCGCCTACGGCTGCTATCGTGCCCTCTCCCCTGGAGCCTGGCATACCTGTCCAGGGGAAGACCAGGCGCCTATCTGGTAGGAGCGCGGGCCTGCTGATCGGGCTGGCGGTTGTGATCATCGCAGCAGGCATGGTGGGCAGCACGAGCCTGCTCGTCCGCTTCGGTGTGATAGGCCCACGAAGCAGTACCACCTCTCCGGTACGCGGAGGGACCTGGACTGAGGACGTATATGTAGACGTAGATTCACTCATTCCCAATGGCGGGAGCTTTGGTTATCCTCTTCAGGCGCTCTACCTGCCCCTCTTCTATGGGGATGCACAAGGCGTAGTGCATCCAGGTGCAGCGAGCGAGATTCCTACATTGCAGAATGGAGGCATCAGCGCCGACGCCAAAACCTGGACGTTTCATCTGCGACCCCACCTGGTCTGGTCGAATGGGCAGCCCTACGATGCGCGCGACGTGGACTTCACCTGGAAGCTCTGGCTCAACCCCAAGTTCGGTGCTGCCTTCCCTTTGGCTAATCCTGCTGGTCTGAACCTGATTACGTCGGCGGGCGTCTCGGCTGACTACCTGACGATCACCTTCCATCTCAAGCAAGCCTATGCCCCCTTCCTCTCACTATGGGTGGATGGTATCCAGGCGCCGCTGCCTGCGCATCATTTCAGTTCGATGCCGCCCGAAGCCATTTTAAAGTCGCCCGAGAACCTGAACCCCAAGGTCACGAGCGGCCCTTTCATAATGAGCGAGAGCCAGCCCGGCGATCACTACACGCTAGTGCGCAACTCCCGGTACTACCGCGCCAGCGAAGGACTGCCCTACCTCGACAAGGTCGTGTACCGCGTCGTCGCGGATAGAAATGCCGTCCTCAAGGATCTGCAGGCCGGTACCCTCACTGCAGTTACGTACCTGGATTTGACCAAGGTGCAGGAATACCAGCGCTTCACCCACTACACGCTCGTCCCTCTGTCCAGCAGCGCCACCTTCGAGGCCCTGTTTTTCAACTTTCATAATATGGTGCTGGCCAGCCACCTGGAAGTGCGCCAGGCCATGGCGATGGCCATTGACCACCAGGCTTTAATCGATGAGGCGCTCCATGGGTCTGCCAGGCCGCTGTGCACCGACCATCCCTCGGCTCTGCATCCAGGCTATCAGCCTAGCCTTACCTGTCCAGTATTTGATCTGGCGGCGGCCGACAAACTCCTGGAAGACAATGGTTGGGTAAAAGGACCCGATGGGGTGCGCGCCAAAGGGAAAGAGCGCCTGGAGTTTGAGTACTCGACTACAATTCTATTCACTGAATACCGTATCGATGTTGAAGCGATCCTGCAGCGCAACTTCAGGGCGATCGGTATCAAGCTCGACATCCAGAACTATGCCCATTCCACGTTCTTTAACTCCTTCTTGCCTGGGGGGAAGGCATCGCCACCCGCGGGAGCCGTGGCGGGCCGGTATGACATCGCCGAGTGGGCAAACTTCTTTGGCTATGACCCTGATGATTCCTGGATACTGGCGTGCGATCAGATCCCGCCCAAGGGATACAACGTTGACTTCTATTGCAACCCTGCCCTCGATGCCCTCTACCAGCAGGAACTGGCGACAGCAGATCCGGGCGTGCGCCAGCAGATCTTCGATCAGATCGCCCCATTGCCAATGCGGGAGAGACCAGCATCTGGGAGTGGTGGTGCGATGGGGGGAAGTGTTAGGTGACCCTCGCCTCTCTATCACGCGGGAGCTAGCCTCGTTTTGGATCAGCTTACCTTGCCGATTGTATCCGATGGAACGGTCTATACAGGCATGCCTGATGGTAACCTCGTTGCATTTCGGACGAGGTAAAAGAGGCTAATGCAGAAAATCATCGCTGAAACTGCTGCCTGCCGGGTGCACAGTTGGGCGACCTGCGCGATACACGGTGACCGCGCCCTGCCCGTATACATGCCAGGCGGTTTTTCTCGGACCATCCCCATCGTCGAGCATGCCGGTACGTTCATCGATACCGAGCAAAACAGCCTTGGGCAGTAACATGGTGAGGCGCTGTGCCCAGGCCTTGCCAAAGGTGTTGTGGTGGGGCAAGACGCAGGTATTGGGAAGAAAGTTCAGGCCCTCGACGACGCGTCCGCTGTCGCGGTCAGTATAATACTGGCACATGACCATAGCGCCCGCGCTGCTGCCAGCGATGACCGCGCCCGCCTCGTAAGCAGCGAGCATGGCGTGGTAACTGGCGCTGCTGGCGAGTGTCTGACCCAGGTAACCCGTGAAGCCGCCGAGCATGTAAATCAGGCGCGATTGACTGATGCTAGCAGCTATAGCAGGGTCGTTAGCCGAGGCTTTGTCGACGAGGGGGAGGAGCTGAACCTGCGCGGCACCGAGGCTCTGGAACCAGCTTACACCATTGCGGCCCGCACGCTGGTGATTGTTGTCGGGCGCGGCTGCCGTCGGGATAATGCTGATGAGCGCGCCGGGTCCGCCTGCAAGCTCGATGGCACGGCGGTCGGGGAAGGCCATCTGCCCGCCAAATTCGGCGCCGCCTTCCAAGAGAAGATATCCTGGCATATTGTTTTGCTTTCTTGTTCGGGGTTAAGAGGGCTAAGATGTTATCTTTCCTGTGCCGGTGGGTCCTCCGGATACGGTGCTTGAATCTGCTCGTATTGTGGCCGTCCCTCTTGAGGTCGCTCCTGGATGTGCTGCTGTTCGCCAGGCTGATAAGCCGGCGGCGCCTCGCGTGGCTGATACCCCTGCTGGTAAGATGAATAGGGCTGCTGGTTCTGTTGGTACGCTTGATAGCCTTCCCGCGCCTGGGCAAGGCGCGGTGTACGCACAACAAAGTAATAGATGATTGCACCTATGAGGTGAGTGAAGAGGATGGCAATGATCCAACCGATCTTTTGATTGTCCCTCAATGTTTTGTTGGTGGCACAATCGATGAGCATCCATACCCAGAAGATGGTTGTCAGCACTCCAAGCAGTATGGCTACAAGCACAATCGGGATTATTATAAGTTCCAGGCCATGCACCGGCATTGTAGTACCCGTCCTTTCGCTGTATTTTCTCTCAGGTCTTTTACCCGGCGGTGTTGTGAGTTTTACGTGCGTCTGCCTGAGCGATATTTTGTAACTCTATACGGTTATAGCTCCATACGATTATTATAGATTATGTTGATACGTTTTAGGAATGTGCGAAGGCATTCCTCACTCAAGCCGCCTTATCCCACTGGCGCCCGTTCTCCCAATAGCGCTCGATTTGCTCCAGACTTCTCCCTTTCGTCTCCGGAACGAGTATCCAGCTGAAGATAAAGGCGAGAACTCCAAAGAATGCGTACAGCCAGAAGGTTACAGGAGCACCCAGGGCTGCAATAAGCGAGAGAAAGGTGATGCTCACTAGCAAGTTGGCAGTCCAGTTCGCAAACGAGCTCATGCTCGCCCCGGCGGCACGCACGCGTGTCGGAAAAATCTCCGCGCTCATCAGCCAGAAGACCGGGCCAAAACTGAGCGCAAACGCCAGGATATAGATGATCAAGGCGATGAGCGTCAAGCTTCCAATGTGACCCGAATTGTGGGCGAAGATAATGCCGAGCATGACGAGCGCCACGACCATAATAATAGAGCCCCCCAGCAGTAATATACGCCGTCCCAGCTGATCAACGAGTAAGATAGCCACAATCGTCGCTAGCACGTTCACGACGCCTACAACCGACGTGGCGAGAATGGCACTGGTTGCGCTCGCAAACCCAGCTTGTTCAAAGATAGTGGGAGCATAATAAATCACGGTGTTAATCCCGACAAATTGCTGGAAGACGGCCAAGCCCACGCCTACGATGAGGGCCACTCGCAGGCGCGGTGTGAAGAGTTCACGTACGCCGCCCTGTTGTCGCTCCTCGCTCAACGAGCGACGGATATCGGCCAGTTCTTGCTCCAGTTGTTCTTCCTTGATATGTTCAATCACCGCCCTGGCCTCATCCCATCGCCCTTTACTGGCCAGCCAACGCGGAGTTTCAGGACAGAGCAGTATCCCCAGGAACAAAGCGATACCGGGAATCGCTGCACTGGCAAACATAGGCGCCCATCCCAAACCCGCATGGGCAAAGGCCAGGTCGACCCAATAGGAGACCGCGATCCCCACCGTGACCGCTAATTGGTTAAAGGTGACCAACGCCCCCCTCAGCCGGGACGGGGCTATTTCCGAAATGTAGACAGGCACAACGCTCGCGGCAGCGCCAATACCTAGACCCACAATGACTCGGCAAACGAGAAAAAAGATCAAATTAGGGGAGATTGCGGTGAACAGGGCACCAGCAGTAAAGATCACAGCAAGTAAAAGAAGTGTCTTTTTCCGTCCAAGTGCATCATTGAGCCGCCCGGCTACGATGGCTCCAATGATCGCGCCGGCTAAGACGGCACTGACAGCAATTTCTTGTATGGTTGCATTGAGCGCAAAACTTTGTTTCAGAAATAACAGTGCGCCTGAGATGACCCCTGTATCAAAGCCAAACAGTAATCCGCCTATAGATGCCACGGCCGCAATAAAGTACACCGACAAAGAGCGTGGTGAGTATGTTGCCCCAGTTGCGTGTCGTCTTTCTCTCCCTTGGAAAGCCATAACTCTACCCCCATTGGTACATAAACCTACCTTATCGTCCCTGACCCAACCAGCTGCACATCGTCCTCTCTGATGCTAATATAAGGGAGAAGTGTCATGAAAGCGTTATGCGCATCGCCATGGGCAGTGGTGCCCCCTACGGGCCTTTATGCAACACAATTGGCGAGTCATTCACGGCCAGGGATAGAGTTGCATAGGGAGGCTGGCCTACGTTGGCGTGGACTTCGTCGCTCTGCACGTGTATAGCGGGGAAATCAGTGGTGATGGTATTAAGAATACCGGTCACGTCCAGGTGAAATGAAGGATTACCGGTCAAGGTGATATCGAGCAAGCCGCCATTCGAGCTGAACTTGGATGTTCCCCTGGGATCGAGCAAGCCGCTATACCTGATGGGACCGCCATTGTTATCCAGGGTAGATTGCCCTTGCAAGGTATCATGCAACAGGGTGATGCTGCCCCCGTTGGTCGTGAGAGACATCTGCCCGCTCACCCCGAGCACGTCGATGGTGTCCGCGTCTATCTTGACATCGGTATTGGCGGGGACTGCTATATTCAGGTCGCAGCCATTGATGTTGACCGTGTTGCTGGCTTTGTCCTGGCTATAGGGCGTAAAGAGAGTCCATGGTCCCTGGAGAATAACTTCGTTACTGGCAGGACCAGTGTGGATATGCACAAAGCCTAAACAGTCCTCGATGATGATGGTTGGATGCTCACCAACGCTGATTACGGTATCCATTTGCGACCTGTAGGCAAAGAAGGCGATGCCGCCCAGGATGAGAAGGGTTATGATAACGCGCAGCAGCAGGTGGCGTCGTCTCCGGCGCACTGGATAGTTATAATACATATTTTACACTCCTTACTGGGCATGCAGTTTGATCGATCCGCCATTGTTGTAGAGGATGACCAGGGCACGTGGAGGACTGCCCACATCGGCATGGATGGCGGCATTTTTGACCGACAGGCCGGGAAAGTCGGTGGTGATCGAGGCGTTGTTAGCGCTGTTCGCGGTTGCATCCAGGTGAAATGACGTATTGCGCGGCAAGGTGACGTCGATGGTGCCGCTATTCGACTGGAACTGGTATGTGCCGTTGGAATCGATCGAGCCGTTAAAGGTGATGGAGCCTCCATTATTATTGAACGTCACCGGCCCGCTCAGGTTGTCCTGCGTTGCATTGATGGCGCCCGAATTATTCACCAGGAGGGAAGACCCACTCAAGGTACTGTGTGTGACGGTGATGGTACCACTATTGGAGGATAAAACCACCTGGCCGCTTACGCCGTCGACCTCAATATTCTTTGAGTTCGTATATAGCTTTAAGTCGAGGGCGGCAGGGACGGTTATGTCGACCCTGCTGCTCTGCAGTGAGTCTACATCAATGATGATGGTACTGCCATCGCTGGAGCGGTCATAAGGAACGGGGATGCTCAACGGCAGGGAGATTCCATATGGGTTCATGGCCTGGAGAATGATTTTGTTTCCCGTATTCGCGGCCTGGATGTGAATTGAGGTTGCATCATGGGTGAAGGTCGAGCCATTATTGGCGTGGCTATCTATGACAAGGGTAGGATGAGCGCTCACAGCGATGGTGGTCGGGCCGGCGAGGATGGTATTGCGGGCAATGAATGCAGCGCCCGCGCCAAGGAGCGCGACAACGACGACAAAAATCAATAGTCTTCTCAGGCACGAGCCGCGCCGCCTGTATTGCGCCTGCCCCATGTAGGAATATGGACCGGAGGAGTACTGGATGTTGTAGTTCATATCGAGTTCTTTCCCATTCGATACCGGGTTACGCCACACGATAGGTCATGCGCAACATTGTGACATCTCCCATGGCTAAAAGCCAGGGGCTTCTCATCCTCACGACTGAGAGTTTCCTGCTTCACTGGCAACCGCCTGTCGAGCCTTCGCCCGAACAGGTCTTACATTGCCTCCACAGGCAGTGACGGAGAGCCCCTCCGCCAGAATGTTGTGAGCGGCATTGGTGTCACGGTCGTGAACCACGCCACATGCAGGACATACCCATTCACGTATGTCCAAAGATAAGGAGTCGAGTACATGCTTGCAAGCATGACAGGTCTTGGAAGAGGGATACCAGCGGTCAACCTTGACAAGGGTTCGTCCGTACCATTTGGATTTGTATTCCAGTTGGCGGACAAACTCGCCCCATCCTACATCACTGATGGCCTTTGCCTGCGAGTGGTTCTTGACCATATTCTTGACCGCCAGGCTCTCAACGCAAATGACTTGGTTTTCATGGACAATGCGTGTCGAGAGCTTGTGCTGATAATCTCTTCTTCGGTCGTTGATATGGGCATGGACTTTGGCAACTTTCAGACGAGCTTGGTTCCGGTTCTTGGAGCCCTTCTTTTTCCTGGCATGCCGACGTTGGGCCTTTGCAAGCTTCTTCTCATCCGAGGCCGCGTAGTGGGGGTTGCCAACGGACTCACCAGTCGAGAGGGCAACCATGGATTTGATCCCAAGATCAAGCCCAACCATCTTTGGAGTGACGGCAAGCGGCTTCATGTCTTCTTCTACCAGGATAGAGACGAAGTAGCGATGTGCACAATCTTTAGAGACCGTGACCGAACTGGGCTTGCTGCCTTTGGGCAGCGATCTATGCCAGACAATATCCAGAGGCTCATTCATCTTAGCCAAAGAGAGCGTCTTCCCATCCCATTTGAAGGCATTGGAAGCATAGGTAGCCGACTGCTCGTTGCGTTTTTTCTTGAACGTGGGGTACTCAGCACGGCCTTCAAAGAAATTGACAAACGCCCTATCCAAATGCCTCAAAGCTTGCTGTATGGGAACGGAAGAGACAAGAGCAAGCCATGGATACTGTTTCTTGAGAGAGGCGAGCATGGCAGCAAGATCGTTGTAGTAGAGGCTCTGTCCATGCTGAAAATAGGCTATTTTACGGTTCGAGAGACCCCAGTTGTAGACAAAGCGGATACATCCGAACGTCTGAGCAAGCATGCTTTTCTGCTCATCGGTCGGATAGAACCGGAATTTGTAGGCCCGCTTGGTCTTCTTGCTCACGAACTATTGGCCCTTTCGCTGTTTCTTGATGTGCAAAGCCAAGGCAGTCAAAATTTCGCCATTGAGCGAGCGATTATTCTGTTTGGCGACCGCTCGTATCTGTTCCAACAGGGGAGCAGGGAATCGAACGGTCAACGTCTTTATCTCATCTTTCATATAGCTATTTTAACATTAATATGGCTACATGTCAAGGGGATAGCCCCACATCCCAAGCCCCAAACAAGGAACGGCCCTTATATCCCCATAGCTGAAGCCAGGGGTTTTACGGGCCGGATTGATAAAAATTATAGGACTCGGCGGGCAAGAAGTACAGCAAATTGTCATTGAGGTAAGAGGCGGGAGTTGTTCTCCCGCCGAAGGCCATCAAGCTCTCTATTTTCCTCAGAGGGGAGGATTACCAGCCGGAAGTGGTGGGACCAAAGGCAAGAAACGTTCAGGTAGACACGCTCAGGTGATAAGATATCTCTATATCACCTGAGGAGGATTCGACATGCCCATAAAGCTACTGCTGGATACCGACATCGGCAGCGACATCGACGACGCACTCTGCCTGGCCTATCTACTGGCCCAGCCCGAGTGCGAGCTGCTCGGCATTACGACGGTCACCGGCGAAGCTGAGAAGAGGGCGATGCTTGCCAGTGCGCTCTGTAAAGTGGCCGGGAAACACATCCCCGTCTTTCCTGGTGTGGAGTATCCGCTGCTGGCTCCGCAACAGCAGCCAGACGCACCGCAGGCCCGCGCACTGCATAAGTGGGATCACGATACGACATTCCCGCGTGGACAGACCGTGGAGTTTTTGCGCCAGACCATTCGTGCCCATCCTGGCGAGGTCGTGCTGCTGACTATCGGCCCGCTCACCAACATCGCGCTGCTCTTTGCCATGGACGAGGAAATCCCGGCGCTGCTCAAAGGATTGGTGATGATGTGCGGGATATTTACGAACACTTTGCCAGGCGTTGGTCCTCGTGAATGGAATGCGCTGAATGATCCGCACGCAGCGGAGATGGTCTACCGTGCTGGAGTGAGCAGTCACCGCTCTATCGGGCTCGATGTCACCACGCAAGTCAACATGAGCGCGCAGTTGTTCAGGGAGAAATGCAGCGCGCCGCTGCTGCATCCTGTGCTCGACTTTGCCGGAGTGTGGTTTGAGCACGAGGACAGCATAACATTTCATGATCCGCTGGCCGCCACAACTATTTTCGATGACGCGATCTGTACGTTCAAGCAGGGGACCGTAGAGGTCGAGCTCGCCAGTGAGCGCCTGGCAGGATTGACCTACTGGGAGCCGGCCAGCACGGGGGCAGGCGCCGCCTCTACACACAAAGATGTACCTGGCGAGCATCTGACAGCGCCCAGGCACGAGGTAGCCCTGGCAGTGAATCCAGCGCGTTTCTTTGAGCACTATTTTGGGGTATTCGAAAGGAGGACCTTTTCATGACAGCACAGCGCAAACTTACCGCCGATGATCTCTGGACCTTCAAGGAGATGGGTAATATAGCCCTCTCGCCGGATGGAAGGCGGGTGGCCTTTGTCACACACAGCCTTGATAAGGCGAAGAATGAACGTCATAGCACTATTTACCTCCTACAACTCGACGAGCAAAGACATGCTGTAGGCGAACCACGCCAGTTAACGAGCGGCGTCAAGAACGACACGCAACCAGTCTGGGCGCCAGATAGCAGGCGCCTGTTGTTCCTCTCAGACCGTGATGAAGAGAAGAACCAGCTCTGGCTGATCAATACTGATGGCGGTGAGGCACGCAAACTGACGAACATGCTCAACGGCGTCAGCGAGGCCGCGTGGTCGCCGGATGGGCAGTGGATTGCCTTCACGGCTATGGTCTCGCCGACCGATGATGACGAGGCGTTGACCGGACGCAAACCCCTGGAAGAAGCCGAGAAGAAAAAGCGCGAGGAGGAAGAGCGTATCCGCCTGCGCTCGACGACGAAGGTCTGGTACCGCGAAGATGGCCGTGGCTTCTTCGAGAAGTTCAACCAGCTGTTTGTCATGCCTGCGCCTGCTTCTGGTGATGGCTTGATCGACGCGGCTGCGATTCGCCGCCTCACAGCAGATGACGTTGATCGTAAGCAGCCTTCCTGGACACCTGATAGCGCTGAGATCAGCGTGTTGTGCAACCTTGCTGAAGACCGTGACCGCTCGTTTGTTGACGACGTATGGGTCATCAGTCGTGAGGCGGGCGAGGCTCGCCGCATCACTGATGGGACGTTACAGGTAGCCTCGTATGCCTGGTCGCCGGATGGCAACAAGGTGATGCTGGTCGCCGCGCAAGATTTGCGTATCGAGGGAGGCTGTGATGCGCGTCTCTACCTTGTCTCGCGAGATGGGGGTGAGATCGAGAATCTGACGGCTGATTTAGACAATCCGGCCCTCCCCGATGCTTCCGGCGATTTCGGGTGGCCCGGTCCTTATCGCCCGCAGTGGAGCCCGGATGGCGAGCGCGTCTATTTCGTCCTCACGGAACGGGGTTGTGTGAATGTCTACCGCATGGATATGGGACAGAAGACGGTAAGGCCCCTGTCCGTGGGCGAGCACTTAATCTACTTCCAGGCGCTGCTCCCCGACGAACGCGGGTTGCTGCTGGCTCAAGAGTTGCCCCTGCATCCCTGGGAGCTGTACTTGCTGCCACTGGGCGCTGATGGCGCGGGTGAGCCGGTGCGCCTTACCCACCTCTACGATGACCGATTGGCCGAGTTTACCTGGAGCGAGCCTGAGCGCGTGAAGTATCGCGGGTCGAATAACGATGAGATCGATGGCTGGCTCATTCGTCCTGTCGGGGCGCGCGAAGGAGTGCGTTACCCCCTCCTACTGGCTATCCACGGCGGGCCTCAATGGGCATTTGGTGTGGGCATGGATAGCCTCTTCCAGTACTTCGCGGCACAGGGTTTCGCGGTCTTCTATTGTAACCCGCATGGAAGTACGGGCTGTGGACAGGCCTTTATGCGCGAGGTAGAAGGTGACTGGGGCGGCTGGGACTTCCAGGATATCATGCGTGGCGTCGATGAGTGCGTTGCACGCGGTGTGGCGGATCCCGAAAGGATGGTGGTAACAGGATACAGCTACGGCGGCTATATGTCTATGTACACCATTGGGCAGACAGAGCGCTTCAAAGCGGCGGCGCCGATGGCCGGGATCTCCAACCTGGCAAGTTTTGTTGGAACGTCCGATGTCGGCTTCTGGCAGGCACTGCAAGCAAAAGGCTATCCGTGGGACCCGGAACGCCAAACCTACTACCGGGAGCGTTCACCACTGACACATGCTGCTCGTGTGACGACGCCGACGCTGTTCCTGCATCCCGAAGGTGATTTACGCTGCCCCATCGAGCAATCGGAACAATTCTATATGACGTTGAAGATGATGGGCAAGGTTCCGGTTGAGTTCGTGCGTGTACCTGCTGCCTGGCACGTTGGAACCACAAAGCCGAGCCAATGGTTTGCGTACTGGGAAAAAGCCCTGGAGTGGTTCCGCAAATACGTGGAGATTCGCCCTGAGGAGTATACCTCTGATGGACGCCGGTAAAAGATGAAGGAGAAGCGTTATGGCAGAACAGCTACAGAAAGGCTTTGCAGAAGTAAATGGCACCAGCCTGTATTATGAAGTCGCGGGCGAGGGACACCCGCTTGTACTCAATCACGGCGGGCTGGTGGACCACCACCTGTGGGATGGTCAATTCGAGGAATTCGCGCGCCATTTCCAAGTGATCCGCTACGATATTCGTGGTTTTGGGGACTCGGGTATGCTCAAGAGCGGCATGGAACCCTATTCGATGGAACGCGACCTGTACAGCCTGCTGCAATTCCTGGGAATCGAGAAAACCTATATACTGGGTCTGTCGATGGGCGGCGCACTTGCCATCGACTTCACACTGCAATATCCTCAGATGGTCGACGCATTGATTACGGTCGGAGCAGGGTTGAGCGGGTTTGAATGGGGTGAGCCTGACGAGGAACTCAAGGCGAAGTTTGCGGCGATGGACGAGGCATTCAAACGCGGCGACATCGCGCGTTCGGTCGAGATCTCGCTCCAGCTATGGACGGATGGGCCATATCGCACGCCGCAGCAGGTCGATCCGCGGGTACGCGAACGCGTGCGCGCCATGACGACACGCAACTACGAGCGCGGTGACGACGAAGACGTGCGCCCGCAGGAAATGGAACCGCCTGCGGCAGGTCGTCTCTCAGAGATACACGTACCCACGCTCATCATTGCCGGCGGCCAGGACGCGGAGGCTATCCTGATGATCGCGGATACGCTCGAGAAAGGTATCGCGGGTGCAAAGAAGGTAGTGATCCCAGGCACGGCACACCATCCGAACATGGAGAAACCGGAGGAGTTCAATCGCGTGGTGATCGAGTTTTTGGAACAACTGAGGTGATCAAAGGCTGGCCCTTGTCACAATTATAGAGAGGGTGGTATTATCAGTTACGAGGACGAATGATAGAAAGGACAGGTAAGAACAGTCTCACGTCTCTTCTTTCCTGGGTGTGTGCCCCATGGAAACACCACGCCAGAAAGCACAAGAACTTCGCGCCAGAGGCCGCGCTGAACGTAAAAAGCAGGCGCGGTTTCGTTTTCGTTTGAGCCGCTCTTCGCCCATATTCAAACTCTTCGCCATCCTGGGGCCTGGATTGATTGCCGCCAATGCAGGCAACGACGCGGGCGGCATTGCCACATTTGCCACGGCAGGGGCCAGTTACGAGTATAACCTGCTGTGGGCGCTCGCCATTACCGGCTTCTGCCTGGCGATTGTGCAGGAGATGTGCGCTCGCATGGGCGCCGTGACCAGCAAGGGATTGTCTGACCTGATTCGCGAACAATTCGGGGTACGCTGGGCCGCGCTGGCCATGCTTGTGCTGCTGATTGCCAACACCGGCGTGACGATAACCGAGTTTCTGGGTATCGCTGCCAGCGTACAGGTACTGGCTAACGATGTACATACTCCTCTGATTTATGTTGTCGTACCCCTGGCGGGCCTGATACTATGGTGGCTGGTCACCAGGGGTTCCTACCGGCGCGTTGAGACAGTCTTCCTGGTGATGTCGCTGGGGTTCCTGGCGTACATCCCGGCGGCCTTCGCGGCTCACCCCAATTGGGGGCAGGTGGCTCACCAACTCGCGTCCCCCAGGGTAACAGGTGCAGGCTACCTGTTCGCCCTTGTAACGTTGATCGGAACAACAATCAGCCCATACATGCAGTTTTTTGTACAGTCCTCCGTTGCCGATAAGGGTATCCATGCCGGAGAATATGTCTATGAGAAGATTGAACTCTATAGCGGCACGATTTTCTCCATACTTATTGCAGCCTTCGTGATCATCGCCACCGGAGCCGCGCTCTACCCACATGCAGTCAATACCGTACTTGACGCGGCCATAGCGCTGCAGGCCTTCGCGGGACAATATGCCTCGCTGCTTTTCGGCTTAGGGCTGTTTGGAGCTTCACTATTGGCAGCGGCGGTTTTACCGCTCTCCACCGCCTATGGTATCTGCGAGGCCTTCGGTTTCGAGCGGGGAGTCTCACGCAGTTTCAGCGAGGCGCCCGTTTTCCAGAGTATCTTTACGGGTATGATTATCCTGGGCGTGCTGGTGACTCTCATCCCAGGCCTGCCTGACCATCTCGTGCAGGTGCTGTTGATCCTGCAAGATGTGAATGCCGCCATGTCGCCCATCCTGCTCACCTTTATCGTTTTGCTGGTCAACAACCGGCGCCTGATGGGGCGGCACGTGAACGGTCCTGTGCGCAACGTGATTGCGTGGGCAACGGTAGTTGTGATTTCGCTGCTCGTGGTGTTGTTGCTACTTAGCTCGTTTTTCCACATTGCATTGTAGGCCGGTTCAGGACAACATAACCAGGGCTTTCCAGTTCTGACAAAAGAACCTTCTCAGGTTGGCCAACCCCCACCCACCGCTTTTTTCTCTCACATTTTTCGGGGGCGGGGAGCAAAACCGCCAGCATTGGAAAGCCCTGACGACATAGCCATGTTTCACGTCAGGCCCCAATAACTGTGATACAATGATATCACGTATAAGGAAACGTTTACGCGACGAGCGAGAATAGAGACGAACGATGCCCTGGGACACCAACGATTATCAAGAATATGGAGAAACTCCAAACAAAATAGATTATGCCGATCCTGACTACTATCGCCAGGACGGATCTTCAATGCCTTATGCCAATCAACGTGCGCATCCGGCAAGGCCCCCCGTGGAGTCTTATGCTGATTACGCCAATGGCCCGACCCTGGTCAATGATCAAGGCCCAGGTATGATGGATGAGTATCGCGGGCCTGCAAGTATGGAAGGCTATACGATAGATGCGGGCGCCGAGCAGCGCGAGGCAGCCGAACGCGGCAAGGCAGAGGCGGGCAAGAAACGCAAGGGACTGGCAGGCCTGGGTGGCATTGGGGCTTCGATTGGAGCGCTGCTGCTGAAACTGAAAGGTCTGGCATTCCTGCTCAAGTTTGGCTGGGCCGGCTTCTCAGCGCTATTCTCTATTGCTGTTTATTCGCTCATTTTTGGCTGGCCCTTCGCTGTCGGGTTAGTGGCATTGCTGTTCATTCACGAGATGGGTCACGCGCTTGTCATGAAGTTGAAAGGCATACCTGTCGGGGGCTTGATTTTTGTACCGCTGCTGGGGGCGGCGGTCTTCATGCGGCAGATGCCGAAAAACGCACGAGACGAGGCGGAGGTTGGTATTGCCGGACCTGTAGCGGGCGCGCTCGCTTCAGGCGCCTGCCTGTTCATGGCCGAGTTGACGCCCCATGTGCCCACGATATGGGCAGCGTTGGCCTACTTCGGTTTCTTTATGAACCTGTTCAACCTGATACCAGCTTTGCCGTTCGACGGTGGGCGTGTGCTGGGTGCAATCGACCGGCGCGTCTGGATCATCGGCTTCCTGGGCCTGCTCGCCTTCCAGATCTGGCAGTGGCTCAACGGCTACTTCTCCATCTGGCTGCTGCTATTTGTTATTATGGCTGCAACACAGTTCTGGACACGGCGGGGAACTGCTAACACGCCCGGGATGAAGGAATACTACAATGTGCCAGTCAGCTCGCGCATTGCCCTCTCTATCGCCTACTTTGGCCTGGCAGCAGCGCTTGTCTTCGGCATGTCGATTGCGCATACGCTGATTCTGGGAGCTGCATAATAAGGGACCGCGCCGATGGATGCCTGGCAGTATCTCACGATGAACAAATTCATCGGGGAATAACCGTAGGGGCCGATTTATCGGTTGTCAAAGGTGATAAACCATGAAAAACCTGCTCATCTCAACCAGGTCTCCCCCATTTAATGTGGTTGTACCAATCGGCACAATCCTATTGGCCTTCTGCAGATAGGTCTCCTCATCTGCCTCAATCATGAGCTTGTGAATGACCACGAAATCGGCGTCGGGTACCCAATCAAACGGTTGCAGGCAGAGATTCGCTTGTAATCTCCCATTTTCTATCATGTGCACAACCCCAGGAACCTGCGGCACGCGGTAGAAGCGCTGTGGAGCACTCGGGCTCTTGATATCGATGTAGCCCCACCGGAACAATTGGCGGTATTGCTCCTGGGTGAGGACTGCACGCAGAAGCTGGCACGCCCGTCGGTCCGCGCGTGATTTGAACTGCCAAAATAGCAAGAGGGAAACGCATATGCTGATCCCAAGCGAAACATAGATGAGCGTTGCCACCTTCATCCCCCAACGACCCGTGGGACCAGGATAATCTGCGAGGCCTGTTGGTCAAACTGCTCAAGTCGCTCGACCGGCTTCTCCGGCTCGACGCGAAAAGCTGTTGCGCCCCGGGCCCGCTCTCGTGCAAAGATGCGTTCTGCTTCTCGCAGCGCTGCCAGCGCTTCGGCATCACTGGCCAGTGCGTCCTGTTCATTCCAGAGCAGGCGCTCATCCCCACGCTTTGATATGATGCGTAACATACCCATAGTTGTTCCTCCTTCATCATCGCTCTCAGTGCTGTTCGCCTGTTCCTCTGCAAGACGATGGCGTTCCCAGCAGGAAGCTGCTCTTCCAGCGGCGCGAGCAGCACGCTCAGTTGGGGAGTCGTTGGGCATGTCATATCCCACTGGCCACCTGGCAGGGTTTCGGGCCACTGCCCGGCTGACGCCCCTCGCCTCTCTGGTACTAGTATGAGGAGGAAGTGTCATGAAAGCGTTATGAGCATCGCCATGGAAAGTGTGTGAGCTGCCTTCCCACTGGCAGCTTCCACCGTCGCTACGTCGATCTTACTTCGACACCGGCCATTTGTTCCAATACCTTCAGCAGGGAAGTATAATCTTCGCGGCCATAGCTGGCGGCGCGGGCCATCTCGTACATCTGGCGCGTGAGGGCGGTCATGACTGCCGGTGTTTGATTCTCGGCAGCCAGGTCGAGCGCGAGCCCCAGGTCTTTGTGCAGCAGGTCAGTCATGAAACCGGGCTGGAAGCTGCCGTTGAAGGCGCGTACGGGGAACTGATTGGCAAGCTGCCAGCTCGCGCCGGTGCTCGCGCCGATTATCTTTGCCATGGTGTCTACATCGGCTCCTGCCTTGACTCCCAACACGAAGGATTCGGCTATGGCCGCGGCGATGGCCCCACAGAGAATGTTGTTGACAATTTTCACGACCTCACCTGAGCCGCTGGGGCCGACGTAGAAAATATTCTCCTTTTTGCCCATTACCTCCAGGACCGGCCGCGCCTGCTCAAATATCTCCCGTTCACCGCCGGCCATGATGGTGAGTGTGCCGTTCACCGCACCCATTGAGCCGCCGCTGACAGGCGCATCGAGGAAGTGCACGTCACGCTTTGATGCCATCTCGGCCAGCTTACGGCTCATGGCTGGAGCAATTGTGCTCATATCGATGATAATCAGCTCCTTGCGCGCACCCTCAAGTATTCCGTGAGGACCCGCCACTACTTCCTCGACCTGCATAGAATTGGGGACCATAGTGATGACGACATCCGAGGCCATCGCGACGGCACGAGGCGAAGGAGCCAGTTTCGCACCCGCGTCCAGCACCTCCTGCACCTCCGGCTTCTCAGGATGGCGCGCGAAGACGGTGACGTGATAGCCCGCTTTGAGGAGATTGAGGGCCATGGGTCGACCCATGACGCCGATACCGATAAAACCTAGCTGCATGGTAGTTTATCCTTTCCGCTCATTCCATTTCGACAACGACGGCTCCGCCTTTGACAACATCGCCCTCCTGGTAGTAGATGTGCCGTACCTTGCCCGCGTAGGGGGCGGCGATGGTATGTTCCATTTTCATAGCGCTGAGAACGACAAGTACCTGGCGCTGCTGCACCATGTCCCCATCGCACACCTGGACTTTGGCAATGGTTCCGGCCATGGGCGCGGTGAGCGCTTTCTGCGAGCTGGCGACGCTGCTCCCACGCGCAACTGCGTCCACGTTGGGCGGCTGCCTCCGCTCCAGGCGATACAATTGCCCATGTAAAAATACTTGCGTCTCGCCATCGACATGCTGCACGTGGGCCTGAAGCTGTTTTGCTCCCCGGTGGAGCAGCACGAGGTCATCGCCGCCGGAGGTGTACGCGACATCTTGTGCCGGGTGGTCGTCAACCTGGACGCTCCAACTATTCGCTGCAGTCCCATTTTGCAGCGGCTGGACTGCAACACGGTGTTCTTCTCCTTGATAGCGATAGGCGATCCGCCTGCTTTCACCTGTCATGCGCCAGGGTCCTATAGTGTGCCAGGGATTCACGGAGATCGCTGTTGCCGGCGATGAATGATGGTTTGATGTTGCGCCGGGCATTGCATCATGCGCAATATCATACAAGGCGGCTGCTACCAGCACCGGGTCCTGTAGAGGTGGACTCTGTATATTATCGTTCTCACCTGCCAGGTCATATTCGTCCAGGAAGCCGGTATGGGTACGCCCCTGTTGGAAAGCGGGATGGGTAGCGATAGCGTGCAGTAATGGGGCATTTGTCTTGACGCCGAAAACAGCGGTCTGCTCCAGTGCAGAGCGCATGCGCGCGATAGCAGCCGGGCGGTCCTCGCCGTAGACAATCAGCTTGGCAAGCATAGGGTCGTAAAATTGCGTGATTTCGTCGCCGCTTTTTATGCCGCTGTCCACGCGTATGCCAGGGCCAGCAGGGGGAATAAAGCGTGTCACGGTACCGGTGGAAGGGAGGAAGTTCTGCGCGGGATCCTCGGCGTAGAGACGCATCTCGATGGCATGCCCGCGCGGGTGGACCTGCTCCTGGACAAGGTCGAGTGGCTGACCCGCCGCGATGAGCAGTTGGTGGCGCACAAGATCTAAGCCCGTGACCAGTTCTGTGACGGGATGCTCTACCTGTAAGCGCGTGTTCATCTCGAGGAAATAGAAGCGCCCTTCTGCATCGAGCATGAATTCGATGGTGCCCGCGTTCACGTACCCGGCGGCCCTTGCAAGACGTACCGCGGCGGCCCCCATCTCGGCGCGCAGAGCTGGTGTCAGGGCAACGGATGGACTCTCCTCGACTACCTTCTGGTGGCGGCGCTGGATGGAGCATTCGCGCTCACCAAGATGGATCAAGTGACCGGAGAGATCGCCGAGCACCTGGATTTCGACGTGGCGCGGCTCGTGAAGCAGGCGCTCAAGGAAGACGGTGGGATCACCGAAGGCTATCTGGGCCTCGCGCCTTGCACCCTCCAATTGCTCCGGGAATTCGGCACTGCTGTGTACCTCGCGCATACCCTTGCCGCCACCTCCGGCAGAGGCTTTGATGAGCAGGGGAAAGCCAGTGCGCTCCGCCTCGCGCAGCAGCACGGCGTCGAGCTGGCTCTCGCCGTTGTATCCGGGCACGGTGGGCACGTTGACCGCCTGCGCCAGTTGCTTGGCGGCAATCTTGGATCCCATCAAGCGCATGGCATCGGCAGGCGGGCCGATGAAGACGATGCTAGCCTGTTCGCACGCCTCGACAAAGGCGACATTTTCGGAGAGGAAGCCGTAGCCGGGATGAATAGCCTGGGCTCCGCTGTTCCTGGCCGCATCGATGATGCTATCGATACGCAGGTAGCTCTGTGCCGCGGGCGCGGGTCCGATGTGGTAAGTTTCGTCGGCCTCTTGAACATAGCAAGCATGACGGTCAGCATCAGAGTAGACGGTCACCGTCTGCACTCCCATTTCGCGGCAGGTTGCTATGATGCGAAGAGCTATCTCCCCGCGATTGGCAATTAAAATTTTTGTGAACATGTTGAGATTCGAATTTCCCCGGCCCCGGATGGTGGTCGCACAATACACATCAACCCAGGGAAAAGCTGATCACCACCTGTATGATTTTCCGTCTTCACGACCCCTCTGTACTCTCATCGTGTCTACAGCCTCCAGGCCGTTAAGAGGCCATCTCAACCACCTGGGTACGATGATGGGAAACCTGGTGATGATGGGAAATTATATACCACCTTTATGGCCGCCCGCCTTCCCTGACGGTCTCCTGCTGTCCGGCAGGATCGCACACCAGCAACGGGCGACCATAAAGGCCTGCACACCATCCCCCGGATGGCGTTCCCCACCCATCCCAACCACCCTCGCCCCTACGGCATCCCGGGCTGGCGTCTTAGGTTAACGCTTGTTGGGCAACAGCAAGCGTCGCCCGTACATATATCGACACCGCCCCGGGATTTTATCAGCAGTATAGCATATAATAAGGAGAAGCTTCCCGTTTTTTCGCTTTCCAGAAGGAGAAAACCTGTGTCAACCTCTTTCCAGTTGGGGCTTTTGCTTATCGCCATTGGGCTTTTGCCTGGAAGTATTGGGGCCTTCGCTTTTCTCCGCCGCCTTCGTTTTCTGCGGACAGCACACACGACCTCTGGGGTCGTCAATGAAGTGATTTTAAAGCACCTGGTCGATGGACATAGCTATCAACCAAAAATTACCTTTACCACGCAGACAGGTGAAACTGTTTCGCTTCCATCGGTACGCATGTCTAACCCACCACGATTCCGGGTTGGGCAGGAGGTGCCTGTGGTCTACGACCCCAGTAATCCTTATCGTGCGCATATCCGATCCTTTTCGTATTTATGGTTTGTCTCGCTGCTCTTCGGAGGCATAGGTTCACTCCTCTTCATTCTAGGTATAATATTGATGATATTTAACAAAAATTAACACACGAGGAGGCAGCTGTATAAGAGCCTTTAATCACGGCAAGTTACATTCTAGCTCAATCTTCCCGAACATTGCTGAGGGGCATAGCCGCGCGATTCATCGCGCCCGCGGTGGGGAACGCGCCCCCATTTGGTACCCCGTGCTATACTGTCTATAGAAGCAAGACCCCGGCTTGCTCCATCACCTCTCGTCTTCCAACCACCAACCCGGGCACCCAATCGCCCCTTCGTACCAGGCCCCAGCAGGAACAACCTCTCGTTCCTCCTCATTCTCCCTTCCACGAAAGGATTCTCCCATGGACCTCAAAAAATTAGATACATTTCTCCGCCAGCAACAAGATCGGGAGCAAACAGAAATCCCTGTCCCTACTGCCCCAACTCTTCCGGCAGCTCCTGATCCCGAACTGGCGCAGTATTCTGCATACGACAACTCCGCCGCGACAACATCCCCTGTCTCAACTATCCCATCTGTCCCAACTACCCCGGCGGCCCCTGGCCCCGAAAATGACCAGGATGCCGATCCACAAGCAACACCTGACCCAACAGTCCCGACTGTCCCAAAGCGCTGCAACGTCCCAGGACCAGCAGAGAAACGGGACGGCCCCCAGATGAGCAAAGCGCCATTTGCAACGCAGAAGCCATCAACAGTCACATGCGACCAAGAACAGTCTCGCCTATCCGCGAGACTAACTCTTTCAGATCGACTTCGCTGAGCTGTGGTGGAAAGATGATCAGCCGGTCAACGCCCAGGTCGGCGTACCGTTTCGCGTTCTCCAGGGTGATCGTTCCTTGAGGTGGCGTCACGCTGATCTCTAGCTTCCCCAGCTCCCGTGGGCGGTCGTACCGTTTGAGCGCCTCGGCAATATCGGCCAGAGCACGCGCCGTCCAGTTGAGATCGAGAGCAAAGCCGTACCAGGATGTATCTCTCTTTTTGTACATCTCAAAATGAAACGGCATGACCGGCAGTACTAAGCGGGCATTCCGGCTTCGACCCAGCGGCGAAATCGGGCGACCTGCTCCTCGGGCCACTCTTCGTCGCACGGCATCGTGCCTTCTGTCAGCCGCTCAAGGATGTCCTCAGCATGAGCCCTGACATCGTGGAAATCCCAGAGGTCGAAGGCGAAATCCATTGATTCCCTGTCACTTTCACGGAACAGCGGCCGGATGTCTCGTGCAAAGCTGGGCGGACTGTCCTGGGTTGTCATGATCGCACTCCTTCACGTTTTTTCCCGCTTTCTATGTAGCAATGGTTTCTCATGTTTTAATGATGACCTGTGCCTCTCTCACCTTTTCTGGTCTTTTTCTACTGAGGCTGGAAGGTGACGGGCAATGATCGGATCACGAAGACGATTCCCGTATGGACTGTAATCGGGACGCCTTCCACTCGCCGCAGGTCTCTGAGTTGTTTTAGCATCATTGGCAAAACAATCCTGGCTTCAAGGCGAGCCAGGGGAGCGCCAACGCAGAAGTGGATGCCGTGCCCAAAGGCCAGGTGCCGATTGGGCTCACGTTGAATATCAAACTTATCGGGATTAGGGAATTGGGCCGGATCACGGTTAGCTGAAGCTGTCCAGGCCAGCAAGACCTGGTCGGCCGGAATATGTTGTCCTCCCAGTTCGACGCCTGTCCTGGTCTGGCGGAAAAGAAACCACACCGGGGGCAGGTAGCGGAGCACCTCTTCTATCGCCGTGGGCATCAAGGCGGGCTCGCGGATCAGCCGTTCCATCGCGCCAGGATGATCCGTAAAGCACACAATGGCATTGGCGATCAAGTTCTTGGTAGTCTCCTGCCCGGCAGCCAGCAGCAGCATGCAGAAACGGACCAGCTCGGACTCACTCAAGCGCTCCCCGTCAATCTCGGCCACACTCAATGCACTGACCAGGTCTTCGCGCGGCACGCGGCGCCGTTCCTCCAGCAATCTAGAGAAGTAGTCAAACATCTCCCCTTGCATGGATCGCCCCTCCTGCCGGGCGGCAGCGGGATCTGAACTGTCAACGCGCGCCCAGCGTTGAAAGATATCCCAATCTCCGGACGGCACGCCGAGCATCTCCGCGATGACCTTGGCGGGCAATGGAAAGGCGATATCTGAGACAATATCCATCTTGCCCTGTGGTCGTACCTGCTCCAGCAGCTCTTGCGTTATCTGGGTGATACGATCTGCAAGGCGAGCAACTGCTCGCGGCGTAAACGCCTGGTTAACCAGGTTGCGCAGTTTGCGGTGGTCTGGTGGATCTTTCGTCACTAATGTGTCTTCGAGAAACGAACCGGTAAAGGCTCCAAGTGGCTTGGAAGAAAAACGGGCATAGTCGGTCAGGACCTCTGACACATCTTCGTAACGAAAGACCTGCCACAGGGGCATCACCTCGTCCTGGAAGACTGGACGATTCGTCCGCATCTCCTCGAACCAGGCATAAGTTTGCGGGATCTCTTCCAGTGGGCGAGGACGAAACAGCGAGAATGCGCGTGAACGAGGGTTAGGCTGTTGTTGCATATATCAAACCTTTCTTGATCAGAATCTGTCTGATTTCCATCACGATCGCTTGCTCGCGTTCGCCTGATTTATTTTATTTTGTGGAAAATGCGCCTCGCGCATTTTCCACAAAATAAAATAAATTTTTGCGCGGCGAAGCCGCGCGAGCATCCGGAGAAAGAAGGCGAAGACTCTGAGAATCAGACAGGCTCTCACTGCATGCCAGCAATTCCTTAACTTAACTTAGTTTATAGATATTATGAGCAAAAAGGTCATCTTCTTTCATTCTACTCTGGCTTGTCTACCCGGCTAGACCGACATCCACTCATAATTCTCCTGTAGGTCTTGCCTACGGGAAATGAGGAGAGCCCGAGAACAAACGGTTCACGATGCCCAAACGGGCTTGCGTCCCTCCAGGAATGAGCGCAGACCCTCCTGCCCTTCCTCGCTCACACGCAGCATGGCAATCATCCGCGCGCTATATTGACGAGCCGTGTCATGATCCATGTGAGCGACGTTCAACGCGAGCGCTTTGCAGGCGCGGATAGCGTGCGGTCCTCCCTGGAGTACCTCATTGAGCGCCTTGCCTACCGCATCGTCAAGAGCTTCCAATGGCACAACGGAATGGACGAGGCCGACCTCGCGAGCGCGAGCCGGGCTGAAGCGCTCACCGGTCACGAAGAGAACGCGAGCATTAGCCTCGCCAATTTTGCGGATGATGTAGGGCGAGATAACAGCGGGAGCAATGCCCAACCTGACCTCGCTAAAGGCGAAGCGCGCACTTTCGGCGGCAATGACGATATCACAGACAGAGACAAGCCCCAGGCCGCCACCCATGGCAGTGCCATTGACACGGGCTACCACCGGACAGGGGAAATTGTTAATGCTATCGAAAGCATCCGCCAGGCGCAGAGCATCATGGATGTTTTGATCCTCATCCAGCGCAGCTGCTTCCGCCATCATCTTGACATCTGCCCCAGCGCTGAATGAGCGACCTTCTCCAGTTAGCACAACGGCGTGCAATCGCTCGTCAGTACTCAGGTCGGTAAATGCAGCCTGCAGGTCCGCGATCAATTGTGCATTGAGGGCGTTATGCACCTCCGCACGACGCATAGTAACGGTAGCGACTTTATCCTGGAAAGAGCGTTCAACAGTGATGTGCGTGTACGTAGTCATAGCGGCTCCTTGGGCTATATTTTTGTGGACTCCGCTTTGATTGTATCACAACCCATCTCTAGCTGGCATCCACCCATAACTAGGGGTGCAGGGAGCGAAGCCTCCTGCCGGAGCGCGTGGGACCCTGCCTGGGGGGCAGGTAATCCTCGCTCACCCTCTCCTTTCCAAGCGGGCCGCAGGCCCGCCAGAAGCATGATGAGTGGATATCAGATCCCTAGCTCTTGACAATATTTTATTCTTATGTTTATTTTATTTTTAGCAGCATAAAAAAACTTTTTTTACGCGCATGAGATCGGGTCACTTCTACAAAACTATGATGTGGAGGTCGCTATGCTGGCAAACGACGGCATCTTCAGAATTATTTTCGCGTTAGTATTAATTTTGATGGCCTGTATCCGGGGTTACTATCATCGCATTACGATCATGAAGGCTCTACATGGATCGTCATCGGGCGATGCAATTACCTTCAGGGAGAGTTGTCTCAACATGGCACTGTGCAGCATCCTTGGCTTTCTCTTACTGACTATGCTGGTTGAGTACATAGCGTATCCGCAATGGATGGCCTGGTCTGCGCTGCCTCTGCCAGTGTGGCTGCGTTGGACAGGAGCAGGCCTCGCTGTGCTCGGGCTGCTGCTCATGCTGTGGACACACCACACGCTGGGTGAGAACTTTTCTGCCACGCTGCATCTGCGCGAGCAGCACATACTGGTTGTGGAAGGACCGTATCGCTGGGTGCGACACCCTCTCTATTCGACGATGTATGTATTGCTAGTAGCTTTCTTTCTCCTATCGGCAAACTGGTTCATCGGGCAGGCCTCCACTATGGGGCTGACGCTCGTTGTTGCCTCGCGTATCAAGCGCGAGGAGATGGTAATGATCGAGAAGTTTGGCGACCGCTATCGCGAGTATATGAGCCATACAGGCCGTTTTTTGCCGCGCTTGAGCCGTTGAACGGTTTTTACAGGGTCTCCTCGCGAGATTGGTCAGCGGGCTTGCTCACCTGCCTGTGTTTCCAGACGCGATATATGAATTCGTCGCCCCAACTGAGAAAGCCACTGGTAGTGAAGCCGTGGACGATGATGACAGCGAGCAGAGAGCGTGGCTGGGGCTGCACTATGTAGAGGGTACTGAAGACAAGCGCGGCCAGGCCGACGCCTCCAATGCTGCGCCAGCTCCATTTGCCTAAGCGATGGTAGAGGGTATAGGTGGTGGTACTGACCAGCCAGCCCCAGCCGATCCAACCGGTCCACTGTGTGACGACCGCGAACAGGAAGCCGCGAAAAAATAGCTCTTCGACCGGTCCATTCATAAACAGGTAGTAGAATCCTTGCAGTAGATGATCGCTGAGCGTAGGCCAGCGAAACCAGGGACCGACGATGTACATGCGGTAAACGGCGGCGAAGGCTGCCGTGAGGATGCCCACCCCGAGGCCAAGGGCAAGTTGCTGCGGTACATTGCCCGGGGTCAGCCCTAAAAAGGCGAGGGGCAGGTGAAAGAGGGCGATGTAGACGAAAGGTATCAGCCCCAGCGGCAGAATGCGCATCAGTACATCAGGCCACAGCCAGCGCCAGGTATCGGCAGTGGTGGAGCGCACGACGTGCTGAGACTTTATAGATGACACCAACCGACCTCGTCTAGGTAGAAAAACTTGCCTGGTGCGGGTTGCAGACATTAAGAACACTTACTTTCTTCTATTATCCCACATTCCGCTTAAAGGCGAGGTTATCACAAATTGAGTTGGCAAAAAGGGCATGTATTGACGAACGAACGGTGAGGCGTGCTGAAGATGGACAACCTACTCAAGACGTAAAGGCAGCAGCGATAGCTGCTGCGCTGTCGGAAGCATTAGATACAACCCTTACCATCGAAGGCCTAGAAATTGCTATTTATCCGTAATTTCTCTTTTGATCGTCCACTAGCGATATGACCAGCTGTTTACCCTGTTCTATGAGTCCTACCAGGGCTACACCATCTACAGCACCGAGCAGGGACCGTGTTGTATTCACAGGCATGATGGGTGTTTGCGCATTGCGGGTAGGTATGCGTGTTTTCCTGACATCGAAGAGGCTAAGACCATGATTAAGCACTTCTGGCCGCTGGACGCACATCCCAGGAGGGTATGGATCGATCCGTGCCGGAGGATGAGTACCTCTGTCTGAACAGCAGCAGACAGCGGCATGGAAGCAGAGCGCATTACCAACTGGCAGGCGCTTAGGGAGAATGGATACCGGTGAGAGGGAAGAGGACTATTGCTTCCCTTCTCACTGAGCAAATAAGCAGAGGAACTGTTTCATGATGCACACCGTTCGTATCTATCGATTTCCCCATCTTTCCTCAACGCTCTTCCAACGCCTGAAGGCGGCGCAGATGGAAGCCGCCCAGGTGTGGAATCGCTGTTGTGACCTGCACAAAGCGGCGCGGCAGTCTCAAACGACAGCGCAATATGCGGCACCGGCAGATTGCCAAGAAGCAGAGTATGGAAGTGCAAGAAATGTGGGTTCAAGGGACATCGCGACGTAGTCGGCAGTGTCAATATGCATCGGCTGGCATACGGCGAGCAGGTGGCGTTTCCTCGTTCCGTCACGTATCTACGGCCTAGCCCCTCACGGCGGCAAGCAACGGCACATAAAGATCCCGTTGTGGGACGTAGTAGTAGGGCGGGCACGCCCCATGCAACCTAATAGGTGCATGTTGTCTCAGCAAGTCACTGGATCAACCACCTCTTCCACGGAGAGGGTCCCGCCAGGGACAGGCCACACCAGCGAAGTTGCTGAGAAGCCCGTCCCGTTCTACGGGATTGGGAGTGTCACGTAAGTGTAATCAAGCGACTTTATCGTTATTCCGGCAATAGTTTCGTAGCATATCCTATAGGCTCATGGCCACCTCTTTTGGTGAATAGTATTCGCTTGCTTTTCGGCACTCGAAAGAGTCTTTTTCTCAGTCAGCAGACATGAGCTGGAGACAAGTCAATTGGCACATTCAGCACCATTTCAGCTTTGCCATGTAGAATGAGTAGCAGGGTGTGTATGCTACTTTTCCTTCCAACACAAGGAGGACTGCTATGCACTGGATGATACACCGCTGGCTCCTGATCATGCCATTGCTGCTAGTGGTGCTGGCAAGCTGCTCATCTCCAGCCGCTTCGACGCCGCAGCCCACAGCTACACCCACCATTGATAGCGCCCACCTGACAGCGTTTGCACAGCCCTACTCCACCTACCCTCCTCTTCCTACTCCCACGCCTTCGCAGGCACCGATCCCTATTCCAACTCCTCCCCGTTCAGCACCCGCCCCGATGCCAACAAATTGTCCGATGACGGCTGTACCAGGGACAAAAGGCTTTCCGAAGGGATGGGGAGGCTTTCTGCAGAACACGACGCTGATTGGACGATCTCCTGTCTGGGCCGGAATGTCGCTAGAGGTGCACGTGTATACTGGCACACAGGGTTATCATGTGGTCTGGACTGGCACCAAGATTTTGTGGGAGGTTGGTCAAGACCTGACGCAGCCAGTGATCGTTCGTGTGAAGAACCTGGCGACGGGAGCCCCGGCCTGGTGGGGCAAAGGTGACCAGCCGCCATCTGAACCAGTTCTGGTACTGGATGCAAGCAATGAGGGGTATCATGGAGTGCCAGCCAGTGGGTGGTACGAGTGGGGCAGCTTCCTGTATGTATTGACAGCAGGCTGCTATTCCATGGATGTCAATTGGCTGGGTGGGTCATGGCACATAGTTTTTGCTGCTGGAAGCTAGACGGCAAGACTCCAGGCGGCAGGGAGGTGGAGAAAGGAGAGGAGTACCTGCTTGATGTCGCCCCCAGCGACCTCGCCCAGGCAGGTCCCTCGCGCTCCGCCAGGCGGCTGCAAGCCCCCTGGACCCCCGCTTATTCCCGACCTTGCCACAGCCCTGGGTTAGTGCCTCCCATTCTTCAACTGTGCCAGTCCTTCCCGGGCCTCTTCCCACGAGAAATTCCCGGCGACAAGCTCTGTATCTTTCTTCCTCAGCAAGCGCTCATAGAAGGCAATACCCTGTTCGACCAGGTTGCTTTCAGGCTCGTTTTCTTCATCGCCCACTTCAAGAAGTTCAAACAGGACATCCTCTGCCCGCGAGTACCGGCCAGTTCTTTCGTAGTATTGAAAAAGCTGGCTTTTGATCTCTACGGGCAAATCGTAGTCCTCCAGCTTGTCCAGCAGGCCCTCTATCTCTACGAAGATATCGGGATCATTAATACTGCTGTCGCTGAAGAGTATGGCGAAGAAGAGGTACAGGGATCTCAAGTAGCGATAATAGCTCGTATCGAAATCGCCTTGATCGACGTAGATATCGCCCTCTGCCTTCAGCAGGTTAGCGACCAGGAAACATTTCTCGATGTCCAGGACGTCGAACGAGGTGAGCATGGCCAGCAGTGTCTCATCCGGAACAGAATTGATGAGATCGGAACTGAAGCCCAGGGCTTGCTTGAATACATCGTCGATGTAGGTCAAAGCTCCGTCATAGTCTTTGACCTCTCGCAGGTGGAGGACGTGAATTAAGACCCTGCTTAGTTGTTGTATCATCCTGAGGATGTAGTCTTTCTGCATCATATGTTTGCTCATTCAGGCAAGTTTTGCAATGGCCTGATCAATACGAGTCATACAGCGCTCGCGGCCGAGCACCTCCATCATCTGGAAGAGGGGAGGAGTAGCCGTGCTGCCGCTGACGGCAACGCGCACCGCACCGAAGAGCTGTCCACGGCTCAGGCCAAGTTTTATCGCCAGGTCGCTCATGGGTGTTTCCATGACATCATGCGTCCATGTTTCGAGGGATGCAAGAAGGTCGCGGGCGCGGACCAGGGCAGTACGGGTGCTCGCAACGTCCATCTTTTTCTGTACAAGCAATGCAACATCGTAGCTTAAAGTATCAGTGTAGAAAAAGGCTACCCTGGGGGCGGCTTCTCCGAGCGTCTTCAGGCGCTCCTGCTCCAATTGCAAGACGCGAGAGGTATACTCGCGGTCGAGCGGCTGCTGGATACTATCGGGCAGGCCACCTTCTGCCTCCGGGCGCTCCAGGTAGGGAATGATGCGCCGGGTGAGGTCATCCAGCGCCAGGCGGCGAATATAGACTCCGTTCATCCAGGTCAACTTCGCAGGGTCATAAATGGCCCCGGCAATGCCAACGCGATCAAGAGTGAAAGCTTTAACCAGCTCCCCGGGTGTAAAGAGTTCGGTTTTGTCGTCGTAGGCCCAGCCGATCAGGGCAAGGAAGTTGAGCACGGCCTCGGGCAGGTAGCCCTGGTTCTTCAACTCCACCCAGGAGAGCGCGCCTTGACGCTTGCTGAGCTTTCTCTTGTCGCTGCCCAGCACGGTAGGGACATGGTACAGGAGCGGCTGCTGCCACCCAAAAGCCTTGTAGATTTGCACGTGAAGCGGCGCACTGGAAATCCATTCATCGCCGCGCAGAACGTGCGTTATGCCCATGAGGTGGTCATCGACGAGGTGGGCGAGGTGGTACAGCGCGTAACCGTCCGATTTGAGAATGATTAGATCATCAAGATCGGCGTTGTTAAAAACGATGTCGCCGCGCAGTTCATCATGCACAACCGTCTCACCTTTGGTAGGCATAGCGAAGCGTACCGTCCAGCTTTTTCCGGCGGCCTCGTTGGCAGCTCGCTCCTCGGGAGTGAAGTAGCGGCAGAGGCGGTCGTAACGCGGCGGCAGTTTCTGCGCTTCCTGCTCGGCACGCATCTGCTTAAGTCGCTCCGGAGTGCAGTAACAGCGATAGGCATGACCCGAAGCGATAAGTTGATCGGTATAGTATTGATAGATGGCCTTGCGCTGGGTCTCATAATAGGGTCCATAGGGACCTCCAACAACTGGACCTTCGTCATAGTCCATCCCGAGCCATTTCATGCCTTCAACGAGGAACTCGACGGAGCCCTCCACGGTGCGTGCGATATCGGTATCCTCGATACGTAGAATGAATGTGCCGCCCGTGTGACGCGCGTAGAGCCAGTCAAAGAGGGCGGTGCGATAGCCGCCGATGTGCTGGTAGCCGGTAGGACTGGGAGCGAAGCGCAGGCGTGGCTTGTCATCCGGCGATAGCGTATACTGCTCCTGTGGACGATTGTCAGTCTGTGTCATAAGCGCAGAAAATCTCCTCTTCATCACAATATAGTTATTTTATCACATCGAGCGTAAAACCCTGGGCTTCCAGCCCCAGGGATATAAGCGAGCCCTTTTTAGAGCGGGGACAGGCTCGGGGAAACCCGCTCCCCAAGGCAAAACGCTTGACATTAACGTCTCTGCCTAGTACACTTGTACTAGTAAGTCGGGGTTCAAGACCCCGCATCTACCTAGGGGCTCTGGGAAAGTCAGGTCTGTGGAGGATGTGTAAGACACCCAAGGTGAGAGCCTTGTGCGCAACGTCCCGTGAAACAGAAAAGCCAACCGGTGACGGTTGGAAGCCCCCAGCTTTAGCTGCGGGGAGATGTCACTGTAGCATAGTACGCCAGGGGGCAATATGGCAGGGCGAGGGCTGTAGAGTGCGGATTTATCCAGCACGTCCTCGCCCCTACATTTAGGCGCCCATCCTGGAGGTGCGCGCTAAGTGGTAGGGCTGCCTTTTTTCACGCCGGTGAGGTGCAGGCGCAAGAGGTTGAGCGCTGCAAGGACAGAGAGGCGTTTCTGGTCCTCGCGGCTGGCGCGGTAGCCCGGCCCCATAGCGGTAACCACGCCCTCGGGGCCTTCAATGGCGATATGTACAGTTCCAACGGGTTTGCCTTCCTGCATATCGGGACCAGCAACGCCCGTAATACCCAGGCCGAAATCGGCACCAAGGCGTTCGCGTACGCCATGGCCCATGGCGCGCGCAGTTTCTTCACTGATGGCGCCATACTGCTCCAGGACCTCGGAGGGTACGCCCATCTGGGTTTTGAGGGCGGGACTGTAAGCTACGACGCCGCCAATGAAGTAGGTGGAACTGGCAGGGACATCGGTAATCCTGTTGGCAAGCAGTCCGCCTGTAAGCGATTCCATGACGGCCAGTGTTTGCTTACGCGCCAGGAGCAGCTTTCCTACGACGTCGGACAGGGTTTCTTTATCGACACCAAAGATATGGTGACCAAGCACCTGGCGCACCCGCGCCTCCATCTCTGCTACCTGCTGCTCGGCCTCCGCGCGGGTACCGGCTTTCGCGGTGACACGCACGTCAACTGCGTCGGGTTTGGCATAGGTGGCAATGGTAGGGTTATTGCTATGTATGAGCGAGTCCAATCGCTCTTCCACCATAGACTCGCCCAGGCCGGAGACGCGCAGGATACGTGTGAAGATGAGGCCGCCCGTATGGGGGCCGAGCCTTGGGATGGCTTCCTGCTCCCACATGCGGTACATTTCCCTGGGAACGCCGGGCATAGCTACGATGATATGGCCATCCTTCTCAACCCACCAGCCAGGAGCAGTGCCATAGGGATTGGGCAGCGCCTGCGCGGAAGGGATCAGCGTGGCCTGTTTGACATTGCGCTCGGGCATGCTGGCGCTGCGTGTCGCGAACATACGACGCAGTTCTGCTTCCAGCCCGCGATCTACCTGCATTGTTTCGCCAAGCAGGGCGCTGATCGATTCACGAGCGAGATCATCTTCGGTCGGACCCAGTCCGCCTGTCATGATAATCAGGTCGGATCGCTCCCAGGCACGCCGCAATGTCTCAACGATACGACCCTGGTTATCGCCGACCTGCGAGACAAAATAGAGATCGATGCCCAACGAGGCCAGGCTCTGGGCAAGATAAGTGGCGTTGCTATCGGTGATGTGGCCCAGCAATAACTCGGTGCCACACGAGAGTATTTCCGCGCGCATGCATCCTGCCTTTCAAATAGAGAGTTCTTTCCCATAACGCGGGCACTTGTAAAGAAGCATCTGAACAAAGCCCTAGAACCCCCAATCATTATATACCATCCTGTTTCGAATACACCGCTTCTTCCGCTCTTTGGAGGTATAATGGGCCCTGGTGTAAAAACAAGGAGCCTTGTAGGGACAGGGAATGGGGCAAGTGACCCTGGCTCATCTGCTCGACGGCATGCGATTGAAATAGTGGTTTTAACAAGAAAGGATGATAGATATGCAAGACGCTCTGCCCGGCAAGCAGCCAAAAGGGCAGGATCAGGCTTCGCGCATCTTTCTCTCGGACACATTTCTTGAAGCATTGGTTGCTGAACTGGATACCGATCAGATCCGGGGGATCCTCCTGGGAGGCAGCCATGCGCGAGGAGATGCCACGCCATACAGCGACGTCGATTTAGCCTGCTTTGTGCCGGACTCGTTTCGACCACTGCGCAAGCGCTTTCTCTATCGCGAAGGGCATCTCATTAGCATTAGCTTGAAGACGCTCGCAGGCGTCCAGCAGCAACTGACGGACCCCTACCAGGCACTGTGGATCGTGCCGAGTTTTCAGCAAGCGCGAGTTCTGCTGGATAAGGATGGGTCGATGCGCCAGCTGAAGCAACTGGTCGAGGCCTTTGCTTGGGAATCACTGCGCACTGAGGCGATCGAGGTCGCCGGCTCTCTCCTCACCGGTGATGCAGAATTCATCCACAAGCTCTTGGGGAATAGCTGGAAAGGTAATCTCTCTGGGGTCGCTTACGCCACCACAAAGCTCTTTGATGGCGCAACGATGGCCATGGCCTTGTCCCACGCGGTCTTCATTACGACCGATAGCTTGTATTACCAGGAGGTAGAGGCTGTGGTGGGCCTGGACAAGGCTTGGACTTACTATCATCGCCTGCTCATCGGAGCCACAACCAGTGCTGAGGATACTTCTTCTGTTCAAGCCAGAGGCAAGCTCGCTCTACAGCTCTATCGAGAAACAGCCCGCCTTCTCTGGCCGGCACTCAATGAAGAGCGCCACTCTGTTGTTGAGCAAGCGCTGAGGTTGATCCAACAAGCTCTTTGAGTACCCCCACGAGAGAAGAAATCAATATATTGTGTTAGAAAGATTAAAAAATCAACATGTTGTGCCAAAAGCCTTGCAAAAGACGTTTTTTCTGAGTATACTGTGTTGGGTAGGCTAAAAGAAACACAGGATATCCTGAACCTGACAGGTGCCAACGGGCGCGGCACAGGTTATTTGACTTTTTCAAGAGGAGCACGAGAGTGTCAGGAACCCAATCGCCTGAAGGTGACGGGCTTACGTTTGTAAGCCCTACCTGACTAGCCTGAGTGCAAACTACGTTTTGTGGGTCATGATACCTACGGGTGCCTACTCTAGCCCGTAGCTCTATCGCTTGTGATTAAACAGTTCTGATGGGTAGGAGCAGTGGTGCAAGCACGACACAATGCCCATTACAAAAAGTTGACCATTGTTCAGAAGGCTTCGGCCTGTTTAGTAGAAAGGAGGGCGGCGCTTCCTCCTGTCCCGTAAATGGAGACGGGTTACCACGCCGCATTTTGATGTTGGAACAACAGGAGCAGAGCTCTGAGGCAAAGAAGAGCATGGATACTGAGAAGATGACGCAGTTGGAGGGGATTCGCTCCAAGGTCTTCATGGATAGGTATTCTCTGAAAGACCCTTCGGGCAAGTCATTGGAGTACTATCCAGAACAACTGTGGGCGCGGGTGGCAAGGGGTATTGCCGCCGTGGAACCCAGCGAAGAACTGCAGACCACCTGGGAGAAGCGTTTTTACGAGGCGCTCTCCGACTTCCAGTTTGTGCCCGGCGGTCGCATTCTCGCAGGCGCAGGCTCGGGACACGCCGTCACCTATTACAACTGTATGCCGCCTGACCAGGAAGTGCTTACAGCAGATGGGTATCGACCAATTTCGGAAATCAAGATTGGCGATCTTGTGGTGACACATCGCAATCGCCTGCGTCCAGTATTGCATAAGTTCGAGCGCGAGACCGAGGAAACACTTTACATTATCCGGCCTAAGAAAATGGGCTTCGATGATTTGCGCGTGACAGGCGATCACAAAGTATACATTGTACGTTCAGAGTGGGTCAATACACATAAATCGCGTGATGGCCTGCGTTTGCAGCATGAACCAGATTGGATTCCTGCTAAAGAAATTAAAGCTGGTGATTACGTTGCCCTTGCATATAATGGCGAGGAAAGCACTCCCGGCATCATCAACCTCCAGGATTACATTTCCGGATATGAAACGAAGGACGGAAAGCTCTTTAAAGCTCCATCGCGCCGTCATCTCGACCATGCACCAAGCCGGGGAACATCCCATAAAATTCAAAATAATCTGGAACTTGATGGAGATTTGTGCTATCTGTTTGGACGTTGGCTTGGTGATGGTTGTGTTACTCATCGCGGTGGTACAGATATCCCTTCTGGTATCAAAATTGTCTTTTCCCTGGATGAGCGAAAAGAGGCTGAAGAAATTGCGCGGATCATCGAAACCAAATTTGGTATCGAACCTGCCATCAACTTAAGTAATACAAAACGCTGGTATGATCTATGGGTGCATTCCATGCCATTTGGGGAGTTCTTCAAAGCTCTCCTTGGTTGCTACAGCCATAGTAAGCAGATTCCTGAACAACTGATGCATTTGCCTGCTGAACTCACGTTGGACCTGCTACGTGGATTGTTCAGCGCCGATGGTTACGTCTCTGATAATAAACTCGGCATAGTGTTAGCGAATCGAACACTAGCCATCCAGATTCACCAGCTTCTACTGCGCATGGGATATTTATTCTCGATTCGAGAGAATACACATCGCTTATCGCGCGTACCCACCTTTCGTATTCAGGCTACTGCAAATGAGTGCGCACCACTTTTTGAACAATTCTTTGGCGTTCAAGCACCTGAGCATAGCATCGATTTGAAGTACTACTTTGAATACGACAGTCTTAAGTGGGTACGAGTCGATGAAATTGCTGTTGAAGATTATGCTGGTATCGTGCTGGATATTGAGGTTGAGGAAGATCATTCTTTCATCTCAGCAGGTATTGTAGCCTCGAATTGTTTTGTCATCCCAAGCCCTGAAGACAGCCGCCAGGGCATCCTGGATAACCTCAAACTCATGACCGAGATCATGGCCCGTGGAGGTGGCGTGGGCATCAACCTCTCCACACTGCGGCCAAGAGGCTCGTACATCAAGACGGTCAATGGGACTGCATCGGGTCCTTGCTCGTGGGCGCAACTCTATTCAGTGGCGACCGGGGACGTGATCCAGCAGGGTGGATCGAGGCGCGGAGCTCTTATGCTTATGCTTGATGACACGCATCCCGACATCGAAGAGTTCATCACGGTGAAACGCACACCCGGCAAGATCGAGCACGCCAACCTCTCGGTTTGCATCTCAGATAAGTTCATGCAGGCGGTGAAGGATGATGCAGACTGGGATCTCACCTGGAAGGGCGAGGTGAAGAAGACGATACGCGCCCGCGACCTGTGGGACCTGATCTGCACGTCGGCGTGGGAGTCTGCGGAGCCAGGGATGGTGTTTATAGACCGGTATAACAAAGAGTCGAACACCTGGTATTACGAGGATATCCGCTGCGTGAATCCGTGCGTTACAGGGGATACGCTTGTTTCTACAGAGCACGGATATACGTACGCACGTGACTTGCAGATAGGGATGAAAGTTCGCACGCCAGCAGGGCTAAAGCCCATAGAAAAGATATATAACAATGGTCTTCAGCGCATCTATCGTGTGAATTTTTCCGATGGTGGCTATCTAGAAGGTACCGCCGATCACAAGCTTAAGGTCGTGCGCGGCAAAAAGTATCAGTGGGTGCCCATCGCTGAGTTGACTGAGAGTGATAAGGTTCTGGTTCTGGCAAATGAAGCTTTTGGGCCACGTCAAAGCCTTCCAACGAAGGGGATGGAATATATCGCCAAACAAGAACTCAAAGCTGCCAACTATTACGATCGCAAGCTTGGCCTGATCGTTGGTACTGTGCTGGGCGATGGCACATTGCGTGAGATGCAAAATGGCAACAGCCACTCTTATGAATGTAAAGTTGTCTTTGGCACGCATGAGGATGGCTGGTACGACACGTTCACGAATTTGATAACGGATATGAACATCCATACGCATCGTACGCTCGCCGAAAAAGAGTTTGTTGGTGATGGCGGTGTTGCCATCAAGCATGCATCTGTACGGTTAGATTGCGGCAAACTGGCATCTTTGCTAGTACGCATTGGTATGATACCCAATGTTAAGTCACCGCAAAAAATCATTCCTGCTGCCTTCATGGGTATGGAAAAAGGATTCCTGGCTGGAATCCTTGATGGTCTCTTCTCGACGGATGGCAGTGTGCTTATGAAACAGGACAACCCGATGCTGCGCTTCCATACATCATCGTATGAATTGGCGCAACAGGTACGTTTGATTCTGCTTCAGTTCGGCATTCACGGACGCATCTATCGTGCGACCCGTGATGAGGATTTAATGTATGATGGCCGCTCGATGTATGGCACGGGTGAGAAGTACGATATCCTTATTATGAATGAGGGCATTCCACGCTTCTACGCAGAGATTGGTCTAAGTCACCCGGAGAAAGCAGCACGCCTGAAAGATATCGCCGAAAATTGGCATTATATCGGCGGATCATGGACAGCATCGGTCGTCTCAGTGACGGATACTGAGCGCGAAGAAGAGGTCTATGATCTCTACGAACCAGACACACTCACCTGGGTTACAAATGGGTACTGCTCGCTCGATTGCGGCGAACAGGGACTCCCGCCTTTCGGAGTTTGTAACTTAGGAGCATTAAATTTATCAGCATTCGTAGAAAACGGGCAAATGGATTGGGAGCGCTTGGCTGAGGTGAGCAAAGTTGCCATGCGCTTCCTGGATAATGTCGTCGATGCTAATGAGTACTTTATCAAAGAGAATGAGGAGGCGCAGCTTGGTACGCGCAGGACCGGGTTGGGGACGATGGGGCTGGCCGACGCGTTGATTAAGATGAAGGTTGCTTACGGCAGCGAGGCTTCTATTCCCATTATCGAGCGCATCTACACGACGATTCGCGACGCGGCTTACGAGGCATCGGCGGATATCGCGGTGGAGAAAGGGTCATTCCCCAGGTTCGAGCGGGACAAGTATATGCGGGGGTCGTTCATCAAGCGGCTGCCGAAGGCGGTACAGGAGAAGATCAAGAAGCAGGGCATTCGTAATGCTGTCCTGCTGACACAGGCACCAACGGGCACGACGAGCCTGTTTGCCGGGGTCAGCTCGGGCATCGAGCCGGTGTACGATTTCGCCATGGTGCGCCGCGACCGCACGGGTGAGCATATCCTGTATCACCCGCTGCTGCAGGCCTGGAGGGATGAGCATCCCAACGAACCAACGTCGAACTACTTTGTCTCTTCCAACGACCTGACGCCGGAGGAGCACGTGCGGGTGCAGGCAACCGTGCAGCGTTACACCGATTCGAGCATCAGCAAGACGGTGAACGCGCCGAACAGCCATACCGTCAAGGAGGTGCAGACGCTCTACCGGCTGGCCTATGAGATGGGCTGCAAGGGTGTGACCTACTACCGCGACGGTTCGCGTGACGCCGTACTCACCCGCGTCGCGGACGAGCAGAAGAAGGAGGCAGCGCAGCAGGCAGCAGTTATTACCCCGGTGACCTCCATCCAGGATGGTGTCAAGCCACGGCCAGCGGTTGTGCACGGGTACACCCGCCAGGTAAGCGCGCCCGAGGGGAAGGTCAACGTCACCATCAACAGCGACGAGCACGGGCCGCTGGAGGTATTCGTCAACGTTGGCAAGGCGGGCAGCGACATTGCCGCGCTGGCCGAGGCACTGGGCCGCCTGATCTCGCTCAACTTGCGCATCCTCAGCCCTCTTTCCCAGACCGACCGCGCACGCGAGATCGCCGATCAACTGCGCAGTATCGGCGGCAGTCGTTCCGTCGGCTTTGGCCAGCAGCAGGTGCGCTCTCTGCCCGATGCCGTTGCTCGCACACTGGAACTGCACCTGGAGACTCTAGCTGCCCAGGGACCGCCAGAAGAGACGGCCAGCCCGCCTGCTCAAAATAGCAGCGAAAATGGGTACACAGAGCAGGCTGCCACACTCACCATGAGTCACCTGCAGACCACGGGCAATCTCTGCTCGCAATGTGGCTGCAATACGATGGTGTACGAAGAGGGGTGCCGCAAGTGCTATAACTGCGGGTACAGCGAGTGTTAAATTTGGCTTAGCTAAAATGTCCTGTAGAGCCCTTTCATGCTGAATTAGACAGTGATTGGGGATGCACACATGTGCATTCCCAAAGCGCAAGTACGGCCTGGATTTCCGTTGCGTTCGCTACCCATCTATCGTCGGCCCAGGTGTCAAAATGCCGGGCGCGGTGCAGTACACCTCCTGGGTCCCAGCCTAAGCCAGGAAAAATGGCAAGCTGTGAGCATGCTGTGGAAGCATCTATCACAACGGTTGTGTGCGTATCTGGACTCGCAGGTGGCTCGTGGGAGGCTGCGTCCGGTGAAAACGGACCTTGCCGCTAGCCTGATGACCAGAACACTGCTCTCGTCCATTGGTGGCCGCGTTCCGGGCCGCCTGGCTCACATACTCCCCTCAACGCAGGAGCAGGCCGACTTTATCCTGTACGATCCGCTGTGTCTGTGGGCCCGGATTGTGTCGCAGGTGCTACACATTCCAGCAATCTTATTATGCCCAACGTATGTCCAGAATGAGCATTCTCATTTCATGCAGAAGCAACCTGCATTCATGCAATCCCAATCACCTGGCATGTTTGATGACATTCAATCAGCTATCAACGATCTGTGTACGCTCTACCACATTCCTCCGCTTGATCCAGGTGACTTCTTCACGCATACTGAAGCGCTCAACATCGTGTTCATGCCGCGTGCTTTTCAGCCAGCAGGGGAGACCTTCGATGAACGTTTCGTCTTCGTTGGTCCATCCATTCTCCCCCGCAAGGGTACGCCAGCTTTCCCGCTCCAGCGCCTGGAAGGGCAGCCAACCCTCCTCATTTCGCTCGGCACCGCCTTTAACAACCGGCCAGATTTCTTCAAGCTCTGTTTACTCGCCTTTGGCCATCAGCCCTGGCAGGTTGTCCTGGCTCATGGAAAACACGTCGATCTTGGTGCAGTCCCGCAGAATTTCCTGCTTGCTCCCTACGTTCCACAGCTTGAGGTGCTCCAGCGGACCAGCGTTTTTGTGACCCACGGTGGCATGAACAGCGTGATGGAAAGCCTCTACTTTGGTGTGCCGGTGGTCGTGGTTCCGCAGATCATTGAGCAGGAGGTGACTGCGCAGCGCTGTGCCGAGCTAGGCCTTGGAATTGCACTTAACAATGCCGATCTTTCGGTTGAGGCACTGCAAGCGGTGGTGGAACAGGTCCACCACACTCCCACCTTCCGCGAACACGTCCAGGCCATGCAGCAGACCGTGCGCGCGGCTGGATGATATCAGCGTGCAGTCGAGGCTATTAGCATTTTTGCACAAAACCAGAAATAAACCACGCATTAAGCAAGAGGAGGAATGTATCGATGGCACTTTTCATGCGTGGAGGCGCGGGCGGTGATGGGATGCGCACCTCTACAACGAGCAGTTAACAAAGGCATCATCTAATACTTAAAGGCCTGCTATGGCTTCACATTAAGCATTTGGACCTTCGTGGTATACTTAATAATAAGAAAGAGTCCCAACCTCTTTTGTGCTTGATTGATACGTACCATCACCTACCAACCGTATCATCTCACACTCCACACAACACCTCGTATCACCCACCCCACACACCCCGAAAGGAAAACTCGTACAATGGAATCTGAAGAACACGGCGTCTTGCTTTCCAACATCAAATCTAAGCAGCTCCATTGGCTCTGGGAAAAGCGCATCCCTCGCGGCAAATTGACCACCCTTGACGGCGACCCCGGCCTTGGCAAATCCCTGCTCACCCTCGACCTTGCCGCCCGTATCACCACAGGCAGACCCATGCCCGATGGCACACCCGGCGTCCAGGGCAGCGTCCTCTTGATAGCCCCCGAAGACAGCGCCACCGATACCATCAAACCTCGTATAGAGGCCGCGGGCGGTGATCCATCGCACATCCGTCTTCTTAACTTTGTCGAACATAGAGACCCCCGGACAGGGGAAACCTCCCCGTCCTCCTTCACCCTTTCAGAAGATTTCATCCCCTTAATCCGCACCATCTTCCGCACATCTCCCACCCTCGTCATCATCGATCCCCTCGTGGCTGTCCTGGGATCAAGCATCAGCGCCTTTAATGAGCAGAAGATCAGAAAAACCTTCTCGTATCTAGCAGATCTGGCCCGAAAGACCAGGTGCGCTTTCTTGATCGTTCGCCACCTCAATAAAGGCAGCTCCGAGAACCCACTCTATCAAGGCGGTGGCTCCATCGGTATCATCGCCACGGTTCGCGCTGGCCTCCTCGTCATCCAGCATCCTTCTGACGAAAAGCAGCGTCTCCTCGTCTCCATCAAAAACAACTACAGTGAAAAGGCCAGCAACCTGACCTACCAGGTCATCGCCAATGCACGCGGCATCCCCTCCATCCAATGGCTCGGCGCCAATCACTATCCAGTCGCATCTCTCCTGAGACCAGGCTCCCCCCTCTCCTTTGAGCGACAGGATATCCTCAAAGTCTTGCAAGCAGCCAGTTGTCCACTGGGTCCCAAAGAACTGGCCGAACAGACCGGTCAAGACCGTACGCTCGTGAGACAATTGCTTCGACGTATGCTCAATGCAGGAGACATCACCTCTCCAGCCTTTGGTCTCTACACTACTGCTCACCCTCTCTCTCCCGAAACAGCATTCTCTCAAAACAATTCTGCTACACCCACTACACCCACTACATCCACTACACCTGCTACACCTCCCCCTCACTCATGAATTCTCCAGGGTTTAGCTCGCTCAGCCTGTAGTGGGCTTTCGTGCTGATAGAGACCATGACCGGGAAAGCACACGTGTGCTTTCCCGGTTTTTTTAAGAGGACCCTTAGAAGCATGATGGGTCACATGGGCTATTGCCACATGATATACGGATTTGCTATAGTTAGCAGAAACAGAAATTACCACAAAACTTTATGCCTAAAGATGTTGAACGATCTCAAATAATCCCGCCACCTCATCGCGAAGCTATGCAGGAGGCGGAGCGAGACCCCGGATTTCGCGAACCGCGACTCAGACGGCGCAGGACTGGCCTCTTCGTCTCGCTGGCCCTGGTCACGTTGGCCGCGATTGTGGTCCTTGCTGGCCTGTTGATGCACTTCGCTACAAGAGGCCTGCTTGTCCCCGGCAGGCAGGCAATAGTGCCCGCCGGGCCCCTGGGGCCATTTGTCGAACCGCCCTATAACGCATCCCAGGTGAATGCCCTCTGGCACCTGGCTGATCGTATGACCTACAGGGAGCTTGCCTACCTCTATGTCGCACGCATGTCGCTGGCCGAGAAGCTGGGCCAGATGATTATGACCGAGAGCGAGCAGAATGCCTATTCTGATGACCTGGACTATATGATTACCCAGTTGCATGTCGGTGGGATGATTATGTATGATTCCCATCTGCAGACCACTAGCCAGGCTAGAGCGACTACCAGCCTGGCCCAGCAGCGTGCGCAGATCCCCCTGCTGATCTCGGTCGATGAAGAGGGCGGCGCTTACGTCAATCGCCTGAAGCATATTTACGGAGCCCGGCCCGGTCCCTGGGAGATATACCAGAAGGGGAGCCTGAGTTTTGCTCGCCAGCAGGGGGTGAAGATGGCGCACGACCTGCTCTCAATCGGCCTCAATACCGACCTGGCCCCCGACGTGGATGTGATGATCGTCCCCGGCATCGACACCGCAGGCCGTACCTTTGGCACCACGGCTGCTGCGGTGATCAAATATGCCGGTCCCTATATCGAGGCTATGCAGGGTCACGGGCTGATCGCCTGTATGAAGCACTATCCAGGCGGCCTTGGCGATACTCCTTACGATGCGCACGATATTCTACCATCTGATACCCGCTCGCGGGACCAGATCTACGCGACCGAACTCGCGCCCTATAAGACCTTCATCAACTCGCCAAACCCACTGATGCAGCCTGCGATGATCATGTCGACCGACGTACTGATGCCTGCTATCGATCCGAAGATGCCGGCGGAACTGTCGCACATATTCATGACGGATATCCTGCGCAAAGAGTTCGGCTACGATGGCGTGGTTCTCACCGACGCGCTCTACATGGGCGGCATCTCCGCCCGCTGGAGCGAGCCACAAGCGGCAGTGCTGGCGATCCAGGCTGGCAACGACATGATCCTGGGTCCGATGGGGAGTGCTCGCACGGCGGCTGTGATTGAGGCGCTCAAACAGGCGCTCCACGACGGCCGCCTCTCGATGGCGCGTGTGAACGAAGCGGTGACGCGCATCATCGCTCTGAAGATGCAGTACCACCTCATGCCTGTCACGCTGCCACAGAAGTAATAGCGCTACGCGACAAGCATTCGTAAACAAGCGTTACCACATATCCAAAGGTGACAAGGAGCACGATCGCCGCAAGGAAACCTACCGTGCTTTCTTCCACCATTACGCATGCCAGGCTGCTTACAGGTGCTTTCGCTACCAACTCAGGGTTCTGGAAGATCGCCTGGAAGGCAGGGTCGCTACGCACTTCATCCAGGTCAGAGTCGTGTTGAGACCATTCGATGAGCGTGGGTCTGAGTCGCAATGCCTCCGGCAGCAGCAGGAGCGCTTTCTCAGGCCAGCCGTTCATGGTATAGATGCAGGCCTGGTTATAGATGGCAACTGCAAGGGATTCAGGCGGTAGTTCAGCCCGGCGTACGGTTGCCAGCAGCGTTTCTTGCAGCTGCAGGGCAGACTGCTTATCTCCGCGTTGGAGATAGAAGGCTGTTACCTGGCTGCATGGATGCCAGAGCCCGTTGCCCAGCGTTTCTTCCCAGAGTGGCTCCCCTTCTTGCCAGCCATAGCGATTGGGATCTACCAGTATCCTATAGCTTGAGCGATAAAATCCTTACATCAATTTTTGTGGTTCACTTCTTTCTGTTCGACTACTATGATGAAGCCACCGGCTGGCATGCCGCCATCATGGCAGGGATGATCGCTCGCAGCCGTCCACCTCGCGGTGGTGTCCCAGTCGAACAAGCCGTGCCCGGACCGCTATTCATTGAGGAATTCCGTAAACGAGGCTTCGCTCTGCGGCTCTCCTGAACAAAAAAATTGGGGCGGCCCTTGCGGCCGCCCCAACTGTCTGCTAGCGGTTAACCTCTACCAACTCGCCGGTAGCGAGCTTCTACGAAAGAATACACCCCATAGGCGATCAGCCCAAGGGCGACGATTCCCAGTAGGACTGGCCCCAGTGGCTGGTGCAGCAGCGTCTGTAGAGCGCTATCCAGTCCCTTTGCCTGGTGCGGATCGTGCTGAATGGCCGCTACGATCATGAAGATGCCGATGATGCTGAAGACGACACCGAGCGCGGCATAGCCAAATCTACCAAGGAAGACCGCCAGCTTCCTCACGTTGGCGCTCGCAGTTGCCAGGTTGAGGCGCTGGCGAAACTTGGCGGTATATGCCTTGCTGAACAAGTAGAAGGCGGCGCCAATGATAACCAGCCCGACCAGTATCACCAGCGCGACACCAAGGGGTTGCTTCAACAGGAGCCCCGTCCAGTCTTGCGCCGTGGCGGTCGAACCCTTGCCACCGCTGCCTGTCCCGGCAACCAATTGATAAGCTCCATATGCCAGCAAGGCATAGGCGACACCGGTTACCGCATAACCTATGCGCCCGACGATACCCTTTGCATCCCTTCCTTTGCCTTCGGTATCGAAAATGGCCTGGATGAAGCACCACAGTGCAAACCCTACCAGGCCAATCGCGACCACGATCAACAGGAATTGCCCCAGAGGTGCGCCATAAATTGTGTGCAGGGCACCCCTCTGATCCGTTGCTGCGCCACCCTGGCCAACCGCCAGTTGTGCCGCCAACCAGCCAATAATCAAGTACACGACACCCTTGATGGCGTAACCAAGACGAGCCAGCCTCGACATCCATTTCCCGGTCGCGGCGCTCTGAGCTGCATATTTGACATCACTCACATCTGGCCTTAAACCTGTGTTAGAACTCATACTATGTATTTCCTTTCACCCGGCCCAATAGCGGGCCTGGGAGCAATTGTACCGGCGCCCCTCTATATCCTGAAACCTGGCGTCAAGGCACTACTATTACTCCTGTCACGACTGACTAAGCAGAAAGGATACGTGAATACAAGATTCCGGGTCAAAGCGATCGTACACATCTACACATACACATCCACATTTAAAGGGGATGAATATACTGAGTGTGCAGGCTATTCAGGCTCTTGCCTCAGTGCTGAGAAGGTGCCTGGCAAGAAGGCCTTACGGTATTTCAGACCAGAGCATCTTTGCACAGTGCAGCTTGGACGATCACACACTCCTTTCAGGGAGTGAGCCTTTTTGGGTTTTTCACTGGTGAGCATATTTTTGCTCTTCTGCATGCTTCAAATTAGCAAAGAATGGAAAGGAAACAAGCAACATGGCGGTTAGCACTCGTACCGATGAAGAAATCCAGGCTGATGTCCTGGAAGAATTGAAGTGGGACAGTCGCGTCCAGCCCAACGAAATCGGGATCATGGTCAAAGATGGCATCGTCACCCTGATGGGCTGGGTCGATTCGTATTGGAAGAAGGTCGCTGCCGAGGAAGCCGCTCGCCGCGTGCGCGGCGTCAAGGCAATCGCCAACGACATCGAGGTGCGCCTGCCCGGCTCAGCCGAACGCACCGATACCGACCTGGCCAAAGCCGTGCTCAACGCGCTCAGGTGGGAAGCAGCTATTCCTGCGGACAAACTGGACGTGACGGTCAGCCATGGCTGGGTGACGCTGAAGGGCGAGGTCGAATACGGCTTCCAGAAGCGACTGGCAGAACGTGTCGTAGAGCGCCTGTCGGGGGTCAAAGGCGTCACTAACCTCATCACGGTCAAGCCTCACGTGATGCCAACCGACCTGAAGCAGAGTATCGAGAGGGCGCTGGTGCGCAATGCGGAGATAGATGCCAGGAATATTACGGTCGAAGTGGAAGGCGGCAAGGTGATCCTGCGGGGGACGGTGCGTTCCTATGTGGAGAAGAAGGCGGCGGAGGAAGCTGCATGGGCAGCGCCGGGTGTCACCGAGGTGGAGAACCGGATTGTAGTTTCGCCCCCACTATAATCCTTGCCAGCGAGTTGATCTCGTGACAGAAATGAAAGCGTGCTCTCTTTTCTTCGCGCGTGAAAACCTTTATTAACATTGCCAGAATGCGCGATAGGACCTGTGGATCAGTTCATACAGCAGTGAAGCCTTAAATGTAGGGGCGACGGCAAGCGTCGCCCTGCTCGCTAGCTACCCCGCTCAGTCTTTCTATCCTGCAATCGGCTCCCATCTCGCGTTGCTCCGGTCGCGTTTCAACTCAAATAGATTGGGTTGGTGCAGCGCCCACTCAACGTGATCCCACATCTCACCTGCATCTTCGCCGCGAGGCACAAACTGTATAATAGGACCGTAAAACCCTACTTCAAGCCCCTTGATCGCTATTGTAGGCACGCCGAAGGCTCGGTAGCGGCTCACCGCCTCCTCGTGATCGGCCAGCACATCGTTCGTGGTAGTATTATCGGCCAGCGCAGCATCTACGAGGGATGGATTGAGCTCCGCCGCCTGGAGAGCGGCTCTTACCCCCTCCGCGTATCGTATACTTTCCTTGTGTCCATGCTGTGCCGCACCCAGCGCCAGGTAGAGCCTTTCCACGGCTTCATTGCCCTCCTGCCTGCGTGCCAGCGCCAATGTACGCAGGCCCGCCCAACCATAGCCATCCTGGTAATCCGGCTCTACATCCTCCTTGCGGTTGACGACTTCCAGGCTAAAAAAGCGCCAGGTGACATCAACCGGGCGTACATTGCGTACCTCGCGTATCCATAGCGCCGTGCGCCAGGCCAGCGGGCAAAGTGGATCGAAGTGAAAATTGATACTGACAGGCACGGCTGTCTGTTTTGTAGCCATCGAAATTGTTTCTCCCGATCTGGTAAGTGAAGCAACTCTTCCATTACTTCACAAGATGAAGTGACATAAATAGCGTACTGCGGACCGCAGGAAGATGTCAAGTGTCCGTGTCCAGTCCGTATGAAGCGCTCTAGTTGATTGCTGCGTGTTCTGAAGGAGAAATATTGTAATAGCTGCTGTGGATCAAAGCGCAATGAGCGGGTAAGTGCCTTCTGAGCTAGACAAAAGAGGCCCCAGTGGAGTGGTAGGAAAGAAATTGATCCATGGCTTATTGAAACGAGGTAACATATGCAGACAACAAATATTCAACGCATTTACAAGAATGCTGTACTGGCACTGTCTATGATCATTGCCTTGCTGTTGTTGGTTGGGTGCGGCGGCTCGGTACCAGGAACAACGGGCAATGGTACTCCGACGGAGGTACCTACGACTGCCAGCACACCAACCACCGCGACTGGCAGCACCGGAACGGTTGCGCCATCCAATGTTGATCCCTGTTCGCTGGTTACCACGCAACAGGTGAGCCAGATCTTAGGAGCCACAGTTCAGTCCCAACAACAAACTGTGTCAATCGGGACCACTCAGGCTCCCAGTTGCCATTACACTTCCACACAGCAGGGCGCTATCGCCAGCCTTGGCCTGCTGGTTAACCAGGATACCACGACCGCTCAAAGTGCTTTTTCGCAATTGAAGCAGGCTGTCCAGGCTACAGCAGGCTCACAGTTCCAGACGATAAACGGCGTCGGCAGCGATGCGTTTACGGATGGAAATGTCCTCTACGTGCTGAAGGATAACGTCCTGCTGGTCACCGCCGCGGCTGTTGCGGGCCATTCCACGGATAAATCTATGTCCTTGCGGGCCGAACAGCAGCTTGCACAGGCTGCTGTCCAGCGTCTGTAAGGGGAACGTCGCTCTTTTGGTCAAGATGACCAGCAAGAAGAGGCCTGGAAACTGAAACTGACCGCCTGGCCCACCAAGCAGCGCAAACAAACCGGTGGAGACAAGCTGAAGCACGGCTGGTCCAAAAATGTTTTCTGTTCCCAGACTACTCGTCGGGAGGAGAACTTCGTAGATACACACCCGTGGATTGTCAAAGCTTTTAGGAGTATAATCTGTTCATTAGCGGTGAGGTGTAGGAAAAAGCGAAGGACTTTTTATTTACAAGGGGGTTAGGAGAAGAAAAATGGCAACAAAAGGTGTAACAAAAGAGACCTCAAAGGGGACATGTAATTTTTGCAAGGGCGAGTCCGACAAAGCAAAGATGACACAACACTTGAAGTTCTGCTCTGCCCATTGTCAATTCTCCACGCGCGGGCGTGTGTGGATACACAGGCCCATATGATGCATCTGCATGGGAAGAGGAGGAGTATGAGGAAGATGACGAAGAGGAGGAATAGTTTTGGACTCGCCAACCCCTGTTGATCTTTTCACACACTTTCAGCGGCAGCTCTCCCTGGCTGGCGGTGAGTCTTACCAGGTAGGTCGCCTGGCAGAAGCCGCGACCTTGATTGCTGCTCACCCTGCACTCGGTGGCGGTGAACTGGTTGTTGCGCCAAACTTTGGCCAACATCCACAGTGGGGAGCCATCCTTCCGCTACTGAGTAGTATAGGCATCACTCTACGCGAGGCTGGCAGTCCTGCCAGCGTTGCCGACGCTCCTGCTGGTCTTTCTGGCGCGGAACTGGCTATCGCTGAGACAGGTTCTGTACTCATCGCTGAGAATACGCTCGAAGCAAGAGTCGTCAGTATGCTGACATTGACACACTTTGTCCTGGTGGGCCAGGACAAGCTCGTTCCTATGCTCGATGATGCTGCAGTGATGTTACAGCAGTTAGCCAGAGTAGGTTCCGGTCAGCGCCGCTATATGTCTTTTGTCACCGGCCCCAGTCGCACCGCTGATATTGAACGCACGCTGACTATCGGTGTGCAAGGGCCAAAGACGTTGTGCGTCATTCTTGTTGCAGAGAAGGAAGAAGCAAAGCCATGACTGACAGCGATAAAGTTATGTTCCCTCAACAGGTGGCAAGCGAAGAAAAAGCGCATCTAACGCACGAGCATCAACCTTTTGAAACACACCTGGAGGAGGCACTCGGGGACGAGAACATGCACCGTGCCCTGGAACGCTTTGCCCCTTCCTGGCGGGCATCGCGTCGAGACGTTTTTGCTGCTGAGGAGGCTGACTACGGTTCCGATTTTAGCTTTGCACACCTGCGCGCTGCCTTGCGCAACGCAAAAGACTATGCCATCGAGCACCAGGCAGCATTGATCGCGCAGTTTAAGGCCCAGGCGGAAGTGGCAGGAGCAACTATCTATGAGGCGCGCACAGCGGAGGACGCGAACCGCTACATTTACGAGCTGTGCCAGCGCAAGGGCATTGACCTTGTGGTCAAATCGAAAACGATGGTGAGTGAAGAGACAGAACTGAATCACTACCTGGTAGCGCGTGGTATCAGGGCTGTTGAGACCGACCTGGGGGAGTGGGTAGCCCAACTCGCTCACGAACGCCCTTCCCACATGGTCATGCCGATCATTCACAAGACACGCCAGCAGGTGGGTGCGCTGCTGTCAGAGGCGACCGGACAGGAGATTTCGCGTGAAGATATCGCTGAACAGGTTGCTGTCATTCGTGTCGAGCATCGCAAATCATTTCTCAACGCCGGAATGGGCATCAGCGGGGCCAATGCATTGATTGCTGAAAGCGGCACCGTGATGATGCTGACCAACGAGGGCAATGGCCGCCTGGTGACGTCTCTGCCGCCGGTGCATGTCGTCATGGCAGGCTATGAAAAGCTTATTGGGACCTTTGCCGAAGCCATGACTCAACTGCGCCTGCTCGCACGAAGTGCGACTGCCCAGCACATCACCAGCTATACGACTTTTATCACCGGGCCTGCCACGCCTGGGAAAGAGATGCATATCGTGCTGGTTGATAATGGGCGCGGCGAGATGCGAGCTGATCCCCGGTTCAAGGACGCATTGCGCTGCATTCGCTGTGCGGCCTGCGCCAATATTTGTCCACCCTATCAACAAGTGGGCGGACACGCCTTTGGCTATATCTATAGTGGGGCGATCGGCCTGGTCGTGACGCCTTTTCACCATGGCCTGGAGGCAGATGCAGGGCCGCAGAGCCTGTGTGTGAGTTGTAATGCCTGTGAAACAGTCTGCCCGGTCGAGATCCCGCTGCCGAACCTGATCCTGGATGTGCGCAGCCGCGTGGTTGAGGCTAAAGGGCTGCCGTGGCTCAAAAAAGTGATCTTTGGCGTGATGGCACGTCCACGCCTGTTCGATCTCGCGGTGCGCGTGTTCAGCGTTGCCCAACTGCCGTTGACACGGGGCAGGTCCCACGATAAATCGGGGACCTACTATATTAGGGCCCGCAGCCTGGGTATATTGGGCAAGCTCCCTGGTGTGCGTGCAATAGCGAAACTCGCCAGCTGGCGCAGTCTTCCCGCCTTCGTGACAAAGCCGCTGCGCGATAGGGTCAAGGGCCAGTTGTCGCCGTCTTCAAGGAGAGCAGCAAGCCAGGACACTACAGAGCATACTGGTATCACGGTCTGTTACTTCGCGGGATGTATGATCGATCGCCTCTATCCTGAAATGGGGGAGGCTGCCATTCAGGTGCTGAGAGCCTGTGGTGTCCAGGTCACGTTCCCGCAGCAGCAGAGTTGTTGTGGTCTGATTGCTCTCAACTCGGGTGACCGCGCGGATTGCGCGGCGATGGCACGCCAGACGATTACGATGTTGGAGCAGGCGTTAGAAGAGAACAGGGCTGACTACATTGTTGGCGCCACGACCAGTTGTGTCGTCACCCTGACACAGGACTATAGCAGGCTCTTCGAGGACCTCCAGCAGCAAGGATGGCTGCGGCGAGCGCGGGCCGTAGCCGAGAAGGTGATGGATTTTGCCAGCTTTGTGGATCATGTGTTGCTGGCAAACGGGGCGAAATTGCCAGTGCGGAAAAGTGCTGGCAAAGGCGAGGATGTGATCGTGACGTATCACGATTCCTGCCAGTCGATCAATTGTCTCGGACTGCGCGCGGAGGGGCGGCATATCATCCAGGACGTGTTGGGGTTGGAGTTACGGGAGATGCCGCAGGCAGACGTGTGTTGTGGATTTGGAGGCGCAACGTCGATTGAGCACGCTGAGGTGGCGAAACGCATCCTGAACAATAAGCTCAAGAATGCGGAGAGTACGGGGGCGACGGTGCTGGTGGCGGATAATCCCGGCTGCCTGATGCATATAAGGGGGGGGGTTGATGCGAGTGGCAGGAAGATACGGGTGTTGCATTTGGCACAGCTTATTGCTGAACAATTAGAGTAAGGATGCAGGTGCAGCCTCATCTTGTTCAAGAAATCGTCTATCTATGATCTGCTCTTGTGTGTAGGAAGTTATGCTCCAAGTGCCCAGAAGCGAATCAGCCCCAGAGCGGCGCCTGCCAGGATCAGCCAGGCAGAGTTGATCTTGAAGCGTAGAAGGATCACAAAGGCGATCACGGCGATGGCCCAGGTGAGGACATCTACCAGGGCATTTTGCCCCAACTGGATCAGCACTCCTGCCATAAGGGCGAAGGCCGCGGCATTAACACCATCAAGTAAGGGGGCAGTCCATTGTGAACTCCTGAGCCGTGTCGCTACCGGGTGAACAAGCGCAATGAACAGGAACGATGGCAGAAAAATGCCCAGCGTTGCTAACAACGCGCCAGGCAAGCCTCCTACGACGAAGCCAATGAAGGTAGCAGTAGTGAATACGGGACCTGGCGTAAATTGCCCGATCGAAATAGCATCGAGCAGTTGTCGGTCCGTGAGCCAGTGTAAATGTAATACAAAATCGCTGCGAAGAAACGCCAGTAAGACATATCCGCTTCCGTACAGTACCGCGCCGATTTTAAGGAATGTGAGAAAGAGCGCCGGTAAACTGAATGGAACAGCAGTTGTGGCGAAACTCATGAATGGCACGCTCAATGTTTGCCATTGAAACGCGAATATGCCTGCGAGAGAGGAGAGAGGCGGTTTGGCCGGTGTGCGTTTCTCGCGATACCAACGTTCAGCGATACGTACAAGTCCATAGAGGATACCCCCGCCGAAAAGCAAGACGATAACATTGACTCCCGACAGATAGAGGCCCAGAACGAGTATCGCCACGATGACGGGCCAAATTCCTTTGAGCATAGTGCGATACAGTCCCCATAGCGCGTAGGCGATGATCGCCACGACGACGGGTTTGATCCCGTAAAACAGCCAGGCTACCTGCGGCAGAGAACCGAAGGTGACGTAAGCCCATGCCAGCGCCAGGACGATCAACATCGCAGGGCAGATGAAACATATTCCCCCGATGACGAGGCCAGGCCACCCGGCGCGCTGGTAGCCCAGGTAAATTGCCAGCTCAGTAGATGTTGGGCCAGGAATGAGGTTGCATGTTCCCCACAGGTCGACGAAACACTCGTCGCTAATCCACTTGCGCCGTTTCACCACTTCATCTCGCATCATCGCGATATGAGCGGCCGGACCACCAAAAGCGGTGAATCCTAGCCGCAGGAATAGGAAAGCAACCTCACTGAGAGTTCCCTTCGCAGAAGGGGGCTTGGTGGCAGCGCGGCCATCATTCCTGCCTGCCTGCGCGTGTTCATCTGCCATACGAATCTGTCCCTTATGATCTCCCTTTCTTTTCATCTCCTATCTTATCACCTGAGAGTCATTTCCCTTACACATTTTTTCAGATTACCCGCGAGCACTTCCGGATTAACCAGTGCAGAGACAGCGGGGTCCATAGGGAAGGAAGATGCCATTTGCAAAAATCGTCACTCATCACGTACAGTGTGGAAAGGTCGGTATCAATGTTAACCATCAGTTAGCTCCTTCTCTTCAAACGGGTTAGATATGCTAACTGTAGTGTAGTTCATTTCCAGTCCTTTCTATTTCATACTGAACGAATTTTAAGAAGGAGTTTTTTTATGGCAGCACTACAATCAGAGGCTGGCTTCTTGAATGTGCAAGGAGCGCCACTATACTACGAAGTTGCGGGGCAGGGCTATCCCTTGCTTTTGATCCATGCCGGTGTCGCGGATAACAGTATGTGGGATGAGCAATTTCAGGTCTTTGCCGAACGATATAAGGTCATCCGCTACGATTTACGCGGGTTCGGCAAGTCGGAGTTCCCTGCAGGCCTCTTCGCAAACCACGAAGACCCGGCAGCATTGCTGAAATTCCTCAACATCAAAAGGGCACACGTCATTGGTATATCGTTCGGCGGTAAAATTGCGCTCGACTTCACGCTTGTCCACCCTGAGATGGTGGGTTCGCTCGTGCTGGTGACTCCCAATGTTGGTGGTCACAAACCATCGGCAGATGTGTTACGCTTCGGCGAGGAAGAGGAGGCGCTGCTTGAACGCGGTGATCTGGAAGGGGCGACGGAACTGAACCTGCGTATGTGGGTTGATGGGCCCAAGCGCATGTCAGAGCAAGTTAATCCAACGGTGCGCAGGCGTGTACACGATATGCAGTACCATGCCTTCACTGTTCCTATACCCGAAGGAGCGGAGGAGTTAGCGCTCCAGCCGCCCGCCATTTCACGGCTGGACGAGGTGGGCGTGCCAACGCTCATCATGGTTGGGGACTACGATATTCCCGATAAGCTCACGCTCGCCCAAAAGCTGGCAGACGAGATCGTAGGAGCGCAACTGGTGATCATTGCGGGCGTGGCGCACATGGTCAACATGGAAAAGCCGGAGGAGTTCAACTCTGCTGTGCTTGATTTCTTGAGTAGAGAGTGACGGGGGATATAGGCTATTTGTCAGCTCAGGCGAACAGATGTATAATCTGTTATGGTATTGCCAGGGCTGTATCGCCCGTATTTTGCTCGATTGACACGACCAGGCACCCATCTATCTGCTGGGACTCAGGGCTAGATTTGTTGTAAGCATACCATGTTTTCGCCTGGAAGGCTATGGTACCCTTGCAGGGGATGTTGAGCAGAAGTAGTGTTGGGCAATGGTGTTGTGGTTTTGCAGGCTCTTCACCATTGCCCGGGCTACGCCGCCTCATCTCTTTTTTCCTGCTCTACCAGCGATTGATACCTTGCATCAGAGACGATTAAATCCCCTGGCTCAGCACCCAATGCCTTTGCAATGCGTTCGAGTTGTTCAAGCTCAACGCTTTTTGTAAAGTTGTGCCAATAACGATAGAGCAGCTGGGCAGTCACCCCTGCCTTGATTTGCAGTTGAGACTGATTCAGCCCCTTTTTTGTCGCCGTCTGCCTGATAATTAACTTCGACAATTTCTCACCTCCGTTCGCTTAAGAGCAGCAGCACTCTCACCTTGATGATACCATAAAAACAAATGTTCGTCAACGCATGTCTAGCATAACAAGTTTACGCAAACAAGCCAATATCCATACGACATAACGTTGACAAATGTTTGTTCTCGTGGTATACTCTTATCAGTACATGAGTTGAGAGGAGTTCCCGAGATGACCCGAACGATACGCAGCACAACATCGAACACCCACTACTTTTTGACGATTGAGAACGGCGTAGCCACTGATTGCACCTGCGGCGATTGCCAGTACAGACACCACGCTTGCAAACACCAAAAAGCCTTCAACGCTGAAGTAGAGCGGGCTGCCGCGTTCCTGGCTCTCAAATCCAGGATTGCCCAGGCTGAGCGCGATGCGCGCGCGGCAGCTCGGATATCCTGGGAACTCTCAATGGGATTGTAGTTATTCACACAACAGGAGGACAGTTTGACCAGATGTATTGATTGTGGCGGCGAGATCATTGAAGGGGAGAACCATCGCTGTCACACACGAAAGGAGTGGCCCATGACCACAATTATTGTTCCAATGGAAGATCAGATCATTCATACCCAGGAGCATCCCTATTGCAACGACCTCACCTGCCCCTGCTCAGAGGAACTGCAAGCCAAAATTGCAGAGTACCGGGCCCAGGAAGATGTTGAGCATACCCGCAATGGGTACGGGGCAGAGCAAGAGCCCATGACGAGCGGGCCGCGCAGGATTGACTGGAGCAAGATTTTTGATGACGGCGCCAGCTCGCGCGAAGTTGACCAGGAGCGCAACATCACCCACCAGTGTGTAGATGGTTCCTGGTGGTAGTTCTCGTAGCAGCACGAAGCCCCCTGTCATCCACCAAGATTACCAGGGGGCCGAGTGCAGAAAGGGCTAGCTTTCATGCCCCATCGTACCACATCCCACGTCTACCTGCTTCACTTCACCGAGCCGTACAAGCATGCCAGGCACTACCTTGGCTGTGCGGATGATTTGTCTGTCCGGCTCGCTGAACACAGAGCAGGAACCGGCGCAAGGCTGATGCAGGTGGTAGCGCGCGCTGGTATATCCTGGGTGGTAGCACGTACCTGGCCAGGCTGGCGCAGGCTTGAGTACAAGCTGAAGCGCCAGCACAATGCACCGAAAAACCTTTGCCCGATTTGCAGGCAAGAGATACCTTGTAGCGCGTATCCGTTATATCAGTAGAATCACAATTTTTTAGGGGGAAGAAACCAAAATGGTAAAAATTAGCAATCCACAGTCAAACGCAGTCTATTCCTTTGTCGAAAGCCGCAATGTCACCGTCAGCGAAGAAGGCTACCGCATCAGCATCACCGAGCAGGACAATGGGGACGTGACGATTGAAGGGCTGGAAGAATTGACACCTGCCCAGCAGGAGCTGCTCTCTGGAGCATTGATCTTGTGGAAATGGGGCATCGTGCCAGTAGAAGCATAACCCTATCACATCCCGGGGTGTATTCCTGCCGTGCAGGGGTACACCATTTTAGTGTGAGAGTCGAAATAGAATTGGAGCTCTATACTATGGGATCCGCGAAAGCGCACAAAGAACTCCTTGTGATATGAGCCTACGAACTGCACGACGTTTGGAAGCGGGAATTATCGCCTGCTTTGCCGGACATATTGCCGAAAAGCAGGTGAGTGGGCGCAATAACTGGGTACATTCAAGCGTTGATCGCAAAATAGCTACAGACCTGGCTTCGTATCTCACTGGCAGTAACGCGGAACTGGAAGCATACTTGAAGTGGCTTTGGGTACGTACAGAAGGCCTGGTGAATCTCTATCAGCCGCAAATAGCTGCGTTGGCCTCTGCCCTGCTAGAAGAAAAAACAATCCAGGCCAAACATGCCAGGGAAATTTTTCGAGAGGCAATGTTAAAGCGCCAGGCTAAATAATCACTCGTCGCCCAGGTCTACCCCCTGCAAGGGTAGGCCTTTTTTGTTGCCTGATTGTCTAACCGGCATATCCGCCCTTTCAAAGTTAGAAGATGGGCGGATAGCAATGGAACCCCTGTACTCAGGGCATCACGCGACGAGAATACCGCTTGCTTGTTTATATCTCAATGACTGTTTCATCTCTTGTCCTCACTCCATTGATGCTCATTCATTTATACAAGGGCATTCTTTGCCCCTTAGAAGACTTCGCCTTATGATTGGACATCTCTATCAACATTCCGCCCTTTCTCTACCCCTGCTACATGCCCCTGTAACACATCAGGTGTATGAATTCCCATCTGCATCAGACAGGCCACTCTACGGCCCTACAGTCACGAAAATAAGGCATCCCTGCATGGATGTGTGGAGAAGAGGATGAGTGGAAGTCTCGATGAAGAACGGCCAGGATTTCGCCCCCTGTATCTCCCGGCCTCAGATGCTTCTTGTACGCAAGAACGACGGCTTTCGCCTTGAGGGAGCCACCTGCGCTGTTACTTGATTTCAGATGGGCCGATCGGGTGACGGCTGGCCTGTGGAAGTGGGGGCAGCTGGCCAAAGGTTCGATGTGGGATGTTGTTGCCGATGGCTTCTTCTATGGCGGCCAGGCTGTCT
>WNFX01000194.1_pt1 | contig 72950 bp, 82 predicted proteins | sample 5400111 | NCBI WGS metagenome assembly WNFX01 (sample SAMN13153363, study PRJNA577476) | soil metagenome | isolation source: 40 cm soil or saprolite under grassland replicate 1 | place: USA:California | collected 2016-06-15
ACGAGGCTGCCTTCGACTTCTTCCGCTCACGCATGGTCGAGGTCAAGGCGAGCTTGCCCCGAGCCGAGCTCGAACCCTGGGACCGCGGGTGGACACGCCTCTACGAGACGCTCCCCGCCGCAAGGCTGGATGACGGCGTCCTCGGCGCCACCCTGGAGTGCATGACGGACTACATCGTCGCGCTCCAACCGCTGCTCGACCAGTTCTTGGAGGAATCGGGATGAGAACCGTTGAGGTGACCGACGCGCTGCAGGAATATCTCGACGGTCTGGTGCCACCGCGTGACCCCGTGCTGGCGCGATTGGAGGAGGAAGCGCACCGAGAGAACATCCCGATCGTCGACCCGCACGAGGGCATGCTGCTCTACCTGCTGGTCCGCATCGCCGGCGCCAGGCGGCTGCTCGAGCTGGGCACGGCAACCGGTTACAGCGGCATCTGGATGCTGCGAGGGAGTCAGGGTGGGACGCTGACCACTTATGAGATGGACCGCGACCGCGCCCGGCGCGCGAGGGCCAACTTTGTGGAGGCCGGTTTCGGCAAGCAGGCCCTCGTCCTCGAAGAGAACGCGAAGGACGGGCTCGAGAAGCTGGACGCTCGGTTCGACGCGTGCTTCATCGACCTGCTCAACTCCTTTCGATCCGAAGACATCACGCGGCGTGTGCTCGAGCTTTGCGTCGAACGCCTCGACACCGGTGGGCTCCTGATGGCGGACAACGCGCTGCGGCAGGGCGAGGTGCTGGATCCCAACAACCAGCAGGCGAAAAACGTCGCCTACTACAACGAGGCGGTGTCCAGGCACCCCCGCCTGGAGAGTGTCGTCATCCCGATCCGCGACGGCCTATCGGTGGCCAGGGTCAAGGACTGAAGGTCACGAGGAGAAGTCCGGGGCGTCCCGCCCCGGACTCACCACTGCCCTCCCTCAGCAAAGCGTCGGGCGGTTGACGAGGTAGCAGTTGCTGTCGTCCGCCTGCGCCGGCTGTGAGGTGACGACCACGACGCGGCTCGGACCGGTGGCGACTGTCGTCGCCTTCAGCGCGTAGCCGAGCTGGAGACCGATGAGAAGCGCGGCCGCGACTGCAAACGCGATGAGGACGCGTGCCACCGAAAACCTGCGAACCTGGAGACTTGCCTGCATTTCCGGGACCCTCCTACGAGCTGGACTTGATGCAGGTAGCTTGTCGAGGTTCGCTCGAGGGAGAATCGGGAGAAGTACCTATTTCCCGCCGGTCGGAACACCTAATTTCTGCTCAGACTCGCCTAGCCTCGTCCCCTTCGATCCAGTAGGTACCGTCGGCCGCGTATTCCTTTTTCCAGATCGGCACCGACTCCTTGAGCCTGTCGATGCCCCATTTGCAGGCAGCGATCGCTTCGGCGCGATGAGGACAGGAGACCGAGACGACGACCGAGGCGTCGCCTATCTGCAGCCTGCCCGTCCGGTGGGCCATCGCGACCCGAGCCTCGGGCCACTGTTCGGCTATCTCATCGCCGATCTTGCGCATCTGCGCCGTCGCCATCTCCGCGTATGCCTCATAGTCCAGCTCGGTCACCGACTGGCCGCGCGAGTGGTCGCGCACCACGCCCGTGAACGTGCAGATCGCGCCCGCGCCGGCGTGCGCGACCGCTGCCTCCAGCCGGCGCGCGTCCAGGGGATCGGTGGTGAGCTCGAAGACGATTCCGACCTTGTGCGCCCCGCCGCTGACCGGCGGGATGTAAGCAACCTCGTCGCCGTTGGACACCTTCGCGTCCCAGTCGGCGAACTCCTGGTTGAGCGCCGCGCGGACGGATCCTTGCGGCGGCAGGGCAGGATGCCTGGCGCGCGATGCTTCATAAGCGTCCGCAAGGGTGGCATCCGGAGGCACGTGCAGAACCTCGAGCTCGATCCCTGCCAGCTCGCGCAGCCGGGCGAAGAATCGCACCCGGACGGCGACTGCTATCGCCATGAGGGCATCTTACTTTCCAAGTTTGCAACTCTACGGCGGGAGGGTGAGCAGGGGCGCTTGCCCGGCCGTCAGGCCGGGTCGGCTTCGCCGACGCCCCGATGAGAGGGAACCGGCAGGTTCCCTCTCATTACGAATACATGCACTTCCTTGCCTGAGTCGAGTGCCCTCTCGACTGTGGTTCGGGTTCCCTTCGACGCCCCGTCCCAGAACGCCACCAGCACGTCGCACGCATCGACCAGCCGCTGGTTGCGCGCGGCCGACTTGGTTGCGTCGGCCATCTCGTCGAAGGACGCCGGGATGACCTGCACCGGGATGCCTTTCTCGCGCGCAGCTTTCGTGGCTGCGGCATCCACGCCGCTCGCGCTGCCGGTGATGATCGAGGCGCGAGGCGGCAGGCCTTTCACGTACTCGACCACGCGCAGCGGGTCCGAGAAGTGCCTGCTGCCGACGATCGCGAAGCGCAACTAGCCGGCGGTGGACGCGCTCTTGCCGATCATGTGGATGTTCTTCTCGAACATGTCCCGGAGCCTGGCCGCCTGGCGGTCATAGTCCTCGGGATTCGGCCAGCTCTCGCGCGTGTCCAGCACCTCGCGCGGCACGCCCGGGACTCGATTCGGGATCTGCAGCCCGAAGATCGAGTCGACATGGGTCGAAACGCCACGCAGCTCGCCCTGAAGGATCGCGCGGACGATCGCACGCGTGTGCGCGATCGACATCCGCTCACCGACGCCGTATGGTCCGCCGACCCACCCCGTGTTCAGCATCCACACGTCGACGTGGTGGCGCTTGACCCGCTCGACGAGCATTTCCGCGTAACGCTCCGGCGGGAGGACCAGGAACGGCGCCGCAAAGCACGTGCTGAAAATCGGCTCGGGCTCGGTCACTCCGCGTTCGGTGCCGGCAACTTTGGCCGTGTACCCGCTCAGGAAGTAATGGCGGATCTGGTGCTCGTCCAGCAGTGACACCGGCGGTAGGACGCCGAATGCATCGGCGGAGAGAAACATCACGTTGTGTGGATGGCTGCCCGTGCCGGTAAGCACGGCGTTGGGGATCAGGTCGATCGGATATGCCGCCCTGGTGTTCTCCGTCTTCTCGTCGGAGTCGTAGTTCGGCACGCGCGTGCGCGGGTCATAGACGACGTTCTCGAGGATCGTGCCGAAGCTCTCGGTCGCCGTGTAGATCTCGGGCTCAGACTCCTTGTGGATGCGGATCGTCTTCGCGTAGCAGCCGCCCTCGAAGTTGAAGACCCCGCGGTCGCTCCATCCGTGCTCGTCGTCGCCGATGAGGCGGCGGGACGGGTCCGCGGACAGCGTCGTCTTGCCCGTCCCGCTCAAGCCGAAGAAGAGCGCGACGTCGGAACCGTTCTGGTCTGTGTTCGCCGAGCAGTGCATCGGAAAGACGTTCTGCGCCGGCAGCAGGTAGTTCAGGGCGGTGAAGATCGATTTCTTGATCTCCCCCGCGTAGCCTGTGCCGCCGATGATCACGGTCCTGCGGCCGAGGTTGACCAGGATGAACGTCTCGCTGCGCGTGCCGTCGCTCGACGGATCGGCCTTCACGGAAGGCAGGGCGATGACGGTGAAGTCCGGTTCGAAGTCCATCAGCTCGTCGGCCGTCGGCCGGATGAACAGGTTGCGGGCGAACAGGCTGTGCCACGCCAGCTCCGTGACGACCCGCACGCGCAGGCGATACCGCGGGTCGGCGCACGCGAAGACGTCCTGCGTGTACACGTCGTTGGTCGCGATGAACTCCTCCATGCGTGCGAGGAGCTGGTCGAACCTCCCCGGCGCGATGGCCTGGTTCCCGGGATGCCACCAGATCGCGTCCTGGCTCGTCGGCTCCTTGACGAAGAACTTGTCGCGAGGCGAGCGGCCGGTGTGCTTGCCGGTCTCGGCCGTCAGGGCCCCCGTGGAGACGATCGCGGCCTCGTCGCGCCGCACGGCGTGCTCGTAAAGCGCGGCGGGACTCAGATTGCGCCGTTCGACGGCAACCTCACCCTTAGCGACCACGCCAAAACCTACTACGCGATTCGCGCCCGGCGAGTGCTCGTCCGCCGGCGCTGCTTTCCACTCACGTAGTCGACCAGGATGTACTCGCCCAGCCGGTCAGGCGAGACGAAGAACGCCCTTCCCTTGTTGATCCGGGTCATCTGGTTGATGAACTCGGTCAGGTAGGGCCCGCGCTCGAGCATGAACGTGTTGATCACGATCCGGTCTCGCGTACACCGCTTCACCTCGTTCAGCGTCTGCTGGATCGTGCTGTAAGTCGGCGGATAGGCGAACTCGGCTCGCCCGTCCGGGCGCAGGTGGGCGGTGGGCTCGCCGTCGGTGATCATGATCACCTGCCGGTTGCCCCGGTGCTTCGCCAGCAGCGAGCGCGCGAGCTGGAAGCCGTGCTGCATGTTGGTGCCGTACACGTAGTCGTTGAGCGCCAGCTGCGGCAGCGTCTGCGGCTTGAGCTCGACCGCGTAGTTGGAGAAGCCGACCACGTACAGCGAGTCGCGCGGGTACTGGCTCCGGATGAGCGAATCGAGCGCGATCGCGACCTTCTTCGCGGCGAGGAAGCATCCGCGCAGGAACATCGAGCGGCTCATGTCGATCATCAGCACCGTCGACGCTTGCGTCATGTGTTCGGTGCGGTGGACGATGAAGTCGCGCGCCGACATCTTGACCGGCACGGTCGGACCCTCTCGGACGAGCGAGTTGAAGAGGGTCTCCTTCATCTCGAGCAGGAACGGGTCACCGTACTCGTAGACCTTGAGCTCCTCGGAGGCGTCCGTGCCGACACCGCCGCGCCACAGCTGGTGGTGACCCATCCGCGTCTTCTTGAGCTGGTCGAAGATGTCGCGCAGCGCCGACTGGCCGATGCGCCGCATTCCGCGCGGCGTGAGCTCTAGGCGCCTTCCCTTCCGCTCCACGTAGCCCGCCTTTTCCAACACGTCGGTCACCTGCCGCAGTTGATCGAGGGCCTGCCTCGCGTCCGGGCCCAAAAGCTCCTGGGCCAGCGAGCGGTCGACGTCGTCGGGGCGGAAGCTGCCGCGCTCCAGCTGGGACTCGAGGCGGTCCATCCGCTGCAGCCGCTCCATCAGACCCATGGCCTCGCCCATCGTCAGCGGGTCGTCGCCGAAGAACGGATATCGCTCGCTGAGCTCGGACGGCGGCATCATCGCCTGCATGAAACCGCCCAGGCGCGCGAGCTCGAGGCGCAGCGAGTCGTCCTGCAGCAGCGCGTCCATCATCTGCCGCAGCTCTTCGCGTGCTTCCGGGCTCAGGCTTTGCAGAAGCGACTGCATCTGCGCCATCTGGCGCTGAAGGTGCTCCAGCAGCTCGTCGAGCGAGTTGATTCCGGGCGGAAACATGTCACCGAACCGCTGCATGAACCCGTTGAAATCCGGCGTTCGTCCCTCCATGCGCTGCTCGAGCATCTTGTTCAGCTCGCGAACCATGTCCCGCACGCGCGAGAGGTCCTGACCCTGCATCTGCTGAAGCGAACCCTTGATGCCCTGGAACATCTGGTCGAGGATCTGCTTCTGCAGCCGCTGCATCAGCTCCTCGAACTTCTGCCGCGCCTCGTCGTCGACGAACTCGTAGTTGCGCAATCCCTTGACGCGGCCGCCCAGGTCATCGGGCAGCCGGTCGAGCTGGTCGTTTCGCTGCCGAGCGAGGCGATCGAGAAGCTTGCGAGCTTGGGGGGTGGCCTCCCGCTGTCGCCTTTCGATTCCGCCGCGCTCGGTGTCGATCACGTCCTGCACCTGCTGGCGCAGCTGCTCGACGGTCGAATCGAGGTTGTAGCGGCCTAGCTCCCGCTCACGCGACTCGCGGAGCTGCTTGAGGAGCTGTTCCAGTCCCGGCATGTTGGGCGCTCCCCAGCGGAGAAACCGCTGCAATGCCGCGTTGAGGTCGCCGTAGTTCATCAGGTCGTCGCTCAGCGCGTCGAGGACGTCGCCCGCGTCCAGATCGTCCAGCTTTTGCGTCCCGTCCCAGCGTGAGTAGCGAAACGTCACCCGACCACGCTAGCAGGACGCCAACCGCCCAGCCGCCGTTCGATGGCGCGAGCGGCTCGCAGCGCGGTGCCGTCGTGCCAGTTTGCGGCCACGACCTGCACGCCGATCGGCAGGTTCTCCGGCGACGTGCCCGCCCGTACCACCACGCAAGGGTTCCCGGAGAGGCTGTATGGCACCGTGTAGCTCAGCTGATGGTCGCCCGCAGGTTTCTCCCGGATCAGCGGTGCGACGTTCGGCGCGACCGGGCTGAGGACGACGTCGAACCGGGACATGAACTTGAGGACCGACGTCCGAAATGCGTCCCAGCGTTCGTACAGGCGGTCGTGATTCATATGTTTGCGGCCCCAGTAGCCAAGTGTCACCTGGTACGCCTCGCCCAGGGCCGGGGGCCGCTCCTCGGTGACGCTGCAGCCGGCCGCTGCGAGGGCGCGCGCCGCGGCTTTGACCGCGGCCGCGATCGCGGGCGTCGGCCTGGCCATGCCATCTTCTGCATACCACGCGACGCGCAGGCCGTCTAGCCTGCTTGCGCGCCAGGCGCTCACCGGCACCACGCCGGAGTCGATTCCATCCGGTCCCGCGAGCACACGCAACGCGATCCGAAGGTCGGAGACGTAACGCGCCATCGGCCCCACCTGGCTCCGGATGTCCGTCAAACCGCCGGCCAGGCCGTAAGCGCCGGTGACGGGCACGAGGCCCGCGGTCGGCTTCAGGGCTGCGACCCCGCAGTAATGGGCCGGTACGCGGAGGCTGCCACCCGAATCGCTGCCGAGGCCCAGGGGCGAACCGCCGGCGGCGATGATCGCCGCCTCGCCGCTGCTCGTCCCGCCCGGCGAGCGATTGACGTCGTACGGGTTACGGGTGGCGCCGCGCGGCGGGCTCCAGCCGTCCTCGTCCGAGCCGCCCGGCGGGCAGTTGGTCTTGCCGATCAAGATTGCCCCGGCCCTCCGCATCCGCGCGACGACCGTCGCGTCATGGTCGGGGATGCGGCTGCGGGGCATTCGCACGCCGGCGGTCGTCGGCAGGCCGGCGGTGTTGAAGATGTCCTTGGCCGTGAAGGGCACCCCGTGCAGGGCGCCGAGCACAGCCTTCGGCTTATTCCGGCGGTCGGCGGCGCGGGCCTCCTTGATGGCGCTCTCGGCGGTCGCGAAGACGACGGCGTTCAGGCGCGGGTTGACGGTGTGAATGTGGTCCAGATGGGCCCGAACCACCTCGACCGAGGAGAGCTTCCTGGACACGATGGCGCGCGCCAGCCAGCCGGCCGGGGCCCCGATGACGTCTCGCACGCGGGGAGATTAGATGCTCGGCAACCGAATTCGCGCGAGTTAGATGGTGTCTCCGGGTTTCACGTCCAGAACCTTCACTCCCGGCCCCACGAGCTCCTGAAGCTGGTTTGGCCGCCCGACCAGGATCGGGAAGGTGCCGAAGTGCATCGGCACGACGGTCTTGACCCTCAACAGCTGAACCGCCTTGGCGGCCCGGGCCGGGCCCATGGTGTAGAAGTCGCCGATCGGCAGGAACGCAACGTCGAACCTGCTCAGCTCGGCTATGAGCGCCATGTCGCCGAACACGTCGGTGTCACCCGCGAAGTAGATCGTGAAGCCGTTCTCGAACTCGATGACCAGGCCGCATGCCTCGCCGCCGTAGATCATCCCGCCGTCGTCCGTGATCCCACACGTGTGCTCCGCATGGACGAGCAGCACCTTGATGCCGTCGATGTCCACGGTGCCGCCCTTGTTGGTGGCGACGATCTTTTCCCCGTCGACGCCCTTCGAACTGAGCCAGGCGCCGATCTCATGGTTGGTGACTATCGTCGGCTTGGTGTGGCGCGCGATCTCGAGGCTGTCGTGGACGTGGTCGAAATGACCATGCGTGATGAACATCAGGTCGCACCGATCGACGGTCTTCAGGTTCTCCGGAGCCACCGGGTTGTTCATGACCCAGGGGTCGATCAGGATCTCCTTGCCTCTGGCGCTGCGAGCTTTCCAGGTTCCGTGACCAACCCAGGTGAAGCTGACTTCGGCGTTGAGCGCCATTCGCTGACTACCCCCCTTGTGCCGAGCGGAAAAGGCGATTTTCCCACACGGCCAATACGAATATCCCGATCCCCGCGATGGTCCAGATGTTCGGAAAGAACAGGTCGCATGGCGGCCGCAGGAAGCCAAGCAGGAAGATGCCCATGAGGGTGAGGGTCGCCGCGCGGCGGTGCTCCAGCGCGCGCACGATGAGGATCAGCGCCAGGGGCAGCAAGGGCAGCCACTGGTACGGCCAGACTTCGTTTGGAATCAACGCCCCCAGGGCGAAGCCGAGCGACATGCCGTACGCCGCGTTCCAGCCGCTCCGCCAGGCCGCCCATGCCGCAGCGCCCGCAAACGCCAGTGCGCTCGCATAAGAAAGGAAGAGGGCGAACGTGGAAAGGTGCAGCGGCGACGCAACGATTCGGTAGCCGGCGCCCGCCGGCACCGCGAACTCCTCGCCACCGATCGTGCGCATGAACAGCGTGCGCACCGAGTCATAAGCGCAGTCGGGGTTGTGTGAGCCAAGCGACGGCAGCAGGACGTGCTGGTAGTAGAACAACGTGCCGTTCCAGCCCAGCGGAACGAAAGTGAGCGCCGTTACAAGAGCGGCCACCACGGCCAGCACGACCGCGTACGCGATTCGATGCGCGGGCCGAGGACCGATGACCAGCGCCGCCGGAAAGTACTTGATCGCCGTCGCAATTCCGCCTAGCGCTCCCGCGAGCTTCGGCCGACCTCGCTCGAGCCACACCGAGCCCATCGCCAGCACGAGGAGCACTCCGCCACGCTGGCCCGCGCTGACGTCCGCGAACGCCGGCGGAAAATACGCCGCGGCCGCCCAGAACACCGACCGCGCCAGGGGGTTTGGCGTCGCGAGAACGCGGTACAGCAGCCACAGTGCAAGGATCAACGCAAGGGCGTCGATCGCCGTCCAGACCTGCGCGCCGACGCGTTGAGGCAGCAGCGCGATCGGCACCGCAAGCGCCGCGACCGGGGGTGGACTCACGAACGCATCCAGCCCGCCCGGCGGCGCGATGATGTGCAGCCGCGCAAGGTAGTTCGCCGCGGCGTCGTACATGTGGGGCGGCTCGGTCAGGTATGCATGCGCACCCTCCCACATCCCTTCGGCGTCGAAGCGGCGCGGCGCGATGACGACGAAGAACAGTCGGTGCAGCCCGAACACCGCGGCCAGCGTCCAGTAGAGGATCGGCCGCGACAGGACGTCCGCGGCGGCGCGCTGCAGACGCTGGATCAATCCGTTGGCGGGCGGACGCGACCGCGCGAGCCGTTGCGCGAGAGCCAGCTCGCATCCTTCAGGAACTCGATGAAGGCAAGCACCGACGACGGCAGCTTGCGCTTGCGCAGGTGAACGATGTGCCAGTCACGTCTGATCGGAAAGCCGCTCACGTCGAGCTCCACGAGGCGGCCGCTCGAGAGCTCGAGGGCGCATGCGTAGCGCGAGATCACGGCCAGGCCCAGTCCTGACTCGACCGCATGCTTGATGGCGCCGTTGGAGCCGAGCTCCATGGCGACCTTGAGCCTGGCGCCCGCCTTGCGGGCCGCCTTCTCCAGCGACCACCTGCTGCCGGACGCCGCCTCCCGCATCACGAATGGTTGGGTGGACAGGTCTTTCAAGGTCAGGCGGTGCTTGCCGGCAAACTCGTGGCCGGCAGGCGCCACCACCACGAGCTCGTCGGTGAGAAACGGAACGATCGCGAGGTCGGGATCCTTCAACGCCGGTCCTACCACCGCGAGGTCGAGCTCGTTCCGAAGCACCTGCTCCTGGACGCGGGATCGCGTGCCGATCTCGAGCGAGATGACCAGACCAGGATGCAGCTTCTTAAACGCGCCGAGCGCAGCCGGCAGCAGGTAGATGCCGACCGTCGTGCTGGCGCCGACTCGCAGGCTGCCGCGCTGGATCCCGCGCATCTCCTCGATCGCCACCGTCGCTTCGTCGAGGACGTCGAGCATGCGCCGCGCATACCCGTACAGCAGCGATCCTGCCTCGGTCAGATGGACTCGCTTGCCAAGCCGGTCGAGGAGCGGCAAGCCGAGCGTTTCCTCGAGCTCTTTGACCTGGTAGGAGACCGATGGCTGGCTGAGCTTGAGCCGCTGGGCGGCGAGGCTGAAGCTCTTCAGGTCGGCGACGGTTTTGAACGTGCGGAGCTGCCGCAGAGTGACCGCTCGGTCGAGGTCCAGCTGAGCTTGAGGCCGAGGCACGGCGCCTACGATATATGCGCTATGGCCGCCCGCAAACCCCGCTCCCTTTCTCCGGTTCGCCGCACCGCGCCGAACCTGGAGGGAGTCGAAGCGCCGCAGCAGGCCGCTCCAAGCGTCTCCGAGCAGAAGATCAACCAGTACCGCAAGCGGCGCTACCAGGCGCTGCACGCGGAAACCGAAGCCGCCAACAAGCGCCGCGCCGCGGGCAAGGCGACCGCCCGAGATCGCATCGAGATGCTGCTCGACGAAGGCTCGTTTGTCGAGCTGGACGTGTTCGCGACGCATCGCGCGCAAGGGTTCGGCATGGAAGACCGGAGAATCGCCGGCGACGGCGTGGTTGCGGGCTTCGGCGAGATCGACCGACGGCCGGTCGCCATCTACGCGTATGACGCGACGGTTTTCGGCGGTTCGCTGGGGGAGGTGACAGCCGAAAAGATCGTCAAGGTCCAGGAGCTCGCACTGCGAAACCGCGTGCCGATCATCGGCATCAACGATTCGGGCGGCGCTCGGATCCAGGAAGGCGTCGTCGCCCTCGCGGGCTACGCGGACATCTTCTTTCGCAACGTTCGCTCGTCTGGCGTGATCCCGCAGCTCAGCGTGATCGCCGGACCGTGCACCGGAGGCGCGGTCTACTCGCCGGCCATCACCGACTTCATCTTCATCGTCGCCGGCCAGGGGTACATGTTCATCACCGGTCCAGAGGTCATCAAGGTGGTGACCGGTGAGGCGGTCTCGTTCGACGAGCTCGGCGGCGGACACGTGCACAACGCGACCTCGGGGGTCGCCCACTTTCTTCCCAAGAGCGAGCAGGAATGCGCGGCGGGGGTGCGCAAGCTTCTGTCCTACCTACCTCTATCCAACACTGAGCGGCCGCCGTTCGTGCCGACCACGGACGACCTGGAGCGGGCCGACCCCGAGCTGCAGACGATCGTCCCCGAATCCCCCAACAAGCCCTACGACATGCGCGACGTCGTGTCTCGCGTCCTGGACGGCCGCGAGTTCTTCGAGGTGCAGCCGTTCTTCGCCCAGAACATCATCGTCGGCCTGGGCAGGCTGGGCGGACATGTTGTCGGCGTCGTCGGCAATCAGCCCAAGGTGCTGGCCGGCGCGATCGACATCAACGCCTCGGTCAAGGCGGCGCGGTTCATCCGCTTCTGTGACGCGTTCGGAATTCCGATCCTTTCCTTTGTGGACGTGCCGGGCTACCTGCCGGGGCGCGACCAGGAGCACGGTGGGATCATCAGGCACGGGGCGAAGCTCCTCTACGCGTACGCGGAGGCGACCGTGCCGAAGCTCGCGGTCATCACGCGCAAGAACTACGGCGGCGCCTACACGGTGATGTCGCCGAAACAGATGGGCGCGGACCTGAACCTGGCATGGCCGACCGCCGAGATCGCGGTGATGGGCCCGGAGGCCGCGGTCAACATCATCTACAAGCGCGACCTGGCTTCCGCTCCAGATCCAGCCGCGCGGCGCAAGGAGCTGGTGGCGGAATACACGACTCGATTCGCCAATCCGTACGTCGCCGCCGAGCGCGGCTACATCGACGATGTCATCGAGCCGAGTCAGACCCGCCGCGAGCTGGTGCGTGGGCTGCAGCTCTGTCTGCGCAAGACGGTCGAGCGACCCTCACGCAAGCACGGCAACATTCCTCTGTAGCTTCGCGGGGGAGGCAGGCCTCCCCCGCGGAACCCCCTCCGTCGCGTGCCACGTCTGGCGGCGCTTGGCGGACAGCGCCTGGGGACGGCCGAAGTAAATTCGGCCTGCACCCCCACCGCGTTAGCTTCGCGGGGGAGGCAGGCCTCCCCCGCGGAACCCCCTCCGTCGCGTGCCACGTCTGGCGGCGCTTGGCGGACAACGCCTGGGGACGGCCGAAGTAAATTCGGCCTGCACCCGCACGCCGTCGGCTAGATCGGCGCGTCGGCGCTCTTGCGCAGCGATTCGGTCTTGCGGCAGTACTCGTCGACCGTGACGATGAACTCCGCGTGCGACCAGGTCAGCGGCGAGACGGAGAGCGGCGCTCCGGTGTGCGGGTCCAGCTGCTCTGACAGCAGGCCGCCGGGCAGCTGGTGAGCGACCGCCCAGTCGATCATCGCCCTGGCCGGCTTCAGGTCGTCGGGTGACCTGGCGGTCGCGATGTACCACTGCGCCAGCCACAACGTGCACAGGAACCAGGGATTGCCCGGGACCTTGCTGGTGTCCGACTCGACCCTGAAGTAGTAGTCATCGGTGTAGCGGGCGATGCCACCGGTCTCCGCTTTGTTCGAGAGCTGATCCGCGATCGCCCTCATCGTGTCGGCGATGCGCTCATCGTCCGGCGGATACATCCCGAACCGCCACAACCCGTGGATCGCGCTGTCGAGAACGGTGTCGACGGTCACCGACTCGTCGTCTTCGACCGTGATCCGGCGCGGAAAGCGACCGAGCTCGGCGCTGTAGAGGTTCGCATCCGATGCCTCGCGCAGCCGCTCGACGGCGTCGCGGTACCGCATGTAGGCCCCGTCGTCGCCGAACAGGTCAGCGAAGTTGCGCGCCGCGTCGAGGCCTCCCCATACCGAAGCCACTGTGAACGCGTGCACGCCCCAACGCTCTTCCCACAGGTCCCACGACGGCATCGGCAGGCCGTTGCGCTGGTCGATGTACGTGACCATCCAGTCGGCGGCGGGAACGATGAGCGTCGAATACAGGTCAACCACGAAGTCGAGGTTGCGGTGGATGCGGTAGTGCTGCCAGAGGGCCCACAGGACAAGGCCGGTCTCGTCCTCCTGGATCGGCAGCGTTCGGACACCGTGCGAGTCGACCCAGGGGAGCCATGAGCTGCCCGGCTGCCCGTAAGGCGTGTACTTGTGGAGGAAGAATCCTTCTTCGACCAGCGACTGCTGACAGAACTGAAAGAACTGCCGCGTCACGTCCTCGTGGCCTGCGCGGTCGAGGGCGTTCGCGACCAGCGCGCCGTCACGCGGCCATGCGTACGCGTAGGTGTCGCGAGCGAACTTCGTGATGTCGAAATCCGTCGAAGCGATCACGGCGCCGCGGTTGTCGACGTGCGTTCGGACCGTGAGAACGCTGCGCCGGTAGAGGTCCGTCGCCGCCTGGCCCAGCTCGGTGTCGATGTGGCGCTGGTCTTTCTCGCACCACACCTGCCAGTAAGTCCGAGTCCTGTCGCGGTAGGTGTCGGCACCCCTGGCGAGGATCAGGTCCTGTCCGTAGGTTGTGACCTCGCTCAGCCGGGTGCCCATGCACACCCAGTGGCACATCGTCACCTTCTGGTTGGGTGCGGCGCCGCCGAGGTCGAAGCCGATCGTGCAGTCGACCGAGCCTTGCTCGATTGGGTTCCTGCCCAGGACGCCGTCCTCCGCGTCGACCCACGTGCCTTTCAGACTGTCGCCCTTCTTCCCGTTGGCCCACGTGGCGATGCCGTAGTCAGCGCCGAACTGGCCGCCGCATAGAAAGTACCGGTTGGCTTTGTACGCGATCACCGCGCGGTGGCGCGGCTCATACAACACCGTGTTGCCGATGTCGGATCCTTCGATGAACCAGTCGTAGTGGAAGAAAACGCGGCAGGCGGAAAAGCCCCTCTCCGACGTGACGTCGACGTTGCGAAATAACCAGTTGCGCGCGAGGTCGACGTAGTCCTCGAACTCGACCGTGATGCCGAGCCATGGATGCTTGAGTGAAACGTCACTCACCAACGAGTCCTCGATGTAGCCGAGGTTCCGATCCCAGGCGGCGTCCTCCAGCCAGGCGAACCTGCCGTCGACGAAAAAGCCGGTGTGGCAGACGTTGCCCATCGTGTGATTGGCGTCGCCCACGCGCGGGTAGTAGAGATCGCGAATCGAGTACGTGGCGTCGAAGCCCACGAGCGCGTTTCCGTTACCGAGGACGAGGCTTCTGGGCAAGTCTTTAGCGCGGCAATCCTACAATTCGACGCAGCCTGAGCCACCCCCCGGTCCGCATCATCACGTCCCGCAAACGTCGCCGCACGGTGGCGGCTCGATTGCGCTCAGGCGTCCTCGAGCTGCTCGTCCCCGCCTCGATGCCGCTGTCCGAACGCGTGCACTGGGCGGAGGTCATGAGCCGGCGACTGCAGCGCCGCGCCGAGCGAGCGCGGCCGTCGGACGAGCGCCTGCTCGAGCGCGCGCGCAAGCTCAACGAGCGCCACTTCGACGGTGCGTTGCGCTGGACATCGATCGGCTTCGCGGATATGGAGCGGTTGTGGGGCAGCTGCACTTTCACCAACGGGGCCATTCGAATCGCGAGGCGAGCGGCGGCGCTGCCGGGGTGGGTAGTCGACTACCTGGTCGTGCACGAGCTCGCACACCTGGTCCACAGCGATCACGGGCCGGAGTTCCATGAGCTCGAGAACCGGTATCCGCTTACCGAAAGAGCGAAGGGCTATCTGCTCGCACTCGACGCTATGGCGTAAGCACGATCTTAAGCGCGGGGGAGGCACGCCTCCCCCGCGGAGCCCCCACCATTGCAAGCGACGTCTGGCGGCGTCTGGTGGCAGACGCTGGGAGACGGCCGGAATGAATCCGGCCTGCATTCACCTCTCGTCTATGGGAGCGCGGGGGAGGCAGGCCTGCCCCGCGGGACCCCCTCCCTTGCGTGCGACGTCTACGGAGTCAGGACGATCTTCGTGGCCTCGCGGGCGTCGAACATCCTGTAGGCCTCCTCTGCCTCGTCGAGCTTCATCCGGTGGCTGATGATCTTTTCCGGGTGCAGGCGACCGGCCGCGATGAGGTCGAGCAGCGGCGCCATGTAGCGCTGCACGTTGCACCATCCAGCCCGAAACGTGAGCGATTTGAGCCACATGCGCAGGTAGGGAAAATCGGCCGCGACCGCGCTGGGCACGCCGACCATCGAGATGGTCCCCCCGCCGCGCACACAGTGGATCGCGGTGTCCACGGCCGACAGAAGCCCGACGCACTCGATGCTCGAGTCGGCGCCGATCCCGCCTGTCGCCCGCTCGATTGCCTGTACCGGATGGACCTCCTTCGCGTTGATCGGAATCCCGCCGAGCTCCTGGGCGATCTCGAGGCGTGAGTCGACCATGTCGACGACGTACGTCCGCGCCGGTCCGAACAGCTGCGCGCACATGGTCGCCATGAGGCCCACGGGGCCGGCGCCGATGACCGCCGTCACGTCGCCCGGCTTGATCTCGGCGCGCTCGGCGCCGAAATAGCCCGTGGCAAGGATGTCGCCGACGAAGATCGCCTGCTCGTCGGACATCCCTTCGGGGATCTTCTCCATGGTGTGGTCGGCGTTCGGCACCACCACGTACTCGGCCTGACCGCCGCCAAGCCCACCGAAGTACTCACCATGACCGAACGTCCCCTTGTCGACGCACTGGTTGAACCAACCCTTGCGACACAGCGCGCAGTGGCCGCAGGAGGTGAAGAAGCTGGAAACCACGCGGTCGCCGGGCTCGAAGCGCTTGACCTCCGGACCCGTCTGTTCGACCACGCCGACGAACTCGTGGCCCAGGACTGCACCCTGGTTCATCGGCGTGTGGCCGTGAAGGATGTGCAGGTCGGAGCCGCAGACGGCGCCGAGGGTCACCCTGAGGAGCACGTCCTGCGAGCCCTTGACGGTCGGCTTGGGAACGTCGGCGACCTTGACGTCGCGTTCGCCCTGGAAAGTGAGAGCTTTCATCCTGAACGCGATGATAGGTCGGTGCGGCTGAAGGGAGCGGTCGTCCTCGTCACAGGCGCGTCAAGTGGGATCGGAGAGGCGACCGCGGTGGCGTTTGCTCGACGCGGCGCGCGCCTGGAGCTCGGCGCTCGGCGGCTCGAAAAGCTGAACGCGGTGGCGGCGAGATGTCGCAAGGCAGGGTCGCCCGTCGTCAACGTCCGGCTGCTTGACGTGGGCCAGAAAGCATCGGCGCGAGCCTTCATCGGCGCGGCGCTGCGCGAGCACGAACAGATCGATGTCCTCGTCAACAACGCTGGGGTCGGATGGGTGGGGCGCGTCCACGAGATGCCCGAGGAGGAGGTCGACGAGCTGATCGCCACCAACCTCAAGGGAGTCGTCAATGCCACGCAGGCCGCCCTGCCCTCGATGCTGGAACGACGGCGAGGCGTGATCATCAACGTCGCGTCGGTGGTGGGGTTTCGGCCTTCGCCCTACTCGGCGCTCTATTCGGCGACAAAGCACGCGGTGGTCGGCTTCTCGCACGCCCTGCGCGGCGAGCTGTCTGGCACCGGGGTGAAGGTGTGCGTCGTCTACCCGGGCGTGACCGGAGGCACAGAGTTCTTCAAGGAGCCTGACCGGCCGATCGGGTTTCAGTACCCCGCGTCGTGGGTCGCGAACCTGATCGTGCGGACTGCGCGCCATCCACGTCGCGACGCGATGGTGCTTCCGCTCCGGCTGGCCCACCTCGCCGAGCCGGTCTTCGGCGGCCTCATGGACCACGCGATCGGCGAGGTCAGGCGGCGCAACCTTCCCGACTGACGTGCTACTTGTGCCAGGCCTCCAACAGCTTCTCGAGCTGCTGGGCGTTCTTGACCGAGTAGTTCGAGTAGTTGTTGTTCATCAGCGCGTGGACGCGGCCGGCCGACCGCTCCATCTCCTTGATCCGCGGCACCCACTCGCCGAGATCTGCGTCGCTGTAGTCGTACCGAAACCGCACGTTCGGCGGCACCCCCTTGAGGTCCCACGTCTCGTGGTTGCGGCCGTGAAAGCGGATCACGGCGAGCTTCGATGACGTGACGTCGTGGACCAACGGCATGCTCGTCCGATGCCCTTCCGGCACGTCGACCGCGACGTATGGGATGTCGCGCGTGCGAAGGAAGGCCAGCGTGCCGTCGCGGTGCCTCGCGTCGAGCCATTCGGGCTTGCGGAATTCGACCGCGACCTGGAACCCGAACATGCGCTCCTGAACCTGCTCCATGTATGCCAGCGAGCGCGACGAGGGCAGAAACCAGGGCGGGAACTGAAAGAAGACGGTGGCCAGCTTCCCGGCAGCGCGCAGCGGATCGACGGCCGCGCGGAACCGGTCCCACATCTCGTCGACCAGATCGTCAGGCAGCTGCTCCAAGTAGAGGGTTTTCTTCTCGCGCAGATTCGCCGGCAGCTCGGCGCGCAGGTCTGGCGGCAATGAGAGCGGCCGGGTCGGGTGGTTGGTGAACAGGGAGAACGACTTCACGTCGAAGACGAAGGCCGCGGGCGTGTGCGCCGCCCATGCCTCCACGCTCTCGGGCTTCGGGATGCCGTAGTACGTGGAATCCACCTCGACGAGCGGGAACTGCGTGGCGTAGAAGCTCAGCCGCTCGATGGAGGTCTTGACCGACAGGGGGTAGAAGAGCTTCGAGTCGATGAGCGATTTGTCGGCCCACCCGGCGATGCCGCAAAGGACGCTCAGGTGCTCATCACGACAGATATGATCCGTCCGCCCGTGGGCCGCTACATCCGCTACTGGTACACGTACCGCATCGCCGTCGCGGTCCTCATCGCGCTCTTCCTCACCGGGGTCATGTTCTGGCTTTACGCGCAGCAGCTCACCTGCGACGCACACCAGGCCGGATGCCTCGTCAACGTCTCGGTCCATCCGGAGGACCGGTTCGCCTCCCAGTACGACCCCGGCAGGCCGGAGAACAGCGTCGTGATCGTCGGCATCGACGACGCCAGCGTGCGCGCGCTCCAGCGCTACCCGCTGCCGAGGCACGTGTATGCGAACGCACTGCAGAACCTCGAGAAGGCGGGCGCGCAGGTGGTCGCTTTCGACATCGGCTTTACCGATCCGAGCGGTGACGAGGACAATGTGCTTGCCTTAGCACTGGCCTCGGCGTCGGTGCCCGTTGTCCTCGCTTATGGCTCCGGGAACGCCGACGTCGGCAGCGGCAAGGTCATTCAGCAAGGCATCGATCAGATCCCGCTCAAGCAGCTCCGCTGCGCGGATGCCTACTCCGACCCCAAAGTCGCGTGCTCGCGTCCGTATCCCAAAGTCACGCTCGCATCGACCGACCTGGTGCTCGATCGCGATGGGGTGGTGAGGCGAATTCCCCTTACCGTCCAGCCGGCCTGCTTTGCGGCAGGATCGTGCACCAAGTCGTCCATCGACACCTTCGGCCTCGCCGCCTACAGGACCTTTGTTCAGTCGGGCGAGGGCGGCGCCGACCTCGAGATCTCCAATGGGACCGCGCGATTCGGTGAAGCGTGGAGCGTCCCGGTCGACGGCTCCGGGTCGGTCCTCGTCAACTTCTCGGGCCCGCCCGGCAACTTCAAAGAATTCGGCCACTACCTGAGCTTCAGCCAGGTCGTCAACGGGAGCTTCGACCCCGAGAAGGTCAAAACATGGTCCAGATGCTGCTCAACGCAGTGGGCAACTCGGTCAACCCGTCGCGATTCCTGACGGCGGAGCCCCCGTGGGTCCTGCTCGCCCTGCTGCTGGTGCTCGGTCTCGCAACCGCGATTGGCGTGGCGCGGGTCACCGTGCTGCGGGGGGTTGATCGGCACTGTCCTCGCACTCGGACTGTTCACCTACGGAATGTCGGTCTTCGCGACCTTCCAGAACTGGGTGCCCGACCTTTTCCATCCGTGGCTTGCGGTCGCGCTGACGTATTCAGGTGTGACCGCGTACCGCTTCCTTTACGAGGACCGCGAGAAACGCAAGGTCACCGCGCTCTTCGGCACCTACCTGAAGCCGGAGATCGTCGCCGAGCTGGCGAAGACGCGCGGGGGAGTCGACGACATCCTTCGCGGCGGAGAGCGTCGCGACGTCACCTTGATGTTCGTCGACATCCGCGGGTTCACCTCGATGTCCGAGTCCATGGCCGCGCGTGACGTGACCGACGTCGTCCAGATGTACCTCGACCACCTGAGCGAGATCATCTTCAGGTGGGACGGGACGATCGACAAATACGTCGGAGACGAGATCATGGCGTTCTGGAACGCGCCTCGCCTACAGGAGAATCACGCCTTGCTCGCGGTGCGATGCGCCTACGACTGCATCAATAGCGCACCCGAGCTGCAGCAGCAATTGCTGGCCAGAGGACTGCCGCCGATCCGCTGGGGCATCGGCATCAACTCAGGTCCCGCGGTGGTGGGCAACATGGGCTCGCGAGACCGGCTCCAGTACACGGCGCTGGGCGACACCGTGAACACCGCGGCTCGGTTCTGCTCGCATGCGCCTGCATTCCAGGTCCTGATCGGCCAGGAGACGTACGACATGTGCAAGGACTACATCGCGGTCGACCTGGTGCCCGGCGTGCAGTTGAAGGGAAAGTCGGCCGAGAAGTTCAGGATTTACGAAGTGACCGCGATCCGGCATGGGCCTGACTCGCCCTGGGTGCAGTTCCCGACGCGGATGGCGACCGACGCGCACCAGACCTTCACCTCCCAGTACACGCAGCAGACCGTCATCGCGGCCGCAAACACAGGGTCAATCGACATCCTGGTGGGCGAGGAGGCGCAGCAGGCGCTTGCGCGCCTGGGCCAGCACCCTAACTAGCACCACCGGCTTGACGGGCGGGGTTGGGTTGTAGGCCGCGTGCTGCTGCTGGATCGCGGCGCCCGGTTGAGAGATCGCGATCCCGATTGGCGTCGACGGAATCGGATACGGCGGCGTCGCAGTGGGGACCATGCGCGACAGGTCTGCGCCGGGCTCCAGGCTCCGCAGCCACCCTGGGCACATCAAGTCCGCGACCCGTGACATGGCGTGGTCGAACTCCTGGCCGGTCTGGTAGCGGTCTTCCGGCCGCTTCGCGAGCGATTTCATGATCACCTGTTCCAGCTCGGGGTTGAGGCCGGGACGGAAAACGGACGGCGGCTTCGGCGGCGCCTGGACGTGCTTGGCCATCAGGGTGAAGGGGCCGTCGGCTTCGGTGGCCGTGAAGGGAGGTTGCCCGGCGACGAGCTCGTAGAACATGATCCCGGCTGAGTACAGGTCACTCCGGCCGTCGACCTTGCTCGACGACACCTGCTCCGGCGACATGTACTGAGGCGTCCCCACGGTGGTCCCCGTCTTGGTCGCCGTGCCTCCGACTTCGGTGTCGTCCATCAGTCGCGCGATGCCGAAATCAGCGACTTTGACGTTGCCTTCGTCCGAGATCAGCACGTTCTCCGGCTTCATGTCCCGGTGGACGATCGCGCGGCGATGCGCGTAGTCGAGCGCCTGGAGCACGCCGTGCATGATCGCAAACACCTGTGGCGGCGGGATCGGCTTCTCGTTGATCCAGTCGCGTAGGGAGCGGCCGCGAACGAACTCCAGGACCAGGTAGTTGACGTTGCCCATCAGCTCCATGTCGTGGACCTGGACCAGGTTGGGGTGGCTGGTTCGCGCCATCACCTGCGCCTCGTGCAGGAAACGGCGCAGCGCGACCGGGTCAGCCGACTGGATGAGCTCTTTGATTGCGACCTCGCGGCCGAGGCCCGGCTGCTCAGCCAGGTAGACGGCGCCCATGCCACCTCGACCGAGCTCGCCCTTCACCCGGTACTTGCCGATGTAGCGCTCACCCGAGACAGGGGCCGGCTTGGTGATCGATGCGACTGACGGCGGAGGTGTCGACGGTGGCGGGACAGGGATCAGTCGCATCGTCGCGGCGACATCGAACGATGAGGGTGAGCTGGACGTTGGACCTCCGGCCGGTGTCTGCTCGGGATCCGGCTCTTCAGGAGGCGGCGGCCACAATGGGTCCGGCTGTTGTGGGGGTGATTCTGGCGGCTGACCCGAATCGGTCATCTTCGGGCGAGCCTACCAGAGTCCATTCGCAGCCAGTGCTCGTTCGCGAACTCGTCCGACTATGGTGTTTTGCGGGCTTTCCACCCATAATCTGGCCGCAGCAAGCAGCCAACAGGAGGAGAGATTTATGGCACAAACCCCACCGCCGCCGCCCAGTCAGCCGGAGCCCATGGGCGGCACGCCGGCCAGCGGAAGCAACACGAAGACAAACGTGATCCTGGCTTACCTTTTGTGGTGGGTTACGGGGCTGATCTTCTTGTTCGTCGGCAAGGACGACCCCGACGTCAAATGGAACGCCGCGCAGTCGGTTGTCGTGCTCGGCGGTATCTGGCTGATCGCTTTCATCCTGGGCTTCATCCTCGGCGCATATGCTGGAATCATCTGGTTGGTCGGCGTCGTCTACTGGGCGATCTTTCTCTACGGCGCCTTCAACTACAAAGGCGGCCGGATCGCGGCGCCGGGCATCGGCCAGTTCACCGACCAGCTGACCACGCAGCTCGCCGACGCCGTCAAGTAACTACAACCGAGAGCCTCGCCTGTCGGGCGGGGCTCTTTCTTATTTCTCGTCTTCTGCCGCCAGCTGGTCCAGCGCTCGCACGATTCCGGCCTGCAGCTCGTCCCGCTCCTCGCGAAGCTGCGTCGCCTCGGCGCGCGATGAGGCGAGCTGATACCGGAGTCGCTCGATCTCCTCTTTCATCTCTGCCACCTCGCGAGCCTTCGCGTCGGTTGCGCCGCCGCCGGCCTGCACGTCGGCCAGCTCGAGCTTCAGACGCTCGACGGCGACCTTCAGCTGTCGGCGCTCGGCAAGAAGGTCCTGGACTAAAGACTCAGACGGCTTTGTCTGCTCTTTCGACATAGCGGCAGAGACCGGGCTGAAATTCGCGAAGGCGCAGGTGCTCCATCTCACCACGAACGAACCGCGCCTTGATCTCGAGCCCTCGGATTCCCTTCGCGGTCTCGTACGGAAAGCGGTAGAGCTTGCCCGAGTCGACGAGCAGGCAGAGCGAAAGCTGCTGACCATCCTTCTCGATCACGTGCTTGTAGCAGGGCACGGTCCTGCGGGCGATCTCGATCTTCCGAAAGCCGCCGACGTTGCCCGCCAGCACATCGATGGGGCTGCGCATGGCATGAATGCTAATTGAGGAGGGAGAGCTGCTCGGGTTCTGGCGGAGGTTTGAGGACCACCCGACGCCGGTCGGACACGCCGACCTGCGATCGCAGCCGAGCCACCTCGTGCATCGTCTTCTCGCCGAAAGCAGAGGGTAGGTACGCCCGGTCGCGGTAAGCCTGTTCATAGCGCGGAACCAGCTCAGGCCAGTGACGCGCGAGCACCGACATGAAGTGTTCGCGGGTGCCCTCCTTCAGATGGAGCATCCCCGCCCACAGACCTGTCGCACCCGCGGCGCGGGCAGCCTTGATCACAGCCTCGAGCTGCTCGGGCCGGTCGGACAGACCCGGAAGGATCGGCGCCATTCCCACCCCGACGTCGATCCCCGCGATGACCAGCTTCTCGAGTGCGCGAAGACGCTGTCGCGGGTGCGCCGTGCCAGGCTCCGTCTTGCGCCAGACCTCGTCATCGACGGTGGGAATGCTGAAGGTGATGTGCAGGTCGGCGCGGCGCGCCAGTGCGGCGAGCACGTCGATGTCGCGGACGATCATCGGACCGCGCGTGATCATCGACGTCGGGTTGGCAAAGTCGCGCATCGCCTCGAGGCACTGGCGGGTGAGGCGATAGCGTCCCTCGGCCGGTTGGTAGGGATCCGTGGCCGCCCCGATGACCACCGTCTCGCGCTGCCAGGACCTCCGCGACAGCTCCCCTCGCAGGACCGCCGCGATGTTCTTCTTGATGCGGACCGTTCGGCCGTACCGGTCGTCAGAGGGCCTGTCGGCGCGCAGCTCGAAAGCCCGCACGTAGCAGAAGGCGCAGCGGTGCTCGCAGCCGGTGTACGGGTTGAGGGACCACGCGAAGCCCATGTTCTTGACCGGGTTCAGCGCCGACTTGCACTCGATCTCGAGGTACTCGACGTCGGCCAGCCTGGGTTCGGGAGCCGCCATCCAATCGCAATGATAGAACAAACGTTCGGCACCGGCTCCCTACGTGCGAACGAGCCTGATGTCCGAGTTGGGGGCTTCGCCGATCGGCCGACCCCTACGCAGGCGCCGGCCCGGACGGAGCAGGGACGAGGGGCAGAAATCGTTCAGCAGGCATTCCTCGCAACGCGGCCGGCGCGCGTCGCAGACGCGCCGGCCGTGCAGGATGAGGCGGAGGGACAGCGCGGTCCACTCCTCCCTGGGCACCATCGAGCACACCTGGTACTCGATCTTCACCGGGTCCCTGGTCGCAACCAGGCCCAGGCGGTTGGTGAGGCGGATCACGTGGGTGTCGACCGCGAAGCCGGGCACGCCAAATCCCGCGCCGAGAATCACGTTCGCGGTCTTGCGGCCGATTCCCGGAATCTTCACCAGGCCGTCCATGTCCTGGGGCACCTCGCCAGCGAAGAGTTCGACGAGCTTGCGGCTGGCTGCGATGATGCGCTGGGTCTTGGCGCGAAAGAATCCCGTTGGCTTGAGCAGCTTTTGAAGCTCGGCGGGGTCGGCGGCGGCCAGGTCTTCAGCAGTCGGGTAGCGCCGAAACAGCTCCGGAGTGACGAGGTTCACCGACCTGTCGGTTGTCTGCGCGGAGAGAATGGTCGCGATCAGCAGCTGGAACGGGTTCTCATGGTCGAGCTCGGTCGCCGCCGGATAAAGGTCTCGGAGCCGGTCCACCGTCAGCAGGGCTCGCTTGCGCGCGCCGCGCGGAGGCGGCGGCTTCATCCAGGTTTTCTTTTTGTCAGGAGCCAAGCAGTCTGCGCGCGACAGCCGCGACCTGGTTGCCATCAGCCCTGCCCCCGAGGCGGGCCGTCGCCGCTTTCATGACCGCTCCGAAGCCTTTTGGTCCCTCGGGCTTGACCTCCTCGATCACCGCCCTCACCTCAGCCTCGATCTGCTGTTCGCTCATGGCCGCAGGCAGAAAGGTTCGGAGCACCGCCATCTCGGCCTCCTCGCGCCGTGCTGCCTCCGTCCGGCCGGCCTTGCGATAGACGGCGATCGCCTCCTCGCGGCGCTTCACCTCTTTCCTTGCGACGCGAACCACCAGGTCGTCATCGATCGCTCCGGCGCTTTGACCCTCTTTGCTCGCGCGCACCACCTCGCTCTTGAGCAGGGAAAGTGTGCTGAGGGCAACGTCGTTGCGCTGCCTGCGCGCGTCCACCATTTCCGTCTGAATGCGGTCGTAAATGGCCACCGTTGGCGATTGTCACATATGGACCGATCCCCGATAATCGGCGCCTATGTATTACCTGCTGGCGGGGCCGCTGGTCGCGGTCGTCGGCATCGTGGCCATCTTTTTTGTGCTCCGCCGCAAGTCGGTCGAGAAGCGCTCGATGTATTCGGCGCGGCGGTCGCAGATCGAGCACAAGGTCCGGGCCGCCCGCCAGCGGACGATGACGCCCCACGGTCACACCGAAAAGCCCTCCGCGGCGCCGGCGGACGTCTCGCCCTTCGCGACCCAGGCCTCCCAGGCGGCCACCTATCAGGCCCCCGCCTACGAGCCCCCGCCGGTCGCGCCGCCGGCTGCCCCTCCACCCCGACGCCAGGAGGAGGCTCCGGCCACCATGCCGTGGGAGCAGCCGAGCATCCCGGCGCCGGCGCCCAGCTCATTCGACTTTCCGGCCGCGCCGGCCGCAGAGCCCTACGCGCCCTCCGCGCCGGTCGAGCCCGACCGACCCGCGCCCGAACCGATCCCGATGCCGGCGAGCGAGCCCGCCTGGACGCCGGAGCCGATTCCGGTCGAGCCGCCGCGACCGAGGGAGCCGGGGGCGCCCGCGGCAGCAGCGTCCTCATCCGCCGCCGCGGGCTCCTGGTCGGTCGTCAGCACCGAGAAGGAGCCGGCAGCCTCCGCGGAGCCCGCGCACAAGAAGAGGGGCAAGGGCAAAGGGGAGCAGGTCGCCGGCTCGTGGCAGCTGGCCTCCGGCGACGCTCCCGGGACGGACAGCGAGGAGTCGGAGGTCCGGCGCTCCAGTGGAACCCTGATGGCCGTGGCTCAGTACGCGGTGCTGGTGGTCGGCCTGGTGATGGTCCTGATCGGCGTCCTGGTCATGGTCGCCAACTCACACGTGACTTAGGGTCAGGACCGCCTCGGCCAGCGCGCCGCCTCCGTCGCGCATGACCGTATCCCCCACCAGCGTCCGATAACCAAGCTCGTCGATCGCTCCGCGCAGGCCGGCGTCGAGCTCATCCAGCACGAAAGCGCTCGCCACGTCCCTGTACAGGCGGGCCACCTCGACCGGGTCGGGTGAGTGGCCCAAGGCCCGCATCATCTCGACTGTCGGTCCCTTCAGCGCGGCGCCGCCGACGATCGGCGTGACCGCGACGGTGCGGTCGCGGGGCACAAGATCGCCTGCCACCGCAAGGATGGGTGCGATCGAGATGAGCGGGTTCGACGGACCGATCACGACGAGGTCGGCGTCCAGCAGTGCGTGCGTCACCTCGGACGTGGGATGCGCCGATTTCGCGCCGGCGAACTCGATGCCGCGGAGCTCCGGCACCAACCGTTCACGGACGAAGTACTCCTGAAACGAAAGCTCGCCCCGGTCAGTGGTGAATCGGGTGCGCACCGCTTCATCGGTCATCGGCAGCACGCGGGCTGTGACACCGAAGCGCCTGCACAACGCCCGCGTGGCCGTGGTCAGCCGCGCGCCCCGACGGATCATGTCCGTCCGCAGCACGTGCGTGGCGAAGTCCTTGTCGCCGATGCGAAACCACGTGTCCTCTCCCACCTCGGCGAGGCTGTCCAGCACGTGGAACGTGTCGTCCTTGATGCCGTAGCCGGAGTCCGTGTTGAAAACACCGGCGAGCCGGTAGATGACAGCATCGACGTCGGGGCAGACCAGCAGGCCCCAGAACTCGTCATCGTCAGCGGTGTTCGCGATCACGGTGAGGTCATCGTCCGGCGCGACCGATTCAAGTCCAGCCGCAAGCGCCGCACCACCGGTGCCGCCCGCGAGAACGACCGTTTTCAGCGGAAGAGATCCTCCGCCGGCGGGCGAATGAGGTCACGACCGCTGCCACTTCCTTGCAGGTCGAGCCCGCGAACGATCACGGCCGGCGTTCGATCCGTCTTGCCCATCACGAGGCCGGTAGCGGCGGCGACCTCATCGGCGACCGCGAGCACGGTCGCACGCAGCGGCTTGCCATCGTCGTCGGGTGTGCCGCGAAGGTCGATCGCTGCCGGCAGGCCGGCCACTCCCAGCGCGACGTTGACGATGCCCAGCCTCCACGGGCGGCCGAAGGTATCGGAGATGATCACGCCCACTTCGATACCTGTCAGCTCGAGGAGGCGATCGCGGATTCCCCGGGCGCTCGCGTCGGGATCGACCGGCAGCAGCGTGAGCACGTCGCGCCCACCGACGTTCGAGTGGTCCACGCCTGCATTGGCACAGACAAATCCATGCCTCGTCTCGGTGATGAGGACGCGTTCGGAACGAAGCAGGCGAACGCTTTCATCCAGCACCACCTGGACCATGCGCGGATCGGGCTTCGCGATCAAGCGCGGCGCCAGGCGGATTGCCTCCTCGCCGGCGGTCACCTGTGTGATGTCGATCAGCCGGCCCTCGGCCTTGGAAATCACCTTCTGGGCGATGACGACGGCGTCGCCCTCCCTGAAGGTGGCGTGGGCAGCCAGAAGTTCCGCCAGGTCGTCGCCGGGCCGAACCTCGGGCAGGCCGCCGACCCCGATGAGCTCGAGCCGGTTCACCCCGCGCGGCTGAGTCGGGCGAGGTCGGCCGGTTCGTCGAGGTCGAGCGCCATCGCGTCTGAGTGATGGACCGCAAAGTTCACCTTCTTTGCCTTCGCCTCGGCCCGAAACCGCGCGAACGAGTCATCTCCGAACTGCATGTCGATCGCGCCTGGCGGCCGCACGTACAGCGCGTTGGTGCCACCACGGCCGCTCGCCGGCACGGCGACCGCGACCGGTGGCTTCAGGCGTGAGGCGGACGCCAGCAGGTCGCGCACCGCTGCTTCAGTGACGAAAGGAAGGTCGCTGGACAGCAGCAGGACCGCGCCCGCCCCGCCTTCGGTCGCTCGCTGGAGGCCACGTTCGGCGGCGACGTTCTGACCTTCCTCGCGGGTCTCGAGAAGGACGTCGGCACCCCAGACCGCGGCCAGCTCGGCGACCTCGTCGCTGCCCGCCACCGCCAGCACGTGGTCGCCCGCAGCCGCCGCCCTGACCGCAAGCAACGCATTGCGGCGGGCCAGCGCGCGCCGGGACTTGACTCCCAGGGCAGGCCGCAGCCGCTGCTTGGCAGAGTCGAAGTCCTTGATCAGGACGACGACCCACGTCTTCATCCCCATCGCTCGCGAATCCTCGGCAGGATCTGCGCGCCGTAGAGCTCCAGGAACCGCGACTGGGCGTCGCCCGGTGAATGAAAGACCAGGTGATTGAATCCAAGCTCCAGGTACGGACGCAGCTGCTCGACGTGCTCGTCAGGATCGTTGGAGACGAGCCATCTCTTGTGCGCGACGTCCTCGACCGTCCTGGCCAGCCGCTCCATCTCACGAGGATCGTCGATGCCCGCCTTGGCCTCGCCGGGCAGCGCAAGGGCGGCCCAGATCTTGGTGTCCTCCATCGCCCGGGCGCGGTCGTTGTCGTACGACACCTTGACCTCGATCATCCTGTCGAGCTCGCCCGCATCCCGGCCGGATTCCTTCGCCCCATCGCTGAACGAGGGGAGCAACTGCTCCGAGTACAGCTCCATTCCTTTACCTGACGTGCAGATGAGCCCATCTGCTGCCCGCCCCGCGTATCTAGCGAGCTGCGGGCCGCCCGCGCCGACGTAGATCGGCACGGCTTGTTCGGGACGGTCATAGATGGTTGCGTTGCGCGTGTGGTAGTAGTCGCCGTCGAAGGTCACCGACTGCTCACTCCAGAGCTGGCGGATGAGTCGAATCGCCTCGCGCAGCCGGGCGAACCGCTCGCGGTTGTCGGGCCACTGGACGCCGAGCGCGCCTTCGTTGAGGTGTTCGCCGGTGCCCACGCCCAGGATCATCCGACCCGGGTAGAGGCATCCGAGGGTTCCGAATGCCTGCGCCACGATCGCGGGGTGATAGCGAAACGTCGGCGTGGCGACCGAGGTCCCGAGCGTGACCGACCTCGTGCGCTGGCCGGCGGCGCCGAGCCAGGCGAACGCGAAAGGGGCATGGCCGTCGGAGTGGCGCCACGGTTGGAAGTGGTCGCTGACGAACACCGAGTCGAAGCCGCTCGATTCAGCCTCCACCGCAAACCCGAGGAGCTCGGTCGGTCCGAACTGCTCGGCCGAGGCCTTGTAGCCGAGCCGAAGTCTTGGCTGCAATCAGCCCCGCCTGCTGTAACGCTTCCAGCTGAACGCGACGCCGCTGATCACGGCCGCCACGATCACCACCAGCAGCGTGATCAGGCTGTGGCTGTCGAAGCTGGCAATGCCGGCGAGCGTGAGCAGCACCAGGCAGCCCACTGCCACCAGCATCATCAGGAAGAGAACGATCGCCCGGTGGAGCTTCATCGACTCGGCTAGCTTACCGAGCGTGACCAGAGGCGAAGTCGTGCGCCTGGTGTCCGTCACCTCGACCCAGGATGTGGCGCGGGCCATGCCGGTGGGGTCGATCGTGATCGCCGATCACCAGACCGCGGGCCGCGGGCGTCACGAGCGGCGCTGGGAGGTACCGCCTGGGACCTCATTGCTGGTGTCGTTCGTTTTGCCGGCGCATCCGCTCCTCAGCCTCGCCGCGGGCGTGGCGGCGGCGGAAGCCTGCGGTGAGCCTGTTCGCTTGAAGTGGCCCAACGATCTGCTCCTGGAAAGCCGCAAGCTCGGCGGGATCCTGGTCGAGGCGATGCCCGAAAAGGCGATCTGCGGGGTGGGCATCAACCTGACGTGGGCGCCTGAGGGGGCGGCCCGGCTGGACCGGCCTCGAGACGAGCTCTTCGAATCGCTCCGCGATCAGCTGGATCGGTGGACCGCCGCGCCGGAAGATCGGATCCTCGCGTGCTGGCGCGGGCTGTCAGCGACACTCGGCCGGCGGGTTCGGATCGACTCCACCGAAGGCGTCGCCGAGGACATCGGTCCGCGCGGCGAGCTCATCGTAGACGGAGTCGCTTACGTAGCCGGCAGCGTCACTCACCTGTGAGACGGGCGATCTCGGGAAGGACCTCGCCCGAGCGGCCGTGGATGACGACGTCCGCGAAACGGTCGAACGGAGTCGGCTCGGCGTTGACGACGATCATTCGCGCCCCTGAGCTGACCGCCTCGAGGGGAATCTCCGCCGCCGGGTAGACGACGAGCGACGTCCCGACAACAAGGACGACGTCGGCCTGGCGCGCAAGCTCGAACGCCTCGGTCACGGCCGCGACCGGCATGGCCTCACCGAAAAGGACGACGGTCGGCTTGAGCATCGTGCCCCCGCAGCTGCGGCATTTCGGCGGCATCTCGAGGTCCAGGCGCGCCTGGACGTCTGCCCGAGGCTCGCGGCGACCGCACTCCAGGCACTCCACCGTCCGCCCGGACCCGTGCAGCTCGATCACCCGCCTGCTGCCGGATGCCTGGTGCAGGCCATCGGTGTTCTGGGTCACCACCGCGACCAGGTGGCCTGCCGCCTCCATCGCGACGAGCGCGATGTGACCCGGGTTCGGTCTCGCCGCCAGGGCGACCGAGCCGCGCGCTTTGGAGACTCGCCAGTAAGCGGCGGGGTCGGCCAGGAAGGTGTCGATCGACGCGACCTTGACCGGGTCGTACTTGGTCCACAATCCGCCCTCGCCGCGAAAGGTTGGAATCCCGCTCTCGGCCGAGACACCCGCGCCCGTGAGCGCCACGCCTCGCCGCGCGCCGCGAAGAATGTCCGCGGCGAGCTGCACCGTCATGCGTGGACCGCCGCCGCCGTGCCGCCCGGAAAAGGCACCCATGGCGATCCCGGATCCTCGCGTATCGCGGTCACCTTGAAGGCGCGGAACGTCTCCGCCGACTTGCCCTTCAGCTGAAGGCCGGGCAGCTCCTCGACTGCGATGTAGTCCACGCACGCCGTGTAGGTCGCATGTCCGATCAGCACGTCCAATGCAGGCGCTGCGCTGCAGAAGCGAGCGGCAGTGTTGACGGTGTCGCCAAGCGCCGTGTACTGGAGGCGCTCATGGCTGCCCATGTTGCCCACAACCGCCGGACCCGTGTTGATGCCGATGCCCCAGGCAATCGCGGGGAGACCGCGCGCGGCGAGCTTGGTCTGGAGCGCCGGCGCTCCACTGATCAGGTCATACGCGCATCGAATCGCGAGCAGGGCATGGTCCTTCTGCGGCAGCGGTGCATTCCACATCGCCATGATCTCGTCGCCCACGTACTTGTCGATCAGACCGTCCCACTTGAGGATCAGCTTGCTCATCTCGTCGAGGTAGTCCTGGATCACTGCGAGCACGTCGTCCGACCGCATCGATTCCGACATCGAGGTGAAGCCCCTGATGTCCATGAACAGGACGGTGAGGTCGCGGCGCTCTCCCCTCGAGATCAGCTCGTCGACAGACCGCGTCGCGGCGAGCTGGCGCGCGACGCGCGGATCGATGTAGTGACCGAAGATGCGCTCGACCTTGCGGCGTTCGCGCTCCTCCAGCACGTAGCGCGCGCCAAGGGAAAAGGTGGCGGCGAGGACGATCGTGATCGGCGCGTACAGCGGATCGGCCAGGTAGCCCAGCTGCCCGAGGAGATATGCGCCGGCGAAATACGCGGCGAGCATGCCGGCGGTGAGCAGCATGCCCGCGCGAAACGAGAGCACGTACACGATGAGCCCGACGATGGCGCCGAGGACCAGCGCGGCCAGCTGGATCGAGATCTCGGGCTGAGTCTTGAGGTAGCGGTCCTGCAGGACCGTCCCGATCGCGTCGCCCTCGATTCGGTATCCGTAGTTCTGGCTGTCCAGCATGCAGCTCGGACGCCGGGCCGGACAGAAGCTCGGGTCATGGGGGAACGAAACCGCCTGTCCATAGATGTCGCCGGCGTCGATGAGCTTCGTGCCGACGACCACGATGTGATCGGTGATGAGCCCAGGCTTCGGGCAGGATCGGTTGAAGGCGTCGACGTACGAGCACGTCGGGCTCGTGCCGCGCGAGAAGTTGATGAGCATCTGGCCATCCACCAGCGGGATCGTGTGACCCCCGAAAGTCGCGACCGAGTCTTTCACCGTCAGGGGCGCGCTGATGTTCTGGGCAATCCTCAGGGCGAGCATGAAGGCAGGCTCGTCGCTTTCGTTCTGGGGACACGTGGCATCCGGCGCTGGACGCAGGATCATGCCTCGAACGGCGTTCGCATGGTCCGCGACGGCCAGTCCGCGATCACCGACTGCCGCCGCAACGGTGGAGAACTCCGGACGCGGCGCGGTGTCCGCATTGCAGACCAGGACGACGTTTCCCGCGTCCTTGATCGCCTTCGTCAACGGCGGATCGGTCGGCTCGTTCGGCGGTTCTATGTTCGGCCCGGTCAGGTGGTCCAGCACGATGTCAAAGAGGATCACCTTCGGGTGCAGGCTCGCCAGGTAGTTGATGACCTGCGCGTGGTTCTCGTTGTTCCACGGATAGACGCCCAGAGCCTGCTGGCTGCGCGCGTCGATCGCGACCAGCGTGACCTGCGGATCGGGAGCGGGCGCCGGGAACAGCCGATCCTGTCCCGCGTCGAATGTTCCGGCGGTCAGCCCGGTTTGAGCTAGAGCGATGACCAGCAGCGCAGCGACCACGCCCGCGAGAGCGAAGCGCCACGCGAGACGCCAGTCGCCGACCCTCTCCCGAACCATGTCGCCGGTATGTTAGGCACGTGACCCGAGCCGGCCTCGAGGCACGCCGCATGCCGTTCCTCTACCTCGCGGCGGCGGCCGTCTTCGCCACCATCGCGGCGCGAGGGCTGACCGTGCCCCTTTTCGCGCACGACCTCGGTGCAAACCGATTCGAGGTCGGGGCGCTCTTCTCCGTGGCGACGCTCGCCGGCGCCGTGCTCTCGCTCCCGGCTGGAGTGCTCGTCGACCGCTTCGGATCTCGAAACCTGCTGGCGATCTCGCTCGTCTTGACCGGCGGCTCCCAGGTTGCGATCGCGCTCACGCCGAGCGTGGCGCCCCTGTTCCTGTGGCAGGTGATCGGAGGCCTCGCGGCTGGAATGCAACAGTCGTCCCTGTTCAGCGCCGTGACCGAGTCGGTCTCTCGATCCAGGCTCGGCCGCGCGATGGGCTGGCTCACGTTCTCCATGCAGATCGGCTTCTTCACGGGACCCGCGATCGCAGGCGTGGCGTTGAGGTGGATCGACGTCCGAACCGACATCGCGGTCACAACGGCGCTGCTGATCCTGACCATCCCGGGCGCGATCGCGGCGAGCAGCACCCGGCAGCACACAGGCCAGGGTCTTTCGTTCCGCGAACCGCTGCGCGCCCTGGTCCGCCAGCCGGCATTCACTCCGGTCACGCTCGGCCTTATCGGCGTGACCCTGACCTGGGGCACGATCGGCGCCTTCCTGCCGATCTTCGGCAAGGAAGCGCTTCAGCTCCCGAGCTCCCAGGTCGGCTACCTTCTCGCCCTGCAGGCGGTGGTCAACGGCGCGTCGCGCATCCCCGCTGGTCGACTGATCGACCGGATCACCAGGCGATGGCCCGTGGTGTTGGTCGGGGCGGTCGTCTGGTCGGCCGTGATGATCGTGCTGGGCCACATGACCGGCTTTCTGTGGCCGGCGGTTGCGCTCGCGGTGGGGACTCCTTTCATGGCGGCGGCGTTCGTCGCGATCGGTGTCGTCTTCGGAGATCTATCGACGGCGTCGACGCGCGGCGTGACGATGGGAACGTACGGAGCGGTCCTTTTCCTCGGCCTCGGGCTCGGTCCGCTCTTCTTCGGACCCATAGTGCAGGGCTACGGCTATGCGGCCGGCTTCACGGCGTGCGCGATCGCCGCGATGGTTCTCGTCAGTGCGATGGCTCTGCTGACGCTGCAGACCGATAGGCTTCGGCGACGTAGCGAGCCAGCACCTCTCGGTGACTCGGAAACGCGATCTCCGGCAAGGCGTCAGGCCTGAAGACCGCAACCTCGAGCATCTCGGCGCCGGCGCTGATCGCCTCGCCGTGCCGCAGCCGCCCTCGATAGGCGATGCCGATGATCGACGGCGCCACAGTCTTTGCGACGTGATACGTGCCGAGCAGCTCGAGGAGCTCCACGGCCGCGCCGATCTCCTCGCGACATTCCCGCACCGCCGCCGTCGCCGGGTCTTCGTCGTGGTTCACGAATCCGCCCGGCAGGCACCACAGGCCGTGGCCCGGCTCGATCGCGCGCCGGCCAAGGACGATTCCGCCTTCGGCTTCGACCACCACCGCCGCCGCCACCTTGGGGTCGCGCCAGAGCACGAAGTCGTCGTTGGGACAGGCCTCGACCTCGCGACCTTCGATGACCTTGATGACCAGCTGCGCGCCGCAGTTGACGCAGAAGTGACCCACCAGGCCTGAAATCTAGACGTTTCTCTGGCGTCATCGACGCCCGCCAAGGCCGTGCGAATTCAGACCGCTTCTGCTTCTGGTTTCGTCGGGTGGGGTTTGGGCGCCGGGCCTTTCATGTCGGCGACGCGGACCTGGTTGCGGCCTCCCTGCTTGGCCGCGTAGAGAGCCTGGTCGGCGCGGTCGATCAGCTGCGTGAACAGCGCGGGCTCGTCAGTCGCAGCGACGCCCACGCTGATCGTCAGCTTCAATCCGCCAGGAAACGTCGCCGAGGCCACTTTGGATCGAATGCGCTCGGCCAGCACCCGCGCGCCTGACTCCGTGGTCTCGGGCAGGATCAACGCGAATTCCTCGCCGCCGTACCGAGCGCAGATGTCCGACTCGCGCAGGCCGGTCGAAAGAATCGAAGCCAGCTCAGCCAGGACCGCGTCGCCGTTCAGGTGACCATAGGTGTCGTTGACCTGCTTGAAATGATCGATGTCGATCATCAGGAATGAGATCCCTGCATGGTGTCGGCGGGCTCGCTGCATCTCCTGCAGGAAGCGCTGCGCCAGCGCGCGCCGGTTGGGCAGCCTGGTGAGCTCGTCGGTGAGGGCGTTCTCCTCCTGCGCGGCAAAAAGCTGAGCGTGGCGGATCGCGATCGCGGCCTGTGAGGCGACACCGTTGAGAAGGTCGGCCTGGTCCTCGCTCAGCTCGCGCCACGCATTGAGATAGAGCTCCATCGTCCCCATCAGCTGGCCGGATCGCTGGATCGGCACCACCAGCGCGTGCTGCGGATGGCCTCCCTGGTCGAGGCCGGGCGCGGTGTGCTCGTCGAGCGTGACCACCAGCGGTCGCATCACCGACAGGGCGGAGCGAAGCGGCTCTTCGTCGAGCTTGCGGACGGAGCCTCGAGCCCGTGCGGTGAGGTTGTACGAAGACTCGCGGTACAGCTCGGCCTTGCCCGGACGGACCAGGTACATGGCGCCCGCAACAGAGCCCATCAGGCGGCCGACGTGCGTGAGCGCGACGTTGAGCACCTCTTCCAGCGACAGCGAGGAGTTCACGGCGGAGGCAAGCGCCAGGAGCAGGTCGGCACGGTCTCGCGCGCCGGTCTGGTCGGCCAGCGAGGCTTCCAGCTCGCCGGCGGTGCCCCGCTGCCGCATGAGAGACAGGGTCAGCAGCATGAGACAGGCGACCAGCAGCACCGAGACGATGAGCAGTACGCCGGCCGGTTCCATCTAAAGAGTCCGGATAGGTTAACGCGGCGATCTGTGACTTGGTTCTATACTCGGCCCGATCTGGAGCCGCTCTCTTTCGACGACCTTCCCCTTGGCGGCGAGTGGACGACGCGCCGCCGCACCGTCTTCGAAGCCGAGATAGCCCTGTTTGCCGGCGTTGCCGGCGACCTCTCGCCGCTGACCATCGAGGCCGCCGATGGCAGCCGCCGGACCGCCCCCCCGGCGCTGGTGGTGGCCATGGCGGTTGGCCTGGGCTCGGTCGACATGCCGGTCCCGCTGGTCGCCGAGTGGGAGTGGCTGAACTGGAAGTTCCCACGCGCGGTGCACGCCGGGGACACGATCTACGCGCACTGGATGCTCACCCAGAAGCGCCCGCCGGTGGGCGGCTCTCCCTCCTCGATCGTGGTCTGGCGGGTCGACGTGCACACGGCCGACGGCGCGTTGTGCGCCGAGGGCGAGATCGGGGCGAAGGTGACGCGGGCGACCGCACGCCGGCAGGCAGCAGAGCAAGCACCGGCACCGCGGCGACGGCGACGGCGCGGCCGCTCCAACGGCAGCCTGCCCGAGACTCCCGCGGTGGCCGCTCCGCCTGCGGCAACGGCCAAGCCCGAACGCGCCGCCGGCCCATCGCGGCGCAGGCGCCGCCGTCGCGCTTCGGGCTCTGCCGCCCGTGAGGAGGAGCACGAACCCAGGGCGGCGCACGCCCCTGAGACGGCGCCGGCTCCGCCGGCAGCGCCCGCCGCGAAAACCGCCGACCGAGGACTGGGGGGCGTGCTGCGCCGCCTCCGCCGAACCTAGAAGCTAGGCGGGGACCTCGAGCGCCTCCAGGTACTCGATCACCCGCCGGGTGAGCTGCGTCGGAGTCGAGGCCCCGCTCGTCACGCCGACCTTGCTGGCGCCCTTGAACCAGCTCAAATCGAGGTCCTCGAACCTGTCCACCAGGTACGCGGGCTTGTGGCCGAGCTTTTTGACGACCTCGACGAGGCGAAGCGAGTTCGAGGAGCGCGGGCTGCCGACGACGATCACGAGGTCGACCTCTTTGGCCGCCTCGACCGCCGCCTCCTGGCGCTCCTGGGTCGCGCGGCAGATCTCGTTGTAGACCTCGGCCTGCGGGTAGCGGGCCTGGACGCGCCCGATCAGGTCCTCCGTGTCCCAGACCGACAGCGTGGTCTGGCAGGTGACCGCGATGCGGTCTCCGGTCAGCTCGAGCGCGTCGATGTCTTCGGGCTCCTGCACCAGGTGCACCTTGCCGGGCGCCTCGCCCATGACGCCTTCCGGCTCGGGGTGGCCCTTGCGGCCGATGTATACGACCTCGTAGCCCTTGCGCGCCAGGTCGGCCACCAGCTCGTGCGTGCGCACCACATCAGAGCAGGTGGCGTCGACCGGCTTCAAACCCAGCTCGACCGCGCGGGCCTTCACCTGGGGGGACACGCCGTGGGCGGTGAAGATGACCGTACCTTCCCTGACGTGCTCGAGGCCGGCGAGCCGGTTCGGCTGATCGACCAGGGCGATCCCCTGCGTCTGGAGGTCATCGGTGGCGTGCGTGTTGTGAACGAGCATGCCGAGCATGTGCACGGGCCCTTGTGTCTCCTCGCGGACCCGCCTGGCGATCCGGAACGCGTCCACGACGCCGTGGCAGTACCCGCGCGGCGTGATCTTCAGGACTTCCATCGGACGGCTTCGAGTCTACGTGGGAGGCCCTAGTCGATTCCCGAGAACAGGTCAGGTTCCGGCAGCGCCGACCCCGGCTTGCCCCGCGCCAGCTGGTAGTACTCGGTGCCGAAAGCGAGCTCGTACACCTGGTCCTGCATGGTCGAGAACCAGGAGTTCGGATCGTTCTGGCTGACGTGGGCGCGAAACGCGTCCCGCTTCCGCTCGACATAGTCATGCACGTCGACCTTCGTCGTGACCAGCTCGTCGGGCGTGCCGGCGACGCGCATGTTGCCGCCCATCGCGCGCCGCGCCTCCTCAGGCATCTGCTCGACGAACGCCTCGATCATCGAGCGCGGAATCGCGGTGTAGTAGAGCTTTCGAACCGGCGAGCCCTCCTGTTCGAGCAGGTCCAGGGCCGCGTTCGTGACGTGGTGCGCCTTGACGTGGTCGGGATGGCCGTACACGCCGTCTTCGGCGTACGTGACAACCACCGCCGGCCGCTCCTCACGAACGAACACCGCGAGCTTGCCCGCCGCCTCGTCGAGCGGGGCCTGGTGGAAGGAGTGCGGGTTCCTGTTGTCGGCTGTGTCCACCATGCCCGAGTCGCGATAGCCGAGAAACTCCTGACGGTCGACGCCCAGGATCTCGGCCGCCGCTTTCAACTCCTGGGTGCGGATCTCGCCCAACCGCGGGCGAGCCTCCGCCTCGTCCATGTTGTAGATCTCGCCGACCTCGCCTCGCGTCGCGGTGATGAGCACCACACGGTGGCCGCGCGCCTTCGCCTTCATGATCACTCCACCCATCGAGATCGCCTCGTCATCCGGATGCGCGTGAACCAGGAGCAGAGTTGCCATCTAAGAAAGCAACGCCTCGGCAAGCTGCGGGATTCCGCCGTGGCCGGGACGCGGGATCGTGCTGTCGGCGGCGGCGATGACCTCTGCAGGGGATCCCTCGACGGCGACGCCGAGTCCCGCCCACGCGATCATCGAGGCGTCATTTCGCCCGTCGCCGACGGCCACGACCTCTTCCCGCCGGATGCCAAACCGGTCGCACAGGAAGCGCAGCGCGGATGCCTTGTCGCTCTCGATGCTCGTGAACTCGAGGTAGTCGGAGGTGGATGTCGCGGCGTTGAGCTTGCCTGCCCAGCGGCGTCGAACCTCGGGAAGAATCTCCTCCAGGGTCTCAGGCCGCGCAACGATCACGAGCTTCGGTGTCGTCGAGCCCATTCCCTGGTCGAGGTCGCCCACCACGTGCAGCTCCATGCCGGCGTGGTCGGCATACCTGTGCGCCTCCGGGCGGTCGCGCTCGATGATGAGCTCGTCGTCACGGTACGCCTGGACGTGCAGGTCGCGAGCGCGCGCGTAGCGGATGACCTCCATCGCCAGGTTGTGCGGCACCCCGTGATCGAGCAGCACGTCGCCCGCAAGGGTGCGCACCTCGGCGCCCTGGTAGCAGACGATCGGCCCTGCGAGACCGAGGCGCTCGACCCAAGGTACCGCACCCGGATACGGTCGACCCGTGCATGGAATCACCGTCACGCCGGCGCCTGCGATCCGCGCGACCGCCTCTACGTCGCGAGGGTCCAGGTTGAGCTGCATGTCCAGGATGGTCCCGTCCAGGTCAAGGGCGAGGAGCTTGTACTTCAGAGCGAGCGCTATCGCTTGACCTCGGGGTTGAGCAGGTTCGGCGGGCGCCCCCCGCGCACGGCGGTCGCCATGTTCCGCGCGGCCATCGCCGACATCTCCGAGCGGGTGCGCACCGTGGCGCTGGCGATGTGCGGCGCGAGCACGACGTTGGGCATGGGGATCAGGCCAGGATGGACCGCCGGCTCACGCTCATAGACATCGAGCCCGGCGCCGGCGAGCTTCCTGGCGGTCAGCGCCTGGACCAACGCGGCCTCGTCGATCACCGGTCCGCGGGAGGTGTTGATCAGGATCGCGTTGGGCTTCATCGCGTTGAACTGGGCCGTGCTGAAGAGGTGGTGCGTCTCCTGTGTGAGCGGGACGTGGACCGAGATGAAGTCCGACTCCGCGATCAGGCGGCCCAGGTCGGCCCGCGTTGCGCCGAGCTGCTCCTCGGCCTCCGGCGGCAGCGGCTGCGGGTCGTAGTAGAGGACGCGCATGTTGAATCCTTTCGCGCGGTGGGCCACGCCGCGCCCGATCCGCCCGATTCCGACGATGCCGAGCGTGGCGCCGAACACGTCGTGGCCGAGCATCATGTCGATCGCCCAGCCGCGGAAACGCCCGGTGCGCGTGAAGTTGTCCGCTTCGACGACCCGCCGCGCCGTCGTCATCAGCAGCGTGAAGGCAAAATCCGCCGTGGCGTCGTCGAGCACGCCGGGCGTGTTGGTGACCATCACCTTGTGCGCGGTCGCGGCCGGCACGTCGATGTTGTCGAAGCCGACCGCGACGTTGCTCACGCACTTGAGTCCCGGTGCGGCCAGCACGGTGTCGCGAATCGGATCCATCAGCTGGCTCACGATGCCCACGCACCCATCGGCTGCCTGCCTGATGTCGGCCTCGGTGAGTGGCCGATCCTGGGGGTAGGCGATCACCTCCGCCGCCTCGGCCAGGATGGCTGGGCCAGGGTCGAGGATCGGGTGCATCAGGAGCACGCGCGGGCGCCCGCTGCTGCTCATGGGTTGAGGCCGAGCTCGCCGGCGATCGGCTTCAGAGCGTCGCGCACGATCTCCACATGCTCGTCGAACGGTACACCGAGGACTTCTGCGCCCGCGACGAGCTCCTCGCGGTGCACGCCTCGCGCGAATGCCTTGTCCTTCATCTTCTTGCGCACCGTGCTCGGCTCGACGGCGCTCAGCGATCGGTCAGGTTTGACGAGCGCGCAGGCGATGATGAATCCGCACATCTCGTCCACCGCGTAGAGCGCCTTGCGGGCGTTGGAGTCGCGGGGCACGTTGAGGTAATCGGCGTGCGACGCGATGTCGTCGAGGATGTCTTCCGGCCACCCTTTCTCGCGCAGCATCTGGATCCCTCGCATCGGATGGAGCTCGGCGGTTGGTCCCGTTTCGTAGTCCCAGTCGTGGATGAGGCCGAGCACCCCCCACCGATCCTCGTCCTCGCCGAACCGGCGCGCGTACGCGCGCATCGCCGCCTCGACGCTGCGCATGTGCCGGCGCAGCTGATCCGACTTCGTCATCGTGGTGACGAGCTCCCATGCCTCGTCTCGCGTCGGCGTGCTCATCGGGCCGGCCTGCTTCGGGCCGCCGGCACGAATGCCCATGTCGCCGACACGATGAAGCCCATGCTCAGCACGGCCCCTGCAAATGACCGGAAGGCGGGGCCGAGCGGCCGCTGCACCACGGTCCAACCGATCAGCAGTCCGAGAAACGCGTAAGCGGCTGCGTAGGCCCGAAAAAAGGATGGGGGCAGCCGCTGCCTCCGCGGCCGCCAGCCGACCAGAATCCGGCCGGTTGCAAACTGAAACAGGCCAAGGCCAAACACGATCAGACCCAACCACACGATGGTCACGTCAACGAAAGTCACAGGATCTCCTTCAGCGCTTCGAGCAGCTGCTCGTGCTGATCGTGCGTGCCGACCGTGATGCGGATCCACCCCGCGATCGGCTCCCGATCGTAATGGCGGACCAGGACCTTTCGCTCGCGCAGGCCGGCGACAACCCCGCTCGCGGGCTTTGGCGGCCGCACGAAGACGAAGTTCGCCGCCGAGGGCGTCACCTCAAAACCCAACTCCTGGAGAGCCCCCGCGAGCCGCCCGCGATTGGACACCACCTCGTCCACGACCTTCCTGTGGTGAGACTCGTCCTCGATTGCCGCCACGGCGGCCACGATCGCCAGGCGGTCGACGTTGTAGGACTCCTTGACCGAGTCGAGGGTCGCGATCACTTCGGCCGGCCCGAGCGCGAAGCCGATCCGCATCCCCGCGAGACCGTACGACTTGGAGAAGGTCCGGAGCAGCACGACGTTGTCGTGACGCTCGATAAGGGGAAGGCACGACCGGGGCGCGAAATCGACGTATGCCTCGTCGATGACGACCACACCTGACGAAGCGGCGACCGCCGTCTCCACCTCCGGCGGTCCAAACAATGCGCCCGTGGGTGAGTTCGGGTTGACGATGAACTTCAGCGGTGCGGGATCGGGCGCGAGGCTGGGAGGCAGCTCCGCAAATTGCTCGGTCGGATGGGTCGAAGCCTCTACTTCGTAGATGCGACAGAGCGGCTCGAACAGCGGGTATGTCGGTGTCGGAAAAGCAACCCGATCACCGGCGCCGACGAAAGCCCGGAAACACATCTCGATGAGCTCGTCGCCGCCGTTGCCCACGGTCACCTGATCGGGGTTGAGCCCGAAGCGGCGCGCGATCGCCTGCCGCGCGGGCGCCGCGGTCGGGCTTGGGTACAGGCGCAGCGCTTCGCCGGCTGCCTCCCTGATCGCGTCGATCACTCGTGGCGAAGGTGGGAGAGGCGACTCGTTGGTGTTGAGCTTGACCCAGCCTTCCTCGTCCGGCGGTTGCTCGCCCGGTACGTATGGCTGGAAGCCCTGGAGCGCCTTCCTTACGACGCTCTTCGGCATTCGAGCAAGAAAGTTTCGAGCGCGAGGCGCGGGCTGACGTTCTGCTCGAGATAGCCGAGCGTGTCGTAGCTGAGCTCGAGGAGGCGAGCCCACATCCCCTGCTCGCGTCCGCGGCTGAGCAGCATCCTGCGGCGTAGCTCGACCTGCCAGCTGGCCATGGCGAACAGCGCGGGGTCCTCCTCGTCGCCTTCGCTGCGCCGCCAGCCCATCTGCTCCGAGTCCAGCTGTGCCGCAACCTGGAGGGGCACGTCGGCGGGTGCGCCGAAGATCTCCTCGAGTCGCCGCGTCCAGGCGTGGTGCAGCTCGATCACGCTCTCGTCGCTCGCCCTTCGCGTCGCCCACCCCGGCCGGCCGCCGGACAGCTCGGACAGGAGCCTGCCGCGCCGCGCCTCGACGCCCTGGGCGACGAGGAGCTCCTCGATCTCGGGCGCTGGCACAGGGTGGAAGAAGACCCGCTGGCAGCGCGAGACCACGGTCGGCGTGACCACGAACGGGTTGAGGCTCGGGGTCGTCAGCACGATGACGCGATGAGGGTGCGGCTCCTCGAGCGTCTTCAAAAGCATGCTCTGGTGCTCGTCGCGTACCCGGCCGATGTTCGTGATGAGGGCGACGCGTCGAGTGCCGATCGCAGGCTTCAGGTTGAGGAAATGCTGGAGTGAGAGCTCGTGGAACTCGGGCGGCTTCTCGGGAATCAGGCGGAGCTCGTTGACGTGAAGGAGCTTGACGCGGTCGTCCTCCCAGTAGTCGGGATGTCGTGAGAGCGGGGCCTCAGGAAGCAGCGCCGCGGCCAGTGCGCGCGCGGCGGTCGTCTTGCCCAGCCCGGCTTCGCCGACGAACAGGTAGGCGTGCGTCAGGCGGTCGGTCGCGAGCTGCGAGCGCAGCTGGTCGAGCGCCTGCGCGTGCCCGACCACGCCCGCAAACGGATCGCTCACGGCACCTGGTGCGGGGCGGGTCGGGAGGCTTTCATCTGCCTCTCGCGCTCGAGTCGCTGCGCGCGACCCTGCAGCCAGACCTCGCGGATCCGCTGCAGCGCGGTGATGTTGGTCACGATCGCGAGCAGGAAGACGACGCCGTAGAGGACCGGACCGCCGATCAGCAGGCCGATCACGGTCACGACCACCCGCTCCGGGCGCTGGAACAGTCCGGTCTTGCAGGTGAAACCGAGGCTCTGCGCGCGGGCGCGGACGTAGCTCACCAGGAACGAGCCGGCCAGCGCGGCCAGGGTGGCCAGGACCAGCCACTCCTGGAGCGGAGGGACGACGGTGACGAAGTACGCCGCAAGGCCGAGATACACGGCGCCCTCCGAGTAGCGGTCGAGAGTCGAGTCGAGAAATGCGCCATACGGATACGCCGCTTTGGTGGAGCGCGCCAGCGCGCCGTCGAGGATGTCGCACAGGCCGGCGAGGATCAAGACCACGCCGCCCCATCGCAGCTGACCTATGGCAACCAGCGTCGCCGCGAGAAACGTGAGCGCAACGCCGACCACGCTCACCTGGTTCGGCGTCAGCGGGCTGCGGCCGAGCGCGGACACGAGCGCCTGGGCATGGCGGCGGACCCAGGCCTCAAACCGCGTGGTGAACACCCGACACCTCCAGAGACCTGGCCGGCTGCGCGGCAAGCGCCTTCCGTGCTTCCTGGTAGACCTCGATGACCTCTGTCGCGACTGTGTCCCACGAGTAGCGTCGGGCCTTTTGCAGCGCGTACTCGCCCAGGCGCCTGCGCAGCTCGGCGTCGCGCGCCAGGATGACCAGCGACGCCGCCAGCTCCCGCCAGTTCTTCGGCGGCACGGTGATGCTGTCCTTGCCGGTCTCCAGGACCGACATGTAGCCCGGCACCTCGGTGGCGACCACCGGCAGGCCCGAGGCGAGCGCCTCGAGCAGGACGATGCCGAAGCTCTCCGCGCCAGTGGCCGGCGCACAGAAGATGTCGGCGCTGCCGAAGTACCGCGGCTTGACGCTGTCCGGCACATAGCCTGCCATGACCACGTTCGGCAGGCGATGCCGTGTCACATACGACTCGACGCGTCCGCGCAACGGGCCGTCGCCGACGACGATCAATCGCGACCGCGGTACGCGCACGCACATCGCCCGATACGCGCGCAGGAGATCGCCAAGTCCCTTGCGCTTTTCCAGCCGGCCGACGAACAGGATGTTCAGGTTCTCATCGCGCAGGTGCCGGATGGGCGGAAGGCCGGGACGGTAGACGTCGAGGTCCACGCCGTTCGGGATCACGCGCACCGCAAAGTCGGGGAAGTAGCGACGCACGAACGCACGAGCCGGCTCGCTCACGGCGATGGCGCGGTGCAGATGCTCGAGGTACGGCTGGAGAAGTGGACGTCCGTAGAAGTAGCCCACGTTGGAGCGTGCGAAGGCGTGGAACGTGCCGACGTTGGCCGTCGTGGACATGCGCAGCATCGTGATCGGCAGCGCGGGCATGAGCGGCTCGTGGAAATGGAGAACGTCGAACCGCTCGTCGGCGATGATCGCCGCGACCTGGTTGGCGAGATGAAAGCTGAGCGTGATGCGTGCGACCGAATCGTTGACCGGGATGGCGATCGGCGTGCCGATCCGGTAGAACCGGGCGCTGTCGAAGTCGACGTCGGCGCGGCTCGATGGCGCGAAGATCCGTGTCTCGTGCCCGCGCTGACCCAGCCGGATGGCGAGGTGCCGGACGTGGTCGTTGACGCCGCCAGGCGAGGCGAAGTCGTATGGCGACACGAGCCCGACTCTCAATTCGAAACCCCGCAATGTGTGAAGGCCGGATTGATTCCGGCCGTCCCCCAAACGTCCTCGCACCAAACGCCACCCAGGCGTCGCACCGAGAGGGGGGTCCGTGGGGGGATCCTGATCCCCCCACGCATGTTCTTCATGGAGACCCAGGCCAGATGCGATGCGGCACGTGCCACTGCTCGGGGTGGCTCTGGATGAAGCGTTCGATCGGCCGGAGCAACTCCTGCGTCGTGCGCACCTGGTCCGCCCGGTTGTCGCCGGTCGATTTCGCGTAGACCAGCGGTGCCCCTTCCGCCATGTACGTATCGTCCGGCAATCGGTAGACGCACACCGGAAAGAGTGGGGTGCCGAGACGCAGTGCGATCGCCGCAGGACCGAGCGGGATCGGCGCCGGCCGGCCGAAGAACGACATCGGGTAGCCGGTGCCGGTCACGTCGCGATCGATCGCGGTGATCACCATCTCCTGTTCCCGCAGAGCGTCGAGCACCTTGCGGATGCCGCCGTGATCGAGCGTCAGCACGCTGATCCCGAGGCGCGCCCTGGTGTCGCGGTACCACTCGAACAAAGCGCGTGGCTCGAGCTCCTCTGCGAAGAAGCTCACCGGCGCCAGCGTCGCCGACCAGATCGCAGAGACGACCTCGTACGAGCCCATATGGCAGGACACCACCAGCACTCCCTTGCCGTTGCCGCGCGCCTCCTCCAGATACTCCCAGCCCTGCACCTTCAGCCGCGACCGCATCCCCTCCACCCTCGCGCTCGGCAGCTGCATCAGGTCCGCGTACGCCTTGGCGTGGTTTCGAAAGTTGAGCCAGGAAAGCCGGCGCAGCGCGGCGGGGTCGTTCTGCAGCTCGGGGCAGGCGACCTTGAGGTTGTACTCGAGGCGCGGCCGTGCCAGCGGCGAGAACAACCAGGCGAAGCGCGCCGCCAGCACGGCGAGTGCGTAAGCCCAGGAGCGAGGCAGATGCTCGACCAGTGACTGGACGACTTTGAAGACGCGCCAGGTCCATTCGCCCATCCCTCAGCGACTGAACATCGGCCGAAAAGCAAACCACTGGTCGGGTCGCTCCTTGATGAAATCCTCGAAGCGCGCGATCACGCGCTGCATGACGGCTTCCTTCGTGTCCTCGCGCGAGATTGCCATGGGCGGGTCGATGTGAACGTGGTATCGCCCCGGTCCGGCGGCATAGACGCAGCTCGGCAGAAGAGACGCACCTGTCTTGATGGCGAAGGCTGCAGGACCGGCGGGCACCACCGCCGAGCGGCCGAAAAATCTCACGCCAACACCCGGCCCCTGCTCCAGATCGCAGACCAGCGCCACCACTCCGTTCGCCTCCAGGGTCTCGGTGATGCCCCGGACCGCCGAGCGGCCGAGGGTGATCACCCGGACTCCGAAGCGCTCGCGGGTTCGGACCACGGCGTCATTCAAAGAGCCGGGGAATCGCTCGGCGACGGCCGTCACCCGATACCCCAGCGCGCCGCCGAGCGAGCCGCCCATGTCCCACGACCCCATGTGAGGCGCGGCCATGATGACACCGCGCCCGGTCGACAACCCCGCGTCGAGGTTCTCCCGCCCGTCGGACGAAACGCGCGCAAGGAGCTCGTGGGGCGTGATGCTGCCGATCAGCACGAAATCCATCAACATCCGTCCGTAGTTCTGGAAGGCGCGCCTGGCCACGCGCGCGACCTCCGGGTCGGAGCTGTCGCGGCCGAGCGCCGCGGCGTAGTTGTTCAGCGCGGCCTTGCGCTGACCACGGCTCAGCCAGAACCACGCGGCGCCTCCCGGCGCGGCCACGGCATCGCGCAGGCCAGCCGGAAGTACGCGCAGCACGCGCGCCCCTGCCTGGTAGCTAGCGGCGAGCAGCCGCGGCCGGTTTGGTGCGGGCGACGCGACGGCCGTTGCGCCCATTGACTCCGGCCTTATCACCTTCGATGAACTCCTCCACCAGGCGCTTGGCCTCATTGTCGGTGTACTGCACAGGGGGCGACTTCATGAAGTACGAGCTCGGGGCTTCCAGCGCGCCGCCGAGGCCGCGGTCGAGCGCCAGCTTGGCGCAGCGCACCGCGTCGATGACGATCCCGGCCGAGTTGGGGGAGTCGACGACCTCGAGCTTGAGCTCGACGTTGAGCGGCACGTCGCCAAACGACCGGCCCTCGAGCCTGATGTAGGCCCACTTACGGTCGTTGAGCCAGGGCACGTAGTCGGACGGTCCGATGTGAACGTTGTCCGCGCCGATGTTGTAGTCGAGCTGGGACGTGACCGAACGTGTCTTGGAGATCTTCTTCGACATGAGCCGGTCCCGCTCGAGCATGTTGAGAAAGTCGGTGTTGCCGCCGAAGTTGAGCTGGTACGTGCGCTCGAGCTTCACGCCGCGGTCGCGGAAGAGGCGCGTCAGCACGCGGTGGACGATCGTCGCCCCCACCTGTGACTTGATGTCGTCACCGATGATCGGCAGGTTCTTGTCCAGGAAGCGCTTCTGCCAGTACGGCTCTCGCGCGATGAAGACAGGGATGCAGTTCACGAATCCAACGCCGGCGGCCAGCGCCTGCTCGACGTACCACTTCGTCGCCTCCTCGGAGCCGACCGGGAGGTAGCTGACGAGCACGTCCGCCCTGGACTTCTTCAGGATGCCCACCACGTCGGACGTCTCGCCCGGAGCCTTCTGGACCACCTCGGAGAGGTACTTGCCGATGCCGTCGTGGGTCATGCCGCGCTGAACCTTCACGCCCAGGTGCGGTACGTCGGAGAACTTCACTGTGTTGTTGGGCCTGGTGAAGACCGCCTCCGAAAGGTCGAGTCCGACCTTGTTCTTGTCGATGTCGAACGCGGCCACGAACTCGATGTCCCGGATGTGATAGGGGCCGAGCTCGACGTGCATCAGCCCGGGCACGGAGTCTTTCGGCGATGCGTCCTTGTAGTAGTTCACGCCCTGGACCAACGAGGAGGCGCAGTTGCCAACCCCCACGATGGCCACCCGGACTTTCCCGTCCGCTCCGTTGCGATGACCGTTCCTGTGATTGGCGCTCATGCGCCCACCTCCTCACGAACTTTCGAGCCTCTCGTCGGAGTGATCCCCAGCATCTCGTCGAGGCGCTCGCGGAAGCGCCTGATGTTCTCCAGGTCCAGCGAGCAGTACACCTGCCGGCCGTAGCGCCGCGTCCGGATCACCCCGCCGAGGCGGAGCATCCGGAGGTGCCACGAGATCCGCGGCTGGCTCATGTGCAGGAATAGGGCCAGGTCGTTGACGTTGACCTCGCCGGCCTCGGCCAGCCGCTCGAGGATGCGCAGGCGCGTGGGGTTGGCGAAGGCCAGGAAGTGGTCTGGCATCTCGTTTCGCGGATTCTGAAGAAACATAAAGGTTGCTTTATAAGCCAGTCTAACGCATAAAGGGTGCGTTATGTGTCGGCGGTTCGGGGTCAGACCCTGATCGTCACCGTGGCTTTTGCAGGGCGCAGTCTAGTGGGCTACTGGCTGTTTAGAACGTCAGGCGCGCGGCGCACAAGCTCGAGAAATTCCGACCTTGTCCGCGCGTCGCGGCGGAACGTGCCGAGCATGCACGAGGTGATCATCCGGCCGCCGGGCGCCTCGACTCCACGCATCTCCATGCAGAGGTGTCGGGCTTCGACGACGACGCCCACGCCTTTGGGCGCCAGCACCACGTTGAGAGCGTCGGCGATCTCGTTGGTCAGCTTCTCCTGGATCTGCAGCCGGTGCGAGAAGATCTCTACGAGCCGGGGTATCTTGCTCAGCCCGACCACCTTGCCCTTGGGCAGGTAGCCAACGTGGACGTGCCCGAAGAACGGGAGCATGTGGTGCTCGCAGAGGCTGTAGAAGGCAATGTCCTTGACCACGACCATCTCGTCGTAGTCCTGCTCGAAGACCGCGTCCGCGATGACCTCTTCGGGTTTCACGCCATAGCCGCTGGTCAGCTCGCGCAGCGCGCGCGCGACCCGTTCGGGGGTGGCCTTCAAACCCTGGCGGTCGGGATCTTCCCCGAGCTCGACCAGCAGCGAGTCGACGAGGGACGCGATCGGGTCTCCATGCGCCGGTTCAGGTGTGGCCATGGTTGCTCACACAATTTACGAGGTGGATGCCATCGCTGCCGCCCAGGTTCTCTCCGAGATCGGATATCTCCTGCGCCAGGATCCGAAGGAGCGATTTCGCGCCAAGGCGTTCTCCGCGGCGGCCTTGTCGCTTGTGCTCCAGCGACCGGACCTGGTCTCGCTCCAGAAGCGCGACAGCCTCACCTCGATCGAAGGCGTCGGCGAGGGCATCGCGCGGGTGCTCACCGACCTCCTCCAGACGGGACAGAGCCGCTACCTCAATCGACTGCGCGAGCAGCTCAAGCAGCCGAAGTTCGACGACGAACCGGTCCTCGACTACGCCGACTACATGGGCGACATCCACTCTCATACCGACTGGAGCGACGGCCGCGCAACGATGCTCCAGATGGCGCCGGGCGCCCAGGCCCTCGGCTACAGCTACCTCTGCATCACCGACCATTCGCCGCGCATCACCGTCGTGCACGGCCTCGACGCCGAGCGGCTGGTGGCTCAGTCGCGCGAGATGGCGGAGGTCCAAAAGCAGGTCGACGGCCTGACGCTCCTTCAGGGCATCGAGGTCGACATCCTCGAGGATGGCTCCCTCGACCTGCCCGACGCCGTGCTCGAGATCCTCGACATCGTCATCGCCTCACCGCACGTGAAGCTCCGGCAGGACCCGGCCGCGATGACCGAGCGGATGCTGCGCGCCGTGTCACATCCGCACGTCGACGTGATCGGCCACCCCACCGGCCGGCGCCCGGGGGCCCGCGAAGGGGCGACCTATGACTTCGAGGCGGTCTTCAAAGAGGCGGCCCGGCATGGCGTCGCGCTCGAGATCGACTGCGACCCGGCGCGAATGGACCTATCGCCCGAGATGGCCCGGATGGCACGCGACCTCGGATGCAGGTTCGTCGTGGACGCGGACGCTCACGCGCCCGGGGAGTTCGCTTACGTCCCGATGGCGATGTGGATGGCCCGCCGGGCGGGTATTCGGGAGGATCGGATCCTCAACTTCCAGCCCCTGGATTCCTTGACGATGATTGCAAAATGATGTCAAATTGTGGCGGTGCCCAAGGCTACGACCGTCCGCTTCACGGACGAGATCTTCGCCCGGCTCGACCAGGCTTCGGCGCGGACCGGCATGCCGGTCAACTCAATCGTGGTGGCCGCGTGCCTTGAATGGATGGAGCGGCACACCCCGCCGCCGACCTTGCCCGGCGCCCCGTTGAACGTTCCACTGTCGATGTTGGCGCCCCCACCGCGCTGGGCGACCATTCGGCGCGCGGTCGTCGAGGCCGTGGCGGGACGATCGCGGCCGCCGGAGTATCCATTTGCGCGCTTCACGTCCACCGCCCAGAACCTGTTGACATCCGCCCAGACCGAGGCGCAGGGGAGCGGCTTCAACTACATCGGCACCGAGCATTTGCTGCTGGCCGCGTTTGCGGACGCCACGTCGCATTCGGCGATGGTCCTGGCCTCACTGGGCGTGGGCGAGGAAGCGGTTCGCTCGATGCTCGAGAACCTGCTGCGCGGCAAGCAGTCGCCTGCGAACCCGCGGATCATTCCGACCTCGCGCGTCAAGAGGGTCATCGAGATCGCATTCCAGCTATGCGGCGCGGCCGGAGATCCGCGCGTGACCAGCGGCCACATCCTGCTTGCGCTTTCGACCGAGGGTCAGGGGATCGCGGCCAAGGTTTTGAAAGACGTGGGCGCGACCAGCGACCGGATCGAAGGGGCCATGGAGGCGCTGACCGAGCCAGAGGCCTGAGACCACCTACGATCTCGGTCTGTGACTCAGCTCGGGATCATGATCGAAGGCCAGGAAGGCCTCTCCTGGGAGCGGTGGCGGCGGATCTGCACGGACACCGACACCCTTGGGTTTGCCTCCCTACGGCGCAGCGATCACCTCGTGTCGCTCATGGGCGACCCGCAGCGCGATTGCGTCGAGTGCTGGACCTCACTCGCCCTGGCCGCGGAATGGACGAAGAGGATCGAGTTCGGCCCGATGGTGAGCCCGATGACATTTCGCCCGCCGGCGCTGCTCGCAAAACTGGCCGCGGCGGTGGACGCGCTGTCCGGCGGCCGGCTGGTCCTCGGGGTGGGCGCGGGATGGAACGAGAACGAGCATGCGATGTTCCAGATCCCCTTCCTCACCGAGCGCGAGCGTTTCGACCGTCTCGAAGAAGGGATCAAGACGATCCGCGAGATCTGGAAGACGACGAACCCCAAGCCCGCACGCGCTCCGATTCCGTTCCTGGTCGGGGGCAAGGGCGCGAGGCGAACGCTGCCCCTGGTCGCGCGCGAAGCGGCCGAATGGAACTTCTCACGGCTTGACGCGGACCAGTTCCGCGAGCGTCGCGATCGGCTCGACGAGTGCTGTCGTGAGGTCGGCCGTGACCCATCGACCGTTCGCCGCTCAGTGATGTGCAGCTACCTCATCGGCCGCGACCGTGACGACCTGTTGGACCGAGCATCACAGGTGCGCAACGTGATCCCGTCCCTCGAGAACATGAGCCTGGAAGAGGTGGTCGAGAACCGAAGACGCGCCTGGCTGGTTGGAACGCCGGAGGAGATCGCGGAGCAGATACGCCACCACGGCCGGCTCGGGGTTGATCTTTTCATGCTCCAGCACTTCCTGCTGGACGACTCGGACGCCCTGGAGCTGCTTGCGCGAGAGGTGATCCCGGCCATCGCCTGACGCAAAGCTCAGGCCAGCTGGCCGGAAGCGATCAGCTCCTGCTTTCTCTCCTGGCGTGCTGTCAAGCGCCGGACGACGAGAATCGCCAGCAGTGCCGAGGTCACCAACAAGACCTGGCTGGCGAGGTCGATTGCGATGCCGACGAGCTTCGAGTTGACATCCTCGGCCTGCTGGAAGCCGAACCCGGACCAGCCCACAAACCGCGCCCCGAGCCAGGCGGCCCACCAGGCGACGATGAGGACCGGGGCCCGCAGCGACTTGCGCCTGCCGAGGTCCACCCAGCGCTGATCGGGCCATGAGCCACGCCACGCGTCCAGCACGCTGGAAACCGGATGGAGCAGGTTCAGAAACGGAATGAAGCACCGGCCGACAGCACCGCCCGGAGTCCAGCGCGGGTCGATCGAGCCGAGGCTCGGCATGTTGCGAACGACCCGATGCAGCCACATGCAGTAGAAGACGACCGCAGGGATGAACGTCGCGTAATACGCGAGCAAGGCCAGCAGCGCGACAAAACCTTCGGCGAGGAAGAGGGTGTCTTTCGGGCTCCCCTGCTCGACGTGGATCACGTCGAGCCCGTCGAAGACGATGAACAGGAGCACGCCGATCAGGTTCGCGGCGATGAATACGGTCACCATCGTGGCCCGGAATTGCGCCGACTCGTACGGATGCATCCACGGGGCGTACGCCGCGCGTCGGTAGGGATTCGGCACCCACTCCGCCCCGTTCCACAGCCAGTAGCCGTCTCCCGACACCTGTCCGGACTGCTGCATGGGGCGAGGTTAAGGTATGGACGTGGACTTCGAGCTTAGCCCTCAGGAGACGGAATTTCGCGACGAGGTCCGCGCCTGGTTGAAGGTCAATGCCCCCAAGGACCAGGACGGCGACCTGGACATGCAGACCTTCATCGACAGCCGCCGGGGCTGGCAGAGGAGGATGTTCGAAGCCGGTTACGTCGGCATCACCTGGCCGAAGGAGTTCGGCGGGCAGGGCCGGAGCTTCATGGACCAGCTGATCTTCAACGACGAGATGATCCTGGCCCATGCGCCTGAACCGATCAACGTCATCGGCCTCGGCATGGGCGGGCCGGTCGTGATCGCGCACGGCACCGACGAGCAGAAGGAGCGCTACCTTCCGCCGCTGCTTTCCGCCGATGAGATCTGGTGCCAGGGCTTCAGCGAACCGAACGCGGGCAGCGACCTCTCCGGCCTCCAGACGCGGGCTGAGGATCGCGGCGACCACTATCTCGTCAACGGCCAGAAGGTATGGACGACGCTGGCACACGTCGCGAAGTGGTGCATGCTCCTCGCCCGCGAGCGCAAGGAGACCAATCCTCGAGACGGGCTGACCTATTTGCTGGTCGACATGGAGAGCCCCGGCATCGAGGTGCGCCCGCTGGTCCAGATCACCGGCGACGCCGAGTTCAACGAGATCTTCTTCAAGGACGTCAAGGTCCCGAAATCGCAAATCCTTGGCGAGGCGGGCGGCGGTTGGGCGGTCGCGATGACGACTCTCCTGCACGAGCGCGGCACCCTCGGCCTGGCCCTCGCGACCCGCGCGCAGATCACCGTTTCGAACCTGGCCGATCGCGCCCGCAAGCTGGGGCGCGGTGACGATCCTCTGGTCCGCCAGAAGATCGCGCAGCACTCGATCGAGGCGCGCGCGCTTCAGCTCAACGGCTATCGGGCGGTGACCGCAGTGAAGCGGACCGGCATCCCCGGTCCGGAAGGATCGATCCTGAAGCTCATGTGGTCAGAGCTCAACCAGCGCATGACCGAGACCGCGATGGACGTCGGCGGGCCGGCCTCTCAGGTCGGCGACGGCGACGGCTGGAAGTACCAGTTTCTACGCGCCCGCGCCAACACGATCGAGGCGGGGAGCTCGGAGGTTTTGCGCAACATCCTCGCCGAAAGGGTGCTGGGACTGCCGCGGAGTCGGTAACGTAGGAGTCCGATGACTGCTGTCGCCACGAAGGCGGCGAGCACGACAGCGAAGCAAGGCGTCGACCGCGGAGTCATGGCCGTTTTCGCTGGTCTGATGCTTGGCTCGCTGGTCGCCTCGCTCAACATGACCCTGGTCGCTCCGGCGCTGCCGACGATCGTCGCCGAGCTGGGCGGTCTGGCCGATTACAGCTGGATCCCCATCTCCGCGATGCTCGCCTCGACGATCGTGGTGCCGGTCGCCGGGAAGCTGTCGGACATCTACGGACGCAAGCCCCTCTATACGACCGGGATCGTAGTGTTCGCGCTTGGGTCGCTGCTCTCCGGTCTGGCCCCGAATTTCTGGTTTCTCGTCTTCGCGCGATTCGTCCAGGGCGCCGGTATGGGCTTCATCATGCCGCTGTCCCAGGCGATCATCGGCGACATCATCTCGCCGCGCGAGCGCGGCAAGTACCAGGGCATGATGGGTGCTTCGTTCGGCCTCGCCTCGATCGTGGGACCGGCGGCCGGCGGATTCATCACCGAGCACTTCACCTGGCGGTGGCTGTTCATCGTCAACCTGCCGATCGCCGTCATCACGCTGGTGGTGATCGCGCTTTACATGCACGTGCCCAACGAGCGGCGGCCGCACTCGATCGACGTCTGGGGCAGCGTCATGCTGTCGGCCGGGATCACGTGCGCGCTGCTGGCGACGGTGTGGGGCGGCGTGCAGTACCCGTGGGCTTCGTGGCAGATCGCAGGACTCTACGGGGTGGCAGCTGTGTTGCTTGCGGCGTTCGTCTGGGTCGAGCTTCACGCAGCTGAACCGGTGCTGCCGCTTCGGCTCTGGAAGAGCAGCATCTTCACCTTCTCGAACATCGCGAGCATCGGCGTGGCGATGTCGATGTTCGGCGCCATCTTCTTCCTGCCGGTGTTCGTGCAGGGAGTAATCGGCAACAGCGTCACCAACTCGGGCGCCATCCTCGTGCCGATGCTGGTCGCAATGATCGTCACGAGCGTCGGCGGCGGCCAGTTCATCTCCCGCACCGGCCGCTACAAGGGCCCTCTGCTTGTCGGCCTCGTCCTGATGGGCGCGGGCTTCTACCTGCTGTCCACGTTCAGCGTCAGCACGACCAATCAGCAGGCGATCGAGGCGATGATCTGCATCGGTCTCGGCCTCGGCCTCACCATGCAGACCTACACGCTCGTCGTCCAGAACTCAGTCGACCGCCAGGACATGGCGGTCGCCACCTCGGCGACGCAGCTGTCACGTTCGCTCGGCGCCGCGGTCGGACTGGCGATCCTCGGCACCATCCTCACGCAGGGAATGGCTACTTCGATGGCGAAGTACCTTCCCGCGTCGGCGCTGCACCAGCTTCAGGCTGCCGGCGGGGGCGCCACCGCGACAGCGGTGTTCGATCCTGCGCAGCTGGCGCGCCTCTCCCCCGTGATCGCGGCAGGAATCCGGCACGGGCTCGCGGACGCCCTTCACCCGGTCTTCCTGGCGGGCCTGCCAATCGTCGCGGTCGCCTTCGTGGTGACCCTGCTCATCAAGGAGGTTCCCCTTCGCCAGACCGCGCATGTCGCCGCCGGCCGGAGGCCGGTCGCGGTCGAGGATCAGCCTCTGACCTGATATCGACTTGTTTTGCGGCGGCACGCAAGGCAGAATTCCGCGCGTGATTCCCTCGCTCGGGCAGGAACGGCGGATCAACCTCGCTTACTGGGTGGCGGCCGTCGCCGGCGCAGTCGCCGGCATCGTGCCGCTTTTGATAGGTGGGACCTCGAACCGGCTCTCGAGCGCGGTCATCCCATTCGGTGTTGCAGCCGTCGCGATGGCGGCCAGCGCCGTTCTGCACTCACAGGGTCGCGGCGTCACCTCGGTCCTTTACTTCCTCGCGGGGCTCGCCCTCGTTTACGGGATCCTCGCGATGTTTGCGCTACCGCTCCAGCTGGCCGTGCTCGGCACCTGCCCCGCGCCGCCGACGCCGTGCACCAGCGGCCTCGAACGCCCGCTGACCCTGGCCGAGAACAGCACCATGGGCGTCGCGACCGGGTTCGCGATCGTTTCCCTGCTCGTCGGATTTTTCGGCCTCGTCCTGGTGTACCGGCGGTCCGCACCGCCGCCATTCACGCCGCCCGTGCGCAAGATCCCGCCGGTGGGCGCCGCGCCGGTCGCACCGGAGAAGCCTGCCGAGAAGTCTGCCGAGCCCGAGGCCGCGGCGGTCCCAAGCAAAGCCGTCACCAAGGAGACCGGCGACGGCGCCAGGCCGGCCGAGGAGGAGCCCGAGCTTCCCGCCCACGAAGAGGAGCCGGAGCTTCCCGCCCATGCCGAGGAGCCGGAGCTTCCGGCCCATGAAGAGGAGCCGGAGCTGCCGCCGCACACGGACGACGTCGAGACTGGCGAAGACAGGCCGCCGGAGAAGTCAACTCCCCCCAGTACTTAGACTCGCTTCGTGGATTTCGCGTTCTCCGAGGAGCAGGAGATGCTGCGCCGCTCCGCACGCGAGTTCCTTGCCAAGGAGTGCGGCCCGAAGGTCGTGCGCAAGCTCATGGAAAGCGAGGACGGATACGACGCCGCGCTGTGGAAGAAGATCGCCGACCTCGGCTGGACGGCGCTCGGCATTCCCGAGCAGTACGGCGGCGTCGGCACGTTCCTGGACCTCGTCGTCGTGCTCGAGGAGGCGGGACGCGCGCTGCTGCCGGGTCCTTTCTTCTCGACGATGGGACTCGCGGTCCCGGTCATCGTCGAGGCGGGCACCGACGGGCAGAAGAAGGGAGCGCTCGGCGCGATCGCATCAGGCTCGGCGCGTGCCACGCTCGCATTCACAGAGCCGTCGGGCCGCTGGGACGCAAGCAGCGTCGCACTGAGAGCGCAGCCGAAAGGCGGCGGCTGGCAGCTGGATGGCGTGAAGCTCTTCGTCCCGGACGCCGCGACCGCCGACTACATGGTCGTCGTCGCGCGCAGCCGAGGCGAAGGCGAGGAAGGCATCACTCTCTTCCTGATCGAAGGCCGGCCCACTGGCCTGACGGTCAAGCCGGTCGAGACTCTCGACATGACACGGCGCTGGAGCGAGCTCCACTTCGACGGAGTCCAGCTCGACGCCGATTCTGTGATGGGCGCTCCCGACAAAGCGTGGCCGCGACTCAGGCGCGCGCTGGAATGGGCGACCGCGGCGCTGTGTGCGGAGATGGTCGGCGGAGTGCAGAAGGTGCTCGAGACATCGACCGAGTACGCGAAGACCCGTCACCAGTTCGGCAAGCCGATCGGGATCTACCAGGCGGTGTCGCACAAGCTGGCGGACATGCTGGTGCTGTCCGAGAGCGGGAAATCCGCGACCTACTACGCCGCTTGGGCGGTCGACGCAGACGCCCCCGATCGCTCTCTCGCCTCATCGATGGCGAAGGCGTACGTATCGGACGCGTATCGCAAGGTCGCCGGAGACGGCATCCAGGTGCACGGCGGCATCGGATTCACGTGGGAGCACGACATGCACCTCTACTTCAAGCGCGCGAAATCATCTGAGGTCACGCTCGGCGACGCCACCTATCACCGCGAGCTGGTCGCGCAGGCCCTCGACCTTTAGGCGCCCACGGCCCCGAATTGGGGGCAGAATGTAGCCGCCGGCCGGGCGGCCTGATAACCGGCGCCAGCGTGCCGGCTCACAGGTGGAGGGGCAGATATGAGCACGACGGTTGTGCAGCGCAACATCGAGCTTGCCCGCAAGGGCTATGCGGCGTTCGACAGCGCGGACATCGAAGCTGTGATGGCTCTCATCACTGACGACTGCGTCTGGCATGCGGGATCGATTGGTCCGCTGGCCGGCGACTACACGGGCAAGGACGCGATCCTCGACTTCTTCATGAAGTTCGGCCAGCTCACCGAGGGCAGTTACAAGGCCGACGTCCACGACGTCCTGGGCAATGACGAGCACACGGTCGCCCTCGGAACTTCGAAGATCACGCGCGGCGGCAAGACACGGGAAGACAGGTTCGTCGACGTGATCCACCCAGACGACCAGGGCCGAGTGAAGGAATTCTGGCGATTCGTCGAGGACCAATCCGGTCTGGCCGCGTTCCTCGGGTCCTGAGAGCTGATCATCTGGGCGCGGTGTTGAGCCGCGCCCAGTCCTCTTGAACTACGTGATGCCGTGGGTGCTGCTTGCCGGCGCCATCGCCACCGAGGTGGCCAGCACGCTTGCGCTCCGCGGATCAAACGGCTTCACAGTGCTGGTGCCTTCGATCATCACGGTCGCCGGTTACATCGTGAGCTTCATCCTGCTTGCCCTCGTGTTGAAGACGCTGCCCGTCGGAATCGTCTACGCGGTCTGGTCCGCGGTCGGCGTCGCTCTGGTGGCGATCCTGGGCAAGCTGATATTCGATGACCCGGTGCCGCCTCTCGCGATGATCGGCATGGTGCTGATCATCGGCGGAGTGGTGCTCGTCAGCCTCTCAGGGGCGAAGACGCACTAGGCGCGCACCGTCCCGACGAACAGGCCCGCGAATCCCATCGAGACGGCCGTGTTTGGCGCACTGGCGGTGATGTAAGCAAACGGGACAGGTGGCTGGGGAAGGGGATTCGGACCCAAAAAGCCGATCGCCGTGGTCGCGTCGAGCCAACCTGTCGCGTAGAAGCCCTTCGCCAGGTTGACCTGGCTACCATCGCGTCCGATCAGCAGCTCATGTGGATCGGCGAGGTTCAGGTCGTTGCAGCAGATCAGCACGTGCTGTCCGTCTGGAGCGAGAAATGGCCCAAACGGACTGTTCTGCCCTGTCACTGTCGAATCCCAGAGCTCCGTTCCATCCGCGCTGCGAACGCTCACGGGCACCGCGACCTGCTGCTGCGGCGTGCCGCCGCTGGTCATGACACCGTCCTTGGTGCAGACGAAGGATCCGCTCTGGTTCGAGTCCCAGGCCAGGCACTTGCTTGGGTCGGAGAGGGCGGCGCCGGGCTTGACGGTCGCTGCATCCACCCTGACCTTGACCCCGAGCGTCGAGCCGGGGCCGCCACCTTGGGATGCCCAGACCGTCGGGAAGGTCCCGATCGGTCCCACCGCGTCCCATCCAGTCAAGGCGAGAGCGTTTTGAGGCTTGGACCAGGTCTGGTGCCCGACCAGCCGACCGGGTTCGCCGCTGTTTGCCGCGTATGTGTCGAAGATGTATTCGGTGTTCGGGGACGAACCATCGCATGGCCACGCATTCGTCGGGACGGTGAAGACGGTGCCCAGCAGCCGCGTGCCGTCAGGGCTCACCGCAAAAGACAGCATCTGCTGGCTCGAAGTCATCGGAAACGTCGTGACGTCGGTTACCCCTCCGTCGATCGCAAGACTCCGGATGACGCCTTTGGCGTCCGCGAAGAAGACTTTGCCGGCGGCGGCGTGCGCCGACCGTTGAAGAATTGCGCCCATACAGCCGGTGGCCGGCATGGGCATCGGCGCGAACGTGGCCGTGGCGCGTACCCGCCCGTCGAGCCCGGCGATCACGACCGTGTTGTACGTCCATGCGTTCGGGGTGCCGTTGGCCTGGAGCAGGGCGAAAAGCAGTGGCTGTGGTGAGGCGGGTGCGGACGGCGAAGACGCCGCCTGGTGATCCTGTGTCTGGCCGCACGCGACAGCGATCAGAAGGATTGCGGCCGTGAGGATTGCTTTCATGTCACCGACAACGGTCGCCCAGCGGATTAGTTTCAGCCTGAGGCCGGCAGCCTGATAACACGGATGACCTCATGCACAAAGCCATCGCTCGATGTCACCTGCGTCGAGCTGATCCCGAGCGTCAACGCGCTTCCAGCAGCGGCTTGAGGCGGTCCCGCACGCCATAGTGGATCTTGTCGCGCGAACCGGTCGCGTCGATGCGTACGAACCGCGACGATTCGGCGGCGGCCAGCCGGTCGTATGCCTCGGCGACCTTGCGGTGAAACTCGATCGATTCCCGCTCCATGCGATCCTTGCTCTTCCCGGCCTGCTCGTGGCGGCCGAGGCCGGTCTCGACCGGCCCCTCGAGGAGAAAGGTGATGTCGGGCCGGGGGAAGGTCGGCGGCCACCCGGTCGGGAGCCCGCGCGCGCCGCCTTGGTAGGCGAGCGTGGAGTCGTGATAGCGATCCGCGATCACGACCTGTCCCGCGGCCAGCGCAGGCACGATGACCTCCGCGATCAACTGCCGGCGCGAGGCCATGAACAGGTACATCTCCGCCTCTGGATCGATGTCGAGGCCCTTGTAGAGAAGGACGTCGCGAATCTGTTCGCCGAGCTCGGTCCCTCCCGGCTCGCGCACGAGAACGGCGTCCTCGTTCGCCAGCCAGTCGTTCAGCAGCTCGGCCTGCGTCGTCTTGCCCGAGCCCTCGGTGCCCTCGAAGGTGATGAACAGCCCCCGCTTCATCGACCGGGAAGCGTAGTGGCTACGCGGGCTCTTCGGGCGACGGCGTGATCCGGAGCCGGCGCTGCGGCTCCTTGCCGGTGCTGCGGGCGGAAAGGTCGTTCTCCGCCACCAGCTGGTGCTGGAGCCGGCGCAGGTAGGCGTTCTGGGGCGAGATCTCGACCGGCCGCAGCGTCGTCTTGACCTGCCGGATCGCCGCCGCGGCCTCGGCCAGGGCACGCGTCGTGGCTTCATCCTGCTTGTCGACGCCGTAGATTCGCGACAGCGCGTCGCGGACCTGGCCGACGGAGTTGCTCTTGAGGATGTGGATCGGCAAGCCGCGGCTCTCTGCCTGGCGGAGGCTGTCCGGCCGGCGGCGGTAGTGGTTCTTCAAAGTCAAGACGACGCCGGCCCCTTCGAGGTTGCCGAGCACCCTGACCGGGAGGTCGAGCTCCCGGATCGACTGCTCGACGTGATGCCGGCTCACGCCGTACGGAAAGATCCCGAGGGGCTTCGTGCTCGGGCCCGAGGCGAGCCCTGTTTCTGGCGCAATCACGACCGGGGCGTCGATGTTGGAGATCACCCGCCCCTCGCGCGTGCGGACCCGGATCTTCGGCGTCTGCAGCGGACCGCGCAGCGCCGTGTCGACCACGTCGGCGAGCGGCATGTGGATGGCCACCCGGTCGCGGTCCTGGATCTCGACCAGCACGTCGAAAGTCGGGGGCGCTTTGCGCTCGAGCACCGACTTCTGCGTGCCCCGCCGCCGAGCCTCCTCGTCCGACAGGGTCACACTCTGGATTCCGCCGAGCAGGTCGTTGAGGGTTGGGTTGACGAGCAGGTTCTCCAGCGTCTGGCCGTGCGCCGTAGCGATGAGCTGAACGCCGCGCTCTGCGATCGTGCGGGCGGCCGCAGCCTCGAGCTCGGTCCCGATCTCGTCGATCACGATGACCTCAGGCATGTGGTTCTCCACCGCCTCGATCATCACGGCGTGCTGGAGGAGCGGAGTCTTGACCTGCATGCGCCGGGCGCGCCCGATGCCTGGATGCGGGATGTCGCCGTCGCCACCAATCTCGTTTGAGGTGTCGACGATGACGACTCGCTTGCGCAGCTCGTCGGCGAGCAGTCGCGCGCACTCGCGCAGCATCGTGGTCTTGCCGATGCCCGGCCGGCCGAGCAAGAGGATGCTCTGCCCGCTGACGACTATGTCGCGAATGATCTCGCCGGTACCCGTCACGGCCCGGCCGACCCGCATCGTCAGGCCGACGATGCGTCCCGACCGGTTGCGAATGGCGGAGACGCGGTGCAGCGTGCGCTCGATTCCAGCGCGGTTGTCGTCGCTGAACTGGCCGATGTTGTTCGCCACATGCTCGAGGTCGGAGGCGGACACCGGGTGATCCGCCAGCAACACTTCACGACCGGGGACCCGCGCTTCCGGCTCGCGGCCCAGGTCGAGCACGATCTCCAGCAGCTCGCTCGGGTCGATGCGGTCGTGAAGGGCGCGAGCGATGTCCGGCGGCAGGGCGCGAGCGAGCAGCTCGATCTCTTCGTCCCAGCGCGACGTGCGCTGGGGCTGGGGTCGGGGTTGGCGTTCCGCGCTCATCCGAAGGAGGGCACCAGGCCTTTCTCGCGCACCGGCTTCTGGACACGAACCGCAAGCTCTCTGACCAGCAAGAGCTGCGTCAGCAGGACGCTGAACCCACGCCCCCGAAGGGCGTCGATCATGTGGGAATCATAGTGACGGAGATTCGACCAGGCCGGCGCGTCTGACTCGCCGAGAAGCGAGATTCCGTAGTCGGCAAGCTCCGCAGGGAGGGGGCTTTCCGGGAGCGCCATGAACTGCAGCGTGTCCGGCCGGGCGCCCCCGCCGCGCTCCATTCGCACCCAGCCCACGATCTCGATCCGGTCGACCACCTGCCCGCCGGCCAGGTCGCCAGAGTGCAGCGCCCGCCACTCCCGATACGTCGGCGCCTCGAGCTGCGAGACGCCCTGGGGGGTGGTCTTGCGGTAGAGCTGGTACAGCCTCCTATCGTCACCCCGCTTGCTCGGGCGAAGACCGAGCGGATAGTCGTCCGCACGCTGCGTGGGCCGCTCGCTGTACAGCACCTGCTCGGTCGCGTACTGGCGAAAGCCCTGCAGGCGGAATGCGGGCAGGAGCGCGTCACGGTCGGGCAGGCGAACGAACAATCGGAGCGCACCACGTTCGAGTGACTGATTGCACAGATGCTGGACGAGCGCCGGCGCGACCACGTCCGGGTCGACACCGTCGGCAACCTGCAGGTTGAGCACCTGCAGCACGCGCGCGCGTCGCAGGTCGAGGCTCAGCGGCTGTCCCGACGCCTGGATGAAGCCGACCACCTTGCCCTGGTGCTCGGCGACGTACATCAGCGTCTCCTGCGCCAGCGGCAGCAGCGCGGAGAGCGTGGAGCTGAGCAGCGACCAGAGCCGGGCCGCCGGCGGAGCTGCCTCGCTGAAGCGGGTCTCCGACGAGCGATGCATCTCCTCGATGCGCGAGAGGTCGAGCAATCCTGCAGGGCGAACTCTCATCCCCGCGTGCTCGCGAGGCGGACGAACTCCCTGTGCAAGCGCAGGTCGCCGGAAAGCTCTGGATGAAATCCAAGCGCGACGATGCGCCCCTGCCGAACCGCGACCGGGTGACCGTCGTGGCTCGCGATCACTTTGACGTCGCCGGTGCGTTCGACGAGCGGCGCGCGAATGAACACGCCGGGAAACGTCTTGCCGTTGAGGCCGTCGATGAGGAGCGGTGCTTCGAAGCTGTCGACCTGGCGCCCGTAGCCGTTGCGGCGCACATGGATGTCGAGCAGGCCCAGGCCCTTCTGCTCGGCCATACCGTCGGTGATGTCCGATGCGAGCACGATCATCCCCGCGCACGTCGCCAGCGTGGCCATGCCATCTCGTATCGCCTCGCGCAATGGCTCGAGCAATCCAACCCGCTCCATCAGCATCGTCATCGTGGTGCTCTCGCCACCGGGAAGCACGATGCCGTCGAGACCGTCGAGGTCGGCTGTGGTCCGGACAAGACGCGTTCGCGCGCCCGCCTTCGCCAGCGCCCGGACATGTTCATCAAACGCTCCCTGCATCGCGAGGACCCCGATGAGGGGTGGCTTATTCGGTCTGCTACCAGCCTCGGGCAGCTAGAAGCTCATCCTTGGGGATGGCCGGGATCTCGAGACCGTGCATCGCCTTGCCCAGCCCCGCCGAGACCTCGGCCAGCACCTCTGGCTTGTCGTAGTAAGTCGTCGCGGCGACGATCGCCCTGGCACGCTTCAAGGGGTCCTCGGACTTGAAGATGCCCGACCCGACAAACAAACCGTCGACGCCCAGCTGCATCATCAGCGCCGCGTCGGCCGGCGTCGCGAGCCCACCGGCGGCGAAGTTGACGACCGGCAGGCGGCCGAGCTTCTGGCATTCGGCAAGCACCTCGACGGGCGCTCCGATCTGCTTTGCCTCGTGCACCAGCTCGGCGTGATTCATGCCCTGCAGCTTGCGGATGCCTGCGTTGACTGCGCGGGCGTGGCGGACCGCCTCGACCACGTTGCCGGTCCCGGCCTCACCTTTGGTGCGGATCATCGCCGCGCCTTCGGCGATCCGGCGCGTGGCCTCACCGAGGTCGCGACAGCCGCAGACGAACGGCACCTTGAACGGGTGCTTGTCGATGTGGTTCTCCTCGTCCGCCGGGGTCAGGACCTCGGACTCGTCGATGTAGTCGACGCCGAGCGCCTCGAGGATCTGAGCCTCGACGAAGTGGCCGATCCGGCACTTCGCCATCACAGGGATCGTGACCGCGGCCATGATCGATTTGATCAGCTCGGGATCGGACATGCGGGCGACGCCGCCTTCCTTGCGGATGTCCGCAGGCACGCGCTCCAGCGCCATCACCGCGCACGCGCCGGCATCCTGTGCGATGCGGGCGTGCTCGGGCGTGACGACGTCCATGATCACGCCGCCCTTGAGCATCTGCGCGAGCCCGGCCTTGACCCTGAAGCTTCCCTTCACGGCCCCGTTGCCGTCGCGCCCACCGTTGCGTTCGGCCACGTTCGGAATTCTACGCGGGCGGTCTAGAATCGCGACCTGAGCCACACAGCCTGGCGGTCCGCCGTCGCCGTGGGCCTCGCTTTGATGGCGGTCGCGCCAACCTCGGCCCTGGGCGACACCGACCTAAGCAGCTATCTGACCCAGCCGCCATCGTCGGACTGGCTCGAAGCCCAAGCCAGCACCGATGTCATGGACGGACCGTTCAACTCCCACCAGTACGCCGTGTACATCGACGGGTCCGATAGCGAGCGGGTCCTCAACAAGTACGGTTTCGTGCGCGGCTTCGGACGTGAGTGGGAGCAGAAGGCGACCCAGGACTACCTCGTCCAGCTCGTATTCCTGTTCCGATCGACGACCGGCGCAGGGTACTTGTTTCAGGATCTGAAGCTGGACGCTCAGACTTCGAAACGATTCAAAGGCGGGTTCGCAGCCCTGGACGCCAAGACTTCGGTCGGCCTGGAGTTTGCGTACCCCGACGCCGCGAGGGGTTACGAAGTCATCTTCATGAAGGGCAACCTTGTCTTTGACCTGACGATGTTCTCCCGCGGCGAAGACCTTTCCCAGACCATCATCGGCCTGGCGCGAACCGACTACGACCTGGCGCCCGACACCGTCAACGTCGCGACCCAGTCCAGTCCCATCCTGTCGCGCGCTGCGGCAACGGCCGTGGGGGTCGGGATGATTGGGCTGGTCGTCTTGATCACGACTCTAATCTTCTTCGCGCTCAGGTCACGACGGCTTCCCGTTGCGATGCCCTCGGTGCCGGGAGACTTCCAGTTGTCTGCGGACGGCACGAAATGGTGGGACGGTGCGCGATGGCGATCGAGTAATACCGACATGCCGCCCACCGCACGACGTTCGCCTGATGGCATGTTCTGGTGGGACGGGCGCTCCTGGCGCAACGTCCCCGGAGGACCGGGCTAGAGCCTCTCCAGCACCAGGGTCCGCTTGGAGGCGTACTCGGTGTCGGACAGCAGGCCATCCCGGTGCAGTCGGGTGAGCATGTCCATCTCCTCGAGCACGTCGAGCAGCGGCGCCATGGTCCGCCGAGCCAGGTAAGCGTCTGAGGCCGTACCGGCCTCCTCCCCGCGCGCGTCGAACTCGCGGACGAAGAAAAGCGCCTTGACCGCAGAGAACGGAATCCCCAGCTTGCGGATCGGGCTGTCGCTCTGCTCCGCATGGAGGTGCAGGACGACTCCATAGCGATGGCGTTCGAGGGTCCCGTCGAGGTGACCCCTCAGCACCTCACCGTCGAGGAACCGGATCGCCACCTTCCGGGTGGGCGTGTCGGACAGCTCCTTGTCGCGCTGCAGCTCGACCCACTTGACGGCCGTAAGCGGGATCCACGCCGTCTCGTTGTTCTCGAGTCCGCCGGCGTCGTCGACCTCGACCAGGAAGTCGGGCTCGTCGAAATCGAGGTCCCGGGCCGCCCCTTCCACGGTCTCGTCGTCGAAGAAGCGCACGACTATTCGCGCCATGTCACACCTACTGTACTAACCCTCATCTGTCTGCACTCCTGCGCTGGTTTTTGAGGCGCCGGCGGCCCACTCGGCGGGCACATTTGGCACACGTGGCGATGTGATCTCGGACCGCTTCGGCCTGCGGGCGGCGCAGCTTGCCCGCCAGGTACGGCGCCAGCAGCGGCACCGCCTCCTCGTGGCTGAGATCACCCTCACGCTGCGAGGCCAGGTACTCCTCTTTGAACCTGAGACGGGCGCGGTAGAGCAGCGTCTCGACCGCGCTCTCCGACATGTGCAGCGTGCGCGCGATCTGGCGGTAGCTCATGTCCTGGAGCTCGCGCAACGTCAGCACCAGCCGGTACTTCTCAGGCAGCCTCTGGGCGACCTGCCACACCTGGCGGCGGGTCTCGTTCGACTCCTGAACGAGCACCGGGTCAAATGCTTTCGCAGTCGACGGCAGGTTGGTCATGAGCTCGCTGTCTTCTTCTTCAGTCGTGCCATCGGCGCGGAGGTCGCGCTGCCGCCTCCGCAGCTCGTCGTAGCAGAGGTTCCTCGCCACCGTGTGGACCCACCCGCCGAAGTTGAACGAGTCATCGACGCGGTCCATCATCCGGAGAGCCTTCATGAACGTCTCCTGGGCGATGTCCTCGGCGAGCAAGGCGTCGCCGAGCTTGCGCCGCACGAGCCGGTAGATCGATGCGACGTAGCGGCGGTGAAGCTCCTCGAACGCGTGGACGTCACCGCTTCGGTAGGCGCGAACGAGCTCGACGTCGGTCGGCTCTCCGCTTTCCTTCCCCGCCGGCTGCTCCTCTAGCTCGCCCATGAATGCCTGCGGCAGGCTACTACGGTGGCCCGCGTAAGCATCCCCTCTGGCTCATTTAAGGACTTCTCCAGGTCGATTCCTTCTTCCGTCATCGCCACCACCGAGGTGACGCCTATCGAGTTCAGCGCCTCCCAGCCGGGGCCCTTGCTGCCGGCCACGAGCAGCACTGGAACGCCTGCTGCACGCGCGCGCTGGGCCACCTCGCCAGGCGCCTTGCCGAAGGCGGTCTGCTCATCAGCCTGGCCCTCGCCCGTGATCACCAGGTCCGCACCGTGGAGCTTGGAGTCGAAGCCGCTGGCGGCGACGATCAGCGGCGCTCCCCGGACCAGCTGCGCGTCCAGGAAGGCAACGAGCCCGGCCCCCGCCCCGCCGGCCGCGCCCGCGCCCGGAAGGGCGGCGACCTGCTTGCCGAGATCGCGCTCGATCACCTCGGCCAGCCGCGCGAGCGCCGCGTCGAGCTCTTTCACCGCTTCCGGGTCCGCGCCCTTCTGCGGTCCGTACACGGCGCTCGCGCCTTGGGGGCCGGTGAGCGGGTTCGTGACGTCGCAAGCCACGCGCAAGCGCAGCGGCCAGGGCTGGAAGGTGCCGCGGTCGACTCGCTGCAACCGCGCCAGCGCCGCACCACCGCGGGGCAGGTTTCGGCCCTCGGCGTCGAGGAGCAGGTAACCCAGCGCCTGGGCCATCCCCGCCCCGCCGTCGTTGGTGGCCGAGCCGCCGATTCCGACCAGCATCTCGCTGACGCCCGGCTGTCGCGCGGCCGCGAGCAGCTGACCGAAACCGTAGGTCGACGTCCTTCGCGGGTCACGGCGCTCGGGCGGGATGAGGGTCAGGCCGCTCGCCGCAGCGAGCTCGACGACGGCACTGCTTGCGAAGCGGCCGTAGGTCGCGGTCACCGAGTCGCCGAGCGGACCTTCGACGACCGCCGTCAGGTACTCGCCGTGGTTGGCGGAGACGAGCGCTTCGACGGTGCCATCGCCACCGTCTGCGACCGGCACCTCAACCACCTCAGCGTCGGGAAACGCCTCATGGACGCCTCGAGCAATTGCGCGGGCGGCTTGCGACGCGGTGAGAGTTCCCTTGAACGCGTTCGGAGCAACAAGGACTTTTTTCACGGGGGAGGCAGGCCTCCCCCGTGGAGCCCCCTCCGTTGCGCGCATCGCCTGGAGGCGTTTGGACGGATCACGCCTGATGACGGCCGGAGTAAATCCGGCCTACAGCTCCACTTCGTCTAATCACGGGGGAGGCAGGCCTCCCCCGTGGAGCCCCCTCCGTTGCGCGCATCGCCTGGAGGCGTTTGGACGGATCACGTCTAATCACGGGGGGAGGCAGGCCTCCCCCGTGGAGCCCCCTCCGTTGCGCGCATCGCCTGGAGGCGTTTGGACGGATCACGCCTGGTGACGGCCGGAGTAAATCCGGCCTATAGCCCCACCTCGTCTAATAAATGGGGATGGTCCAGTCCCTGTACTTGGGGGCCTCGCCTCTGACCGCGCTGAAGTAGATGCTCTGCAGCTCTTGCGTGAACTCTCCAACGTGGCCGTTGCCGACCGGCCGGCGATCCACTTCGATCACTGGCGCGATCTGGGCCCCGGTGCCGCAAAGCAAGAGCTCGTCGCACGTGTAGAGCTCGGTCCGATCGATGCTGCGCTCGAGCACCGGCAGGTTCAGCTCGTCGGTGATCACCTTCATCAGCATCTGCCTGGTGACGCCTTCGAGGATGTCGTCGGTCACCGGCGGCGTGATGAAAGCGCCGTCCTTCAGCATGAAGAGGTTTTCCGCCGATCCTTCGGAAACGTGTCCATCGACCGAGAGGACGATCGCCTCGTCGTAGCCGCTCTCGACCGCCTCCGACTTGGCGAGCGCTGCCTGCGCGTACGACCCGGTGATCTTGGCGCGAGCGGGCAGGGCCTGGTCCGGCACTCGGCGCCATGTGCTGACCATGCACCTGATGCCGCTTTCGATCTCGACGTACTTTCCGAAAGGCACCGAGTAGATGAAGAAAGCGCGATCGAGGTTGTGCAGGCGGACTCCGATCTCCTCGCTCGACGTATAGAGCAGCGGACGGACATACACGTCCGACTTGTACTCGTTGCGCCGCAGGAGCTCGATCGTGAAGTTGACGAGCTCCTCGGTGGAGTGAGGCAGCTCCATGCGCATGACGTTGGCCGATCGCCTCATGCGCTCGTAGTGGGCGGCGGCTTGCAGCAGGTACAGCTGCCCTTTCTTTTCATTCCAGTAGGCGCGGATGCCTTCGAACACCGCGGTCCCGTAGTGGAGCGCGTGGGTCATCAGCCCGAGCTTGACGTCGTTGTAGCGGGCGAAGTCCCCCTCGAAGAAGACCCACGTGTTCGGATGCGCCGCGTGCTTCTTCACCGCGGCCTTCGCCTTTGTGTCCACACCCATTGCGGTAAGTGTATTAGGGAAACGCGGGACCAACCTGCAAACCGCACCCGGGTTCTGTTAGAAACACGGCGTGGGCTTGTATGGCATCATCGCCGACCTGCGCCGCGAGCATCCGACCCCCACCGCGATGCAGACCCTCGACATGGTGGTGGCCGAGCTGGGCGAGACCCGCGACAACCTGAAGGAGGCGGTCGCGAACCTCGGGGGCAAAGCCCTGCCGCCGGGGGGCAAGCCGGTCCTTGACGAGCTCGTCGAGCGCGCGCGCCAGGAGGGCGTGTACGACCTGGACTACGGCCCCGACCCGTACGACAAGCCGCCGCCCGAACCGTTGGACGAGGCAACCGCGGGCATTGGGGCCATCCTTGCGATCTCCTCAGTCGTCGGCATCGCGCTGGCCGTGCTGGCGGTGGTCGCCGGCCTCAACGCGATCTTCTCCAGCGGTGGCTGAGTACTCCTTCGACGTCGTATCCGAATACAATCCCGCGGAGCTGACCAACGCGATCGATCAGTCGCGCCGCGAGGTCGGTACGCGCTATGACTTCAAGGACACCGCGACGAGCTATGACCATCGGGGCGACCTCATCGTCGTCGAATCGTCAACCGAAGACCGCGCGAAGGCGGCGCTGCAGGTGCTGCGGGAGAAGGCGGCGCGGCGGCAGCTCTCGCCGAAACTTTTCCAGGCGGGCGACCCCAAGACGATCGGAAAAGGACGGGGCCAGATCGAGGTGCGTCTCAACGCGGGCATCAACGACGACCTGGCGCGTGACCTCCGGAAGAGAATCCAGAACGTGTCGAACAAGGTCCAGGTCCGCATCCAGGGCGACCAGCTGCGCGTCGTCAGCAAGGACAAGGACTCGTTGCAGCTCGTGATCAAGACGCTCCGCGAGGCGGAGGACATCCCGGTCCCGCTTCAGTTCACGAACTACCGCTAGCTACAGCATGAGCGCGATGGTCGTGATCCCGGCGATCGACATCCTGGGGGGAAGGTGCGTCCGCCTCACCCAGGGCGATTACGGCCATCCGACGGTATACGCGGAAGATCCGGTGGAGATGGTGCAGCGATTCGCCGCCGCGGGCGCAAAGCGCGTGCATGTCGTCGACCTGGACGCCGCGCGCGGCTCCGCCAGCAACCGATCAGTGATCGGGCGGATGCTGGGGCAGTCCGACGTCGAGCTGCAGGTTGCGGGTGGCGTACGCAGCGAGGAGGCGGTCACCACTCTGCTCGACAGCGGAGCAAAGTGGGTCGTGATGGCCACCGCCGCCGTCCGCGACCCCCACCTGTTCGAGCGCTGCGCGTTCGGCCATCCGGGACGAATCCTTGCCGCGCTTGACGTGCGCGACAACAAGGCTGCCGTCGGGGGGTGGCTGGACACCGACCCTGTCGTCCTCAAGGCCCTCGTCGGCCGGTGGGCCGATCTCCCCCTCGGCGGCGTGATCCTTACTTGCATCGACCGCGACGGCACGATGTCCGGGCCGGATGTGGAAACCCTCGCCAGGGTGCGGAAGATGACGAGGCTGCAGCTGCAGTATTCCGGCGGAATTGCGTCCGTGGACGACCTGCGCAAGGTGAGCCGGGCGGGCGCTGAGGCGGCCATTCTCGGCAAAGCGCTCTACGAGGGCAAGATCACGCTGGAGCAGGCGCAGGGAACATGACCCGTCTCGCGCTCATCGCGACGGCGCTGATGCTGGTCGCGTGCGGCGGGCGCGAAACCGCGGACGACCAGGGGCTGCGAAGCGACATCCAGAACAACTCCAATGGCGCGGAGGTCACTTTTGACGCCACCGTGGTGAGCGACCCGACGCAGGGTGGCGACCACGAACGGTTCGAGGTGAGGACGGTCACGGGTGAGATGCTCGAGGTCGACCACAACACCAACCTGGCCCCGTCGGTCCCGGTGCACAAGGGGGACGGCGTGGTGATTCACGGCCAGCTCTACATCGATCCGGGCCCGCGCTACGGCGTGCACTGCACCCACGCGCGGACCTCCAGCGGCTGCCCGAATCCGGGCTGGATCGAGCTCAACGACACCTATTACGAGTGAGCAAGCGCAGATACACACACGTCGAAGCCGCGTTCCGGTTCTTCAGCCATCTCACGGCCGGCGACTACGGCCCAAAAGACCGGGTGCGGATGATCCTCAACAACCTTCGCGCCCGGACGAGCGGCGAGGGTTGCTGTGGCCATTACGGCGACCCTGGCTGTTGAATGACGAAAGATGAGGCCCGTGCGGCCGGTTTGATCAGATAGGAGTCTGGGCGAGATGCACGCGGTCGTCTTCGAACGCAACGGCGGACCTGAGGTGCTCGAGTACCTTGAGGTTCCAGATCCGCAGCCGGCCGGCGGTGAGGTGCTGGTCGACGTGGAAGCCGTAGGGATCAACTTTCGCGACGTCTATGAGCGCGAGGGGCGCGATTACGGGTCCAAACCTCCCGCCATCATCGGCGTGGAAGGCGCCGGCAGGGTAGCGGGCTCAGGTGAGCGTGTGGCGTGGCTGGACGTCCCCCACAGCTACGCGGAACACCTGGCCGCCAACCGCGCCAGGCTGGTCTCGATTCCGGACGGCATCACGCATGAGCTGGCCGCCGCGGCAATCCTCCAGGGGATCACGGCGCATTACCTCGCCCAGGACTCGTATCCGATCCAGAGAGGCGACTGGGTGATCGTCCACGCCGCGGCGGGCGGCGTGGGACTCCTGCTGACCCAGATCGCGAAGCTGCTCGGAGGGCACGTGATCGCGACCACGTCGACCGACGAGAAGGCGCAGCTGGCGCGGGAGGCGGGAGCTGACGAGGTGCTGCGGTACGAGGGTTTCGCCGAGCAAGCCCGCGAGCTGACGAAGGGTGAGGGCGTTGCCGCAGTTTTCGATGGAGTCGGCAAGACGACGTTTGACGAGGATCTGCGCGCGCTCCGGCCGTTTGGCCACCTGATCGTCTACGGCGCGGCCAGCGGTCAACCCGATCCGCTGCCCGTCCAGGTGCTGGCGAAGCACGGTTCGCTTTACGTGCAGCGGCCGACGCTCCACACCTATACGCGGACGTCCGACCTCTTGCGCGAGCGCGCACGGAAGGTGTTCGAGCTCGTGCAGGAGGGCAGGCTCAAGGTCCGGATCGGCGCCCGCCATCCGCTCGCCGAGGCCCGCCGGGCGCACATCGACCTGGAAGCCCGCAAGACGACGGGAAAGATCCTGCTTCTTCCCTAGCGCCTCGTACGAGTGGGTTTGCGCGCCACGGTGGTCACGTTCGCCTGCGCGACGGGCCGGACCACGATCTCGTCGATGTCCACGTGGGGGGGTCGCGTGACGGCGAACACCACGCAATCCGCTATGTCCTCCGCGCTCAGCGGCTTCAAGCCCTCGTAAACGGCTTGTGCCGCCTTGCGGTCGCCGTGGAACCGGACGATGCTGAACTCCGTCTCGACGAGTCCAGGCGCGATCTCGGTGACGCGGATAGGCTCGCCGTTGAGCTCGAGGCGGAGGGTCCTGCTGATCGCGCGCACGGCGTGCTTGGCGGCGGTGTAGCCCGCGCCGCCCTTGTAGGTCTCGAACCCGGCGATCGAGCCGATGTTCACTATGTGACCGTGCTTTGCCTTCCGCAAGAGGGGCATGCACGCGCGGGTCATCCACAGCAGCCCGAGGACGTTTGTCTTCCACATCGTGATCCACTCGTCGTCGACGGCCTTCTCGATCGGGTTCAAACCAACCGCACCGCCGGCGTTGTTGACGAGAAGGTCGATCCGGCCGAATCGCTTCGCGACCTCGCCGACGAAAGCGCCGACGCTCTGCTCATCGGTCACGTCGAGGTGAAGCGCGACGCCTTTCTCGCCCGCGACCCGCTCGAGCCGCTCCGTGCGCCGGGCGCCGACGACCACCCTGTAGCCGTGACGACCAAGCGCGATCGCAGTGGCGGCACCAATCCCTGAGGAAGCTCCGGTGATGACGGCGATTGGAGTCACGTTGTTGGTCGTCCAAGCGTAACCTAGGGATAAATGCTGGACGGGTTCGTCGCCGTCGTTGTTCTCCTCCTGGTGGCCGCAGGCGTCCTCGTCATCCTCGGACCGCGCAACGTCGCCAGGCGGATCGCTTCGATCCGGCGCCCGAACAGACTGGCCGCTCTCTTCGAGCCGCGTGCCGCGCGCGAGGTCGTGCCGCCGGCCCTCAATCCAAAAACGCAGCGGGTGCTGGTCGCCGCCGCACGGCTCGCCAACTGGCTTCGTGCTCACGGTCATGAGGACGTGGCCCGAGAGATCCGGAACGGCGCCGCAAGAATGACCGGTAACGAGCCGGCCGGACTCTACGCGCTGCAGACCACGCTCCGCCGCATTCGCGTCGTCAACATCTCGGACAGCGCCTCGCACGAGCGATTGAAGGCGCTGGTCGGCGAGCTCCGCACCGCGGTCCAGGACCGCTTCGAGCAACTGGAGCTGCTCCCCTTCAGGCGCTCCTGACCGAGCGCCGGCGCGTCAGCTCCGGGTCCTCGTTCGAAAAGACGATCGGGTTCTGCCGCGCCATCCGGGTCGGAGACCGCATCCTCGTCTCCGGCACGGCGCCCGTATGGGTCGACGGCTCGGTCGACCCGGATCCTTACGTTCAGGCCAGGCGCTGCTTCGAGATCATCTCTACGGCTCTCGAGGAGGCCGGCGCGTCGGTGGATGATGTCGTCCGCACGCGGATGTTCGTGACGGACTCCGCCTACGGCGAGCCGGTCGGAAGGGCGCATGGAGAGGTCATGAAGCACTCGCGGCCCGCGGCGACGATGGTCGTGGTCAAGGCCCTGCTGGACGATCGCTGGAAGGTCGAGATCGAAGCCGAAGCGGTTATTTCTTAGGCTTCAGGCCCTTCCCGGCTTCCACGTATCTCTTCAGCGACTGCATGTTCTTGCGGATGCCGGCCGCGTACTGCGGCGCGAGGATTCCGACGGCGAACCGCAGCAGCCCGCCGAGCTCGTAATCCATCTCATAGACCAGCCGGGTGGTGCCGTCCTTTCGCTGCGTGTAGGTGTACGACCAGGTGCCCCTCAGCGGCCCTTTGATGAACCGGCCCGAGCACTTCTTGGGCTTGTTGTAGACATCCTGCTCGACCTCGAGCTGCTCCTTGTGGCCGCTGAGGTCCAGGTGGTACCGGTAGCGCGTCCCTCTGCCTGGAGGTCCGCTGTCGAGCTTCTCGACTCTGTCGAGGTTGGACGTCCACTTCGGTGCGTTGGTCACTTCCTCAGCGACGACCGCCCACACGCGTTCGACAGGGGCGTTGATCTCTACTGACTCGTGGATCGCGGCCACGCTGCGATGATCGCATTTAGTGTCAATCGACCCCGCGGCGCCCCGGATGCTCGGTGCGCTCCGTCACCGCAACTACCGTCTGTTCCTGTTCGGCCAGATCGTCTCGACCGTCGGCACCTGGATGCAGACCGTCGCGCTGCCGTGGCTGGCGCTGCAGCTCACGCACAGCGGATTTCTGGTCGGCGTCGCCCTGGCGGCGCAGTTCCTGCCGGTCCTCATAGGGAGCCCGTTCGCCGGCGTGATCGCGGATCGCTATCGCAAGCGAACCGTCCTCCTGGTCACGCAGACGTCGTTTATCGTGCCTCCTTTCGCTCTGTTTGCGCTGAGCGCCACAGGCCACGCGCGCTACTGGATGGTGGTGGTCGCGGCTTTTGCGACCGGCGTGATCAACGCTCTCGACGTGCCCGCTCGGCAGGCATTCCAGG
>WNFX01000138.1_pt1 | contig 72800 bp, 60 predicted proteins | sample 5400111 | NCBI WGS metagenome assembly WNFX01 (sample SAMN13153363, study PRJNA577476) | soil metagenome | isolation source: 40 cm soil or saprolite under grassland replicate 1 | place: USA:California | collected 2016-06-15
AGCCGACCGGGCGCAAGGTGGCCGCGCACCCGCCGACGGCGCACCAGCCGACCGGGCGCAAGGTGGCCGCGCACCCGCCGACGGCGCACCAGCCGACCGGGCGCGAGGTGGCCGCGCACCCGCCGACGGCGCGCCAGCCGACCGGGCGCGAGGTGGCCGCGCACCCGCCGACGGCGCGCCAGCGGACCGGGCGCAAGGTGGCCGCGCACCCGCCGACCGCCAGCCAGCCACCCAGCCCCATGCCCGCCAGCCCCATGCCCGCCAGCCCCATGCCCGCCAGTCCGTCGGCCGCCGGCTCGGTGCCAGCCATTCCGGTGCAGGCCAGTCAGCCGCCCGCCAGGCCGGCGCCGCTGGCCAGCCCGCGGTGGACGGCCCGGGCGCGCGAGCCGGGCTGGCCGACGGCGGCTATGCGCTGATCGCGGTCGACGCGATGGGCGGAGACCGGGCACCGGATGAAATCGTGGCGGGGGCGGTCGAGGCCTTCCGGGCCGGCGCAGCGATTACCCTGATCGGCCGCCCCGCCCAGGTCCGACCGTTGCTGCTCAAGCACGGCGCGATCGGCCAGATCCGGCTGGTGACCGCTGAGGACTCGGTGGCCATGGACGAGGGCGCCATGGCTAGCTGGCGCAGGCCCCGGTCGAGCATCGCGGTCGCGTGCCAGCTCCTCCGGCTCGGCCAGGCGACGGCGGTCATGTCGGCCGGGTCCACGGCAGCGATCGTCGCTATCGCGCGGCTGCGGCTGCGCAACCTGCCCGGGGTCATGCGGCCAGCGCTCGCTGTCGCGCTGCCGACCCGGCCGACGCCCACGGTGCTGCTCGACGCCGGCGCGATCGCCGACCCGAAGCCGGAGATGCTCGCCCAGTTCGCCCAGTTCGGCGCCGCCTATGCCGAGGTCACGCTCGGCATCACCGAGCCGAGGGTCGGCTTGCTGTCCATCGGCGCCGAGCCCGGCAAGGGAAACAAGCTGGCCAGGCGAGCGTATGAACTGCTGGGCACCGACACCCAGCACAGCGCCATTCCGGTCAACTTCACCGGCAACGTGGAGGGCTGCGACCTGCTGGCCGGCAAGGTCGATGTCATCGTCACAGACGGATTCGCAGGGAACGTCGCGCTGAAGACCCTGGAAGGGACCGCCGCGTTCGCGGCTGGCCAGTTCAGGGCCGCGCTGGATGGCTCTCGCTCCGCCAGGCTCGGCACGCTGCTCCAGCGTCGCGAACTCCGCGCACTGCGTGAGCGGATTGATTCCGAGACCTACGGCGGCGCCGCGCTGCTCGGCCTGGAGGGAACGGTGGTGATCGCGCACGGTGCCGCCACCGCGCGCGGTGCGGCAGCCGCCTGCCAGCTCGCGGCCGGCCTGTCCAGCGGTCGGCTCACCGAGCGGATCAGGGAGCGGCTTGGCCCGCCACGGCAGGGCTTCCTGCGCCGTACCTAACCGTTTTTGCCCGGTGCCAACTCGTCAGTGGCGCAACTCCGGTCACCGGTACTCGCGCTCCGCCCGCGATGCGGCCACCTGCATCACCCAGCACCGGTAGCCGTCTGCGCCGCGCCGCCGATCGGCCACCCGCTCTTGCTCGCCGCCGGTCCACCCGCACGATCCGGCGCGCCAGAGCGCGCTTTGGTCAGCGGCCGGGCGGCGGCTGCCACAGCTCGAAACGGTTGCCCTCGCAGTCGTGTGCCCACCCGAACCTGCCGAACTCTTGCTCATGGATCTCATCTGCCACCTGGACCCCGGCGGCGCGGAGCTGGGCCAGCATCCCGTCAAGGTCGGCAACCCTGAAGTTGACCATGCACATCTGCTCGGCGCGGCCGAAGTACTCGGTGTCGGCATCGAAGACCGCCCAGGTCGTCGAGCCGCCAGCGGTCCAATCGAACTGCTTGCCACCCCAGTCGGAGATGTCGATGCCCAGATGCTTGGCGTACCAGGCGCGCAGCGCGGCGGCATCACGCGCCCGCACAAACGCGCCGCCGATTCCCGTGACCCGCTGCATCCGGCTCAGTGTAGGGGCCATCCGATCCGCGGCAGAGCAGCAACGCGCGCCGCGTTATCTGGTTGCCTGCGATCGATAGGCTTTGGGCATGGCTGATCCACAGGCCGCTCTCGCGGCGCAGGTGAGCGCCGCCCTGGATGCCGAGTTCGGCGCCGAGTACGCCTGCGCCGACCCCGTCATCCGGCCATCCTCGTTCGCCGATTTCCAGTCCAACGTCGCGCTTGCGCTGGCCAAGCGGCTGCATCTGCCGCCCCGCGACATCGCCGAGCGGCTCGCCGCGCGCCTGACCGGAACGCCCGTCTGCGCGCTGGCCGAGGTCAGCGGCCCCGGCTTCATCAATCTGACGCTGAACGACGACTGGCTCGCCGCGCAGTCAGCCGCCCAGCTGGCTGACCAGCGGCTTGGTGTGGCCTTGGCGGCGCCACCGCAGCGGGTCGTCGTCGACTACTCGGGGCCCAACGTGGCCAAGGAACTGCACGCCGGCCATCTGCGCCCGACTGTGGTCGGAGATGCGGTGGTGCGGGTACTCGAGCACCTCGGTCATACCGTGATCCGGGCTGCGCACCTCGGCGACTGGGGCACCCAGTTCGGCATGCTCATCGAGCACGCCATCGACGCGGGCGAGCAGCGCACCTACGAGCAGCTGGCGAGCGGCGAGTTCACCGCGTTCTACCAGGCGGCCAGGGCTAAGTTCGACGCCGACGCCGGGTTCGCCGACAGGTCAAGGCAGCGTGTCGTCCAGCTGCAGGCCGGCGATGAGCAAGCGGTGAGGCTCTGGCAGCTGCTCGTGGATGACTCGATGGAGTATCTGCGCCGGATCTACCGCAGGCTGGACATCACTCTCACCGACGCGGACATGGACCAGGAAAGCTTCTACAACCCGATGCTCGGCGATATCTGCGCCGAGCTTGAGGCCAAGGGCATCGCCGTGATCAGCGACGGCGCGCTGTGCGCCTTTCCGCCAGGTTTCACCGGCCGGGGCGGCAAGCCGGCGCCGCTCATGCTCCGCAAGAGCGATGGCGGCTACGGCTACGCGAGCACCGATGTAGCCGCGATCCGGTACCGGCTGCTCGACCTCGGCGCCAACCGGATCATCTATGTGGTCGGCTCTGAGCAGCACCAGCATCTGGAAATGGTGTTCGCGGTCGCCAGGCAGGCAGGCTGGCTGACCGCTGCCGCCAGCGCCGAGCACGCCGTTGTCGGCCTGATGACCAGGGCGGGCGGGCAGCGGTTGCAGACCAGGTCAGGCGATCAGATCAAGCTGACCGACCTCATGATCGAGGCAGTCGAGCGGGCCGAGGAAGTGATCAAGGACCGCTATGACGACCCCGAGGAGCGCGGCCAGATCGCCGAGGCGGTCGGCATCGGCGCGCTGAAGTACGGCGACCTCTCGATCGCCAGGAGCTCAAGCTACGTGCTCGACTTCGACCGGCTGCTTGGGCTGACCGGCAACACCGGGCCTTACCTGCAGTACGCCACGGCAAGGATCCGGTCCATCTTCCACCGGGCCGGTCTGGACCCAGCCGGGGCGGCAGGACCGATCGTGTTGCGTGAGCCCGCCGAACGGGCGCTGGCGCTGCGGCTGCTCGGCTTCGGCGCTGCGGTGGCTGAGACGGCGCAGTCGGCGGAGCCGCACCGGCTGGCCGCGTTCCTGTTCGACGCGGCCAGCGACTTCACCACCTTCTACGAGCACTGCCCGGTGCTCAAGGCCGACCACCCGGCGGTCAGGAACTCCAGGCTGGCGTTGTCGGCGCTGACCTTGCGGGTGCTGCGCACCGGGCTCGAGCTGCTCGGTATCGGGGTGCCCGACCGGATGTAGCCGGTTCAGCCGTTTCTCAGCCAAATCCCAGCATCTCCCTGCTGATGTCCCAGACCGGGCTGGCACGGTGGCCGGCATGGACAATACGTACCCACCGCCAGGGGACGGCCGCCAGGACCGCACCCTGCCACACAGCCTGGAGCAGGACGGCCTGCCAGTGAGCCATTCGCACGACGGCGGCTCGCGTCGGCACGCTGGCGGCACCGGCCCGCGTCAGCCAGGTGCCCTTGCGACCCGCCGTCCTGGCAGGTTGACCAGGTGGGCCGCGGTCCTTGGGATTGCTGCCGTGCTCGCAGCGGGCGGCTCGTTCCTCGGCGTGCGGCTGGCCGGTGCGGGCGGCTCGGCGGTCACCGGCAGCCTTCCCGGTGCGGTACCCGGTGCGGCCAGTTCGGGCCACACGGCCAGTTCGGGCCAGGCCGCGGGCTCCGGCCAGGCCGCGAGCGCGCTGAGCGCGATGTTCGGCTCGCCGACGTCCGCGACCGCGATGACCGCGTCCGGTAGCCCAGCCACCGCGGGCGTCACAGGCAAGCACGCCAGAGCGCTGCGCCGCTGCCTGGCATCCGCCAGGCGGCTGCTTGCGGCCGGCCACCGCGCCGCTGCCCGGGCCAGGCTGCGGCAGTGCGGCAGGCACTTCCTGCGGCTGCGGCTGTTCCGGCACGCCGAGCACGGCCAGATCACGTTCATGACCCGGCACGGGAAGACGCGGACAATCGCCTTCGAGCGCGGCGTGATCCAGTCTGTTACCGGCGGGACGTTCGTGGTGAAGGCGGCCGACGGCACCACCTGGACCTGGCACCTGACCGGCAAGACCATCATCGTCAAGGGCAGGCACCGGGTCGGCTCCACCGCGCTGGCGGTCGGCGAGCACGTGTTCGTGGCCGGCCCGGTGATCAGCGGAGCCGACGACGCCCGGCTGATCCTGATCCATCGGTAGCACGACGCCATTGCCGGCGGCCGGGCTGGCAAGCGCCGGCCAGCATCGGCGGCCGGGCTGGCAGGTCGCGATCGACGATCTGCCGGCGCCGCCGTCGGCGGTCGCCGCACGGCGATCTGTCCGGCCGCACCCCAGAACCACCGCCGACCAGCCCAGCGGCAGCCCCAACCGCAGCCCCGGCCACCGGCCGCACCCCAGAACCACCGCCGACCAGGCCAGCCGCGACCCGGCCACCGACGGACGGCCTGCCCAGCCGGCCGACCGGTCTAGCCCACCCCGACCATCACCTTGCGGTTGGCGTTGCGCGGGCGGGCGCTCACATCCGCCAACGCCCGGCCAGCCGCGGTCGCTACCGCCTACTATCGAGCGAACAGCGAGTTAGTGGATGTCATGACCGACGCCGAACGGATACCGCGCGTGCTCGTCGTGGACGACGAGCCGAACATTCGCGAGCTCGTGCAGGTCGCGCTCAAGTTCCACGGCTGCTCGGTCAGCACGGCCGCCAACGGCTTGGACGCTTTGCGCCAGGCCGACAACGTGCAGCCCGACCTGATCGTGCTCGATGTGATGCTGCCCGACCTCGACGGCTTCGAGGTCTGCCGCAGGCTGCGGGCAGCGGGGAACGAGGTCCCGGTGATCTTCCTGACCGCGCGGGATACCTCGTCGGACACCGTCACCGGCCTGGCGATCGGCGGCGATGACTACGTCACCAAGCCGTTCTCGGTCGAGGCGCTGGTGGCGAGGGTACGGGCGGTACTGCGCCGGGCATCCAGGTCGGCGCAGCGTGACCAGGCAGGCGACACGCTCAGGGCCGGTGACCTTGAGCTCGACGAGGCGCGCTGGACCGTGCACCGGGCCGAAGTGGCCGTCGAACTCTCGCCCACTGAATTCCGGTTGCTCAGCTACCTGATGCGGCACCAGGGACGGGTGCTGACCAGGGCTCAGCTGCTGGAGAACGTGTGGGGCTGGGATTACGCCGGTGAGTCCCAGATCGTGGAGACGTACGTAAGCTACCTGCGCCGCAAGCTTGACCCGCTCGGCCCGCCGCTGATCCACACCCAGCGCGGGGTCGGCTACAGCCTCAGGCTGCCTGAGCAGTCCGCCCAGCGCGAGCAGCAATCACGGCGGGCCAGAGCGCCGCACGAGGGCTAGCAGAGGTGGCCGGAGCACCGGGGAAGGCAGGCGGCTCAGGCGGGCTGTCCCTGCGCACCCGCCTGCTGGTGCTCCAGATCGCGGTGACCACCGTGTTCCTGCTAATCATGGGAATTGTCAGCACCGAGCTCTTCGCCAGCCACCTGCACCGGCAGTTCGACGCGATCATCCTGGCCGAGAGCACCCGCAGCCCCGCCAACATCGCCAGCCACCCCGGCCGGTCGGTGGTCGCGGTTGAGGTGACCGGCCGGCCGTACGGGGTTCGGTCACTGACCCAGGACTCGGCCGCCGCGCGCACGCTCGTGACTGCCGTGCGGCGGATGAGCCAGGCTCAGGTCTTCTTGCTCGGGCAGCGCGATGAGCTTTTCAGCGTGCCATCCGCCGGGCTGACCGGTCCCACGCTGGAGGCGGCCGCCCGGCTGATACCGGCGGCGGAGAACCGGTCGGGGCTGCCCAGCGTGCTGATCGTTGCCGAGCGGGCCAGCGCGCTCGGCAATCAGCTGCGCGGGCTGATACTGGCCGAGATGGTCACCGGCGGCGGGCTGATCGCGCTGCTCGCCATCGGGGGTCAGTGGCTGATCGGCCGCGGGCTCGGCCCGCTTGACCGGATGGCGCGAACGGCCAACGACATCACGGCGCGCGGCGATCTGACCGAGCGGATGGCCGAATCCGACGACGACACCGATGTGGGCAGGCTGGGGGCGGCGATCAACACCATGCTCGCCCGCATCCAGCAGGCGTTCGGCGCGCGGCTGAATTCCGAGCGCAAGGTCCGCGAGTTCGCGGCCGACGCGTCCCACGAGCTGCGCACCCCACTGACAACGATCCGTGGCTATGCGGAGCTGTACCGGCAGGGCGCGCTCGGACCTGATCAGCTGCCGGGAGCGATGCGCCGGATCGAGCAGGAGGCGCAGCGCATGTCCACGCTGGTCGCCGAGCTTCTTGAGCTGGCCAGGCTGGACCGCACCTCCTCGCTCGACCTCACCGAGACCGACCTGGCGACCGTGGTCCGCGACGCGGTGGCCGACGCCATGGCGGTGGAGCCGAACCGGCCGATCAGCGCCCAGGCCCCGCCGAGGCTGATCGCGGTGGTGGACGAGCGCAGGATCAGGCAGGTGCTCGCCAACCTGCTCGCCAACGTCAGGGCGCATACGCCGCGGTCAGCGCCGGTGGCCGTCAGGCTCGGGCCGGTGCAGGGCGGGGTGCTGATCGAGGTGGCCGACGCCGGCGCCGGCATGTCCGCCGACGACGCGGCACGGGCGTTCGACCGGTTCCACCGCGCCGCCGAGCGGAGCGGAGACGATGCCGATCAGGTCGCCGCAGCGGGCTCGGTGAACGGCGCGCGGCAGGCCACGGCTGGCCAGGCCGCGGCCGGTACCGCCGATGCCGGGCACGGCGGCGGGGCCGCAGACGGGGGCGCGGTGACCGGCCCGGACTACTCAGGCGGCGGGGGCAGCGGACTCGGCCTGTCCATCGTTCAGGCCATCGCGCACGCGCACGGCGGCGAGGCAACACTGGAGTCCTGGCTGGGCCACGGCACCAGGGTCCGCATCTGGTTGCCAGCCCGTGCCGTCCTCGCACCCGCCTGATCAGCGATCTGAACCGCCGCGACCCGCCTGCCCGTGGTCACCGTCGGCCGACGTGTTGCTGCCAGGGCCCGCGTCCTTGCCTGCCTGCCGGTCAGCCTCCCCCGCGGCTTCAGCCAGGTTCTGCTCGGTCGGCTCGGGCAGATGCTCGAACAGGTAGTACACCGCGATCAGGCCGAAGATCGTCATCGCGATGCCAGGGGAGAAGAAGGCGACGACCGTGCCTGCCACATAGCCAGCAAAGCCGGCGCTGAACCTGATGCTGGTCAGCCGGGACGGCGGCCGGCTTGCCCAGCGTGCTACCTCGCTGGCATGACGGCCGAGATAGAGCCACATCGTGGAGAACGCGACCGACATCACCAGCATGACCAGGCCATAGGTGACCGTCGCCGCCCGGCCGCCCGCCGCGGCCGAGCCGTGCAGATGCTCGGCGACCAGCGCGGTCGGGAACGGCACCGCCACGACGCCCATCAAAAGCAGCAGGTTGAGCACGAGCAGCGGCCGGTCTATCCGCCGCAGCTGCGCCATCAGGGTGTGATGGTTCAGCCACATGATGCCGATGGTCAGGAAGCTCACCACGTAGGCGAAATACTGCGGCCAGGCGCTGAGCAGCGCCTTGGTCACATGATCGCCGGTGCCGACCGGCAGCAGGCCGAAGACCAGCACGGTGATCGCGACGGCGAACACGCCGTCGCTGAACGCCTCGGCCCGCCTGGTGTCCATCGCCCTTCCTGTCCGTGCCCCCGGCGGTCAGCCAGGATCGCGTGTCAGTCCGCGCCCGGCGTCCCGGCAGGCTCCGAGCCTGCCACGGACCTGGCGAGCAGCTGCGCGACGTCCACGACCTCCAGTGAGTCCTTGGCCTCGCCAGAGCTCTTCTTGGCGCTGATCGCGTCGCCGAGCATGACCAGGCAGAACGGGCAGCCGGTGGAGATCGTGTCCGGGTCGGTGCCGAGCGCCTCGTCGATCCGCTCGATGTTGATTCGCTTGCCGATCCGCTCCTCCATCCACATCCGGGCACCGCCGGCGCCGCAGCAGAACCCGCGTTCCTTGCACCTGTGCATTTCCTGCACGCGCACACCAGGCACCTGCTCCATGATCTCCCGCGGTGGCGTGAACACCCGGTTGTGCCTGCCAAGGAAGCACGGGTCGTGGTAGGTGACCTTCTCCTCGATCGGGGTGACCGGGGTGAGCTTGCCCGCGGCGACCAGCATGGCCAGCAGCTGGGTGTGATGAATCACCTCGTAGTTGCCGCCAAGCTGCGGGTACTCGTTCGCGATCGTGTTGAAGCAGTGCGGGCAGCTAGCGATGATCTTGGGGGCCCGTGCCTCGTTCAGGGTCTCGATGTTCTGCTGCGCCAGCATGGAGAACACGAACTCGTTGCCCATCCGCCTGGCCGGGTCACCGGTGCAGGTCTCCGCCGGGCCGAGCACGGCAAACGAGACTCCCGCGGTGTGCAGCAGCGTGGCGATCGCCTTCGTGGTCTTCTTGGCCCGGTCCTCAAGGGCGCCCGCGCAACCGACCCAGAACAGGTACTCCACGTCATCGCCGATTCTGCCGTCAACGACCGGCACCTCGAAGTCCAGTTCGGTGATCCACTCGGCCCGCTTCGACTCGCCCATCCCCCACGGGTCGCCCTTGTTCTCCAGGTTCCGCAGCATCCCCGATGCCTCGCTGGGGAACTCGGACTCGATCAGCACCTGATACCTGCGCATGGCGGTGATGTGGTCGATGTGCTCGATGTCCACCGGGCATTCCTGCACGCAGGCGCCGCAGTTAGTGCAGGACCAGATCACGTCGGGATGCATCACGCCGTGCGCCTCGCCCGTCCCGACGATCGGCCGCTTTGCTTCGGCCTTGACCTCATCGGGGAGCTGATCCCTGGCCTCGTCGGATCCGGCAAGCAGGTAGGGAGCCTTGGCGAAGGCATGATCGCGCAGGTCGAGTATGACCATCTTGGGCGACAGCGGCTTGCCGGTCGCCCAGGCCGGGCACTGCGACTGGCACCGGCCGCACTCGGTGCAGGTGCCCAGGTCGAGCATGCCCTTCCAGCTCAGGTCCTCGATCTTGCCGATGCCGAAGACGTCGGCGTCGGGATCGGCCTGCTCGAAGTCGAGCACCTTGCCGCCGGAACGCATCGGCGGTAGCGCGCGCAGGCCGTTCGGGCGGCGGGAGAACAGCACGTTCAGCGGGGCCAGGAAGATGTGCAGGTGCTTGGAGTAGGTGACGAGCACGAGGAAGCCGAGCACCACCGCCAGCTGCAGCAAGATCATGACCGTCTCGATCACCTGGTTGGCGCTCGCGCCGAGCGGGGCGAACCAGTGGCCGACTAGCTGCGAGGCGAACGCGCCGTGGGCGTAGGGCAAGTCGCCGGTGTTGACCTGCGCGCCCCGGTACAGCAGCAGCGTCGCGATCACCAGGAAAATCAGCAGCAGAACGAGCCAGGCAGCGCCGGTGTGCGACCCGGCGAAGCGTGACTCGCGGCCTTCGGTCTTGGGGTTGCTGCGCAGCCGGATCACGGCGAAGGTCGCGATGCCGACCAGGACAGCGACCGCGAACAGGTCCTCGATGAACCCGATGAACGCCCAGTGGCCGATCCACGGAAGGGCGAAAGTCTTGCTGAACAGGTCGCCGTAGGACTCGATGATCGTCAGCAGCAGGATGGTGAAGCCCCAGAAGGTCATGAAGTGCGCGGCTCCCGGCACCGTCCACTGGAGCAGCTTGCGCTGGCCGAATACCTCGGTCACCTCGGCTCCGGCCCGCTGCGCCGGCTGGGCCCGCAATGCCTCGATCCGCTCGGGCGCCGGCTGGCCGCTGGTGGCAAGCCGGTACAGCCACCACAGCCGCCGGCCGGCGATCGCGAAGGCGACCACGGTCAGGGCGAGGCCGATGATGATGCGCAGGACCACGGGGACCTCCCGGTGGGCGTCGGGCAGGCAGCGCATTGCGGCGTCATGCCGCTGCCAGAGTAACCTGCCATGATCGCGGCCGGTTATCAGCCACAGTGCCCGGAAAGCCGCCCTCGGCCGCGCGGCCTGGCCGGCTCAGCCAGCCGATCTGACGAAGACGTACACCCCGCCGTGGCGGTAGATCATCCGGTACCGCGCGCCCCGGTTCAGGCTCTCCACGTAGCCGATCGCGCTGCCAGAATGCGGGGGCAGGTCACCGGCCGACTGGTCGAGCACCACATACTGCGTGACCGGGTTGCCCGCGCTGCCCTGCCAGAGCGGGCTGTTGCCGATCCAGTACGCGTCGGCACGGGCGCCGAGCGGCGCCAGCAGGTCGATGTCGGTCTGCACCGTCGTCCCGTCCGGCACCAGCGCCATTGCCGCCCTCGCCGCCTGGACGTGCGCCCCGAGCTGGTAGGTCTGCGGCTGCCAGAGGCCGCTGAGCGGAAACTGGAAGGCCAGCGCTGCGCTGATCGCCAGCATCATCGCCGCGCCGTGCCGGTCAAGCAGCCCGGCAAGCTCGCCGGTGCCGCCCGGCGGGCTCGGCCGCCGGGTTCTCGCTGCCCTGATCCTGGCCATCGCGTCGATCGCGGCGATGAACACGATGGGCATCACGGTCGCGTTGTAATGCCAGGAGGTTCCCCAGAACGTCGTATTGGTGGAGACGAACCGCAGCGCCAGGCTCGGCACGGCGGCAAGAACCAGCGGCGACCGCAACGCCAGGAAGGCGGTCGGCAGCAAGATCAGCGCCAGCGTGGGCAGCTTCGCCGACGGTGCGGCGAGCAGCTGGTGCACCAGGCCGCCGGGGGAAATGATTGAGTCACCGGGGCTGAGCTCGCCGCCCTTGGACCAGTACGGGTACAGATGAGACGGGTTGAAGTGCGGGATGATCACCTCGATGGCGAGCACCGACCAGGCCAGACCCCAGGCGGCCAGCGCCGCGCCGACCAGCCTGTGCCGGTAGCCGAACGCGATGATGAGCCCGATCGCCGCGACGGTGAATCCCTGGTCCTCCTTGACGAAGACCAGCGGCAGTGCCCACGCCGCGGCGGCCCGCACCCGGCCGCGAGCCAGCGCGGACAGCGAGCAGGCCAGCAGCGGGACCGCGAACGCGATCTCGTGGAAGTCGTAGTCGATCAGCTGCTGCAGCCCCCAGGACAAGCCGTATGCGGCCGCGATCGCCCGGCTGGCGCCGGTGCCGATCAGGGCAGCCGCGGCCCGGCTGACCGGGATCACTGACAGCGCCGCGAGCAGTGCCTGCGCGATGAGCAATGTCGCCGGGGAGGGAACGAGCCGGAAGAATGGCGCGATCAGCGCGACGATCGGATGGAAATGATCTCCGAGCAGGTTCAGGCCGGGCGACCTGGCATCGGTCACCGGTGCCTGCAGGTGCGCGTACCGCTTGACGTACTCGGTGAAGATGCCCAGATCCCAGGAGGCGGGCGACAGGCGCAGGTAGCGATATACAGAGATCGTGGTGAAGGCCGCGAACACGGCTGCGGCGATCAGCCACGGCACCGGGTCCCGTGCCGCGCCCAGGCTTGGTGCCGTGTTCTGGCTCCCGGCCGGGTCAGCGTCTTGCGCGCGATCCTGGCCACGGCGAAGGTCAGTCTCCGGTGCCAGGTCAGCGAGCGATCCGCTGGCGTCGGGCGGCGCGCCGGCCCGCGGCCGCGAGCCAGTCATGACCACCTGCCGCAACCGCTAGCCTGAGGCGGGTGACGCGGTCGCCGATCGGCCTGCATGCCATCCAAGCTACGGGAGACATCCAAGGAGCAGGGCACGGACGATGACCGAATGAGCGATGAGCAGGAAGCCGCGCTGCGGATGAACGACGAGCCTGGTTCAGATGCGGCCGGCCAGCCAGGAAAGGCGGCTTACGGGCCAGGCGGCGCCGAGCGTGGCAGGCCGCCGCTGGCAGGCAGCCGGGCCGTGCTGGCCGGCTCGGCCGCCGTCCTGATCATCGCCAGCCTGCTCGGCGCGGCGCTCGGCTTCGGCGCCAAGGCGGCCTGCCGCGCCGGGGCCTGGAATATCGGCGTCGAGCAGTTCCAGGCCCACTGCTACACCGACATCTACCCGCTCTACTTCGGCGAGGGCCTGTCCGCCGGCAAGGTGCCCTACCTCCAGCATCCGGTGGAGTACCCGGTCGTCATGGGTGCCGTCATGCAGGCGGTCGCCTGGGTGCTCAGGCCGGTCACCGACGCCGGGGCCGCTGGAGGTGAGTTCTTCGATCTGACCGTTACCCTACTTGCGCTTTTCCTGCTGGCAGGCGTGCTGGCCACGGCTTACTGCGCGGGGCCAGACCGCCGGTGGACCGCTCTTCTTGTCGCGCTGTCGCCCGCGTTGATCCTCGGCGCGTTCATCAACTGGGACCTGATCGCGATGGGCCTGCTGATGCTCGGGCTTGCCGCGTGGGCTGCGCGCCGCCCATGGCTGGCCGGGGTGCTGCTCGGGCTGGCCGTGGCGACCAAGTTCTATCCGGTGTTCTGCCTGGGCCCGCTGTTCCTGCTCTGCCTGCGGGCCGGGCGGCTGCGCGCGTTCTGGCAGACGACCGGATCCGCGGCGGTGACCTGGCTGGCGGTGAACCTGCCGGTGGCTATCGCCGCGCCGCACGGCTGGGCGGCCTTCTATACCTTCAACGCCAGCCGGGGCGCCGACTGGGGCGCGATCTGGTACTTCTTCGAGGTGGAGCACTGGCCGCTGGCCGGCGGGCTGTCGCCGCATGCGCTCAACCTGGCTTCGGCCGGACTGTTCGCGCTGGCATGCGCCGGGATCTCGGCGCTGGCGCTCGGTGCCGCCAGGCGGCCCAGGCTGCCGCAGCTGATCTTCCTGACCGTGGCCGCCTTCGTGCTGAGCAACAAGGTGTGGTCACCGCAGTACGTGGTCTGGCTGGTGCCGCTGGTGGTGCTCGCCAGGCCCCGGATGCTCAGCTACGCGCTCTGGCAGCTGGCCGAGATCGGGTACTTCTATGCGATTTGGGACTACCTGGTGACCGTGGTCGCCGGCCAGCAGACGGCCGGGGCGATCGGCACCGGGCCGTACTTCGCCGCGCTGCTGGCCAGGTTCCTCACGGTGCTGCTGCTGTGCGTGCTGGTGGTCAGGGACATCCTGCGCCCGGACGGGGACGTGGTCAGGGCCGGCGGAATGGATGACCCGGCAGGCGGGGTTCTCAGCGGTGCGCCTGACCGGTACCGGCTCAGGCTCGGGCTGCGGCGGCCCATGCCTGCCCAGGTCCGGGCAGCCGGCCAGCAAGCACTGGCATAAGTTGGGCGGTTTCGCTGAACAAAGCTGAGTCTACTTGGCTCAACTCATTTGACAGTGGACGTCCGCTGCGGCAAACTTGCGTGCGCAAGACTCAATCTTCGGATCCCAAGCACACGCAAGGACTGACACATGGCACGAGCGGTAGGCATCGACCTGGGCACCACCAACTCCGTCGTCGCAGTTCTCGAGGGCGGCGAGCCCACGGTCATCGCGAACGCGGAAGGCTCGCGGACCACCCCGTCCGTGGTCGCGTTCGCCAAGAACGGAGAGGTGCTCGTCGGTGAGGTCGCCAAGCGCCAGGCGGTGACCAACGTCGACCGGACGATCCGGTCGGTCAAGCGGCAGATGGGCACCGACTGGAAGATATCCATCGACGGCAAGCGGTTCACCGCGCAGCAGATCAGCGCGTTCATCCTGCAGAAGCTTAAGCGGGACGCCGAGTCGTACCTGGGCGAGACGGTGGCCGACGCGGTCATCACCGTGCCGGCCTACTTCAACGACGCCCAGCGGCAGGCCACCAAGGAGGCTGGCCAGATCGCCGGCCTCAACGTGCTGCGGATCATCAATGAGCCCACCTCGGCAGCGCTCGCCTACCACCTGGACAAGGCCGGCGAGGCCACCATCTTGGTGTTCGACCTGGGCGGCGGCACGTTCGACGTCTCGCTGCTTGAGGTCGGCGAGGGCGTCGTCGAGGTCAAGGCGACCAGCGGCGACAACCACCTCGGCGGTGACGACTGGGACCAGCGGGTCGTGGACTGGCTGGTCAAGGACTTCAAGAACAGCTACGGCACCGACCTGTCCAAGGACAAGATGGCGCTGCAGCGGCTGCGCGAGACCGCGGAGAAGACCAAGATCGAGCTGTCAAGCTCGACCGAGTCGCAGATCAACCTGCCCTACATCACGCACTCGGAGCAGGGACCGCTGCACCTGGACACCAAGCTGTCCCGCGCCGAGTTCCAGCGGATGACCTCCGACCTGCTTGACCGGTGCAAGTCGCCGTTCCAGCAGGTGATCAAGGACGCCGGGGTCAAGCTGAGCGAGATCGCGCACGTCGTCCTGGTCGGCGGCTCGACCCGGATGCCGGCCGTGGTGGACCTGGTCAAGGACCTGACCGGCGGCAAGGAGCCGAACAAGGGCGTCAACCCGGACGAGGTCGTGGCCGTCGGTGCCTGCCTGCAGGCAGGCGTGCTCAAGGGCGAGGTGAAGGACGTCCTGCTGCTGGACGTCACCCCGCTGTCGCTGGGCATCGAAACCAAGGGCGGCATCTTCACCAAGCTGATCGAGCGGAACACCACGATCCCGACCAAGCGCTCGGAGATCTTCACCACCGCTGATGACAACCAGCCCTCGGTGCAGATCCAGGTCTTCCAGGGCGAGCGCGAGATCGCCGCTTACAACAAGAAGCTCGGCATGTTCGAGCTGGCCGGTCGGGCGGCTCGGCGCTGGGCAAGGACGACATCGAGCGGATGATGGCGGACGCGGAGAAGTACGCCGAAGAGGACCGCAAGCGCCGTGAGGAGGCCGAGGTCCGCAACCGCGGTGAAACCCTCGCCTACACCACGGAGAAGTTCCTTTCCGAGAACTCCGACAAGATTCCCGACGACGTGCGGGCCGAGGTCAACTCGTCCATCGCCGAGCTGAAGAAGGTGCTCGAGGGCACCGACACCGAGGCGATCAGGGCAGCGACCGAGAAGGCCGCCCAGGCCAGCCAGAAGATGGGCACCGCGATCTACGCGAACGCTCAGCAGGAGGCTGGCTCGCACGATGGAGCGACGCCAGGTGCCGACGCGGCTGGGGCTGGCCCGAGCCACGAGGACGAGGTCGTAGACGCGGAGATCGTCGAGGACGAGAAGCCGGGCGCGGCAGGTGGCGGAGCCTGATGTCGGCTTCGGAGGAACCAAGCCAGGGCCCGGTGATCAGGGACCGCAGGCGTATAGATCCGGTGACTGGCAAGCCCAGGGAAGCCGGTGCGCCTGCGGGCCCCGGGCAGGCAGGCACGACCCAGCCGGGCGCCGCCCAGCTAGGCGCCGGGCAGCCAAGGCCGGGCAAGCACGCGGCGTCCAAGCCAGGCGGCATCCGCACTGAGGCCGCAGAGACCGGCGGGGCCGCGGAGGCCGCAGGGGCCGCAGGGGCCGCAGGGGCCGCCGACAACGGCAAGGCCGGACAGGGTGAGGCAGGCATGACAGGAACGGGTGCGCCTGGCCAGGAAGGGCCGGGCAAGCCGAAGCCGCCAGGCGATGGCAGCGCTGCCAGCCGGGCGGCTCAGGCACCGAACCTGGATGTGGCTCTCATGCTGGCCGAGCGAACCGCGGACCTGCAGCGGCTCCAGGCTGAGTACGTCAACTACCGCAAGCGTGTCGAGCGGGACCGGGCGGCGGTGCGAGAGCAGTCGCTAGCCAGCGTGCTCGCCGAACTGCTGCCCGTGCTCGACGACATCGGCCGGGCCAGGGAGCATGGCGAGCTGACCGGCGGGTTCAAGTCGGTCGCCGAGTCGCTTGAGGCCGCCGTGACCAAGCTCGGCCTGACCACGTACGGCGAGGTCGGCGAGGAGTTCGACCCGAACATTCATGAGGCGCTGATGCACGCCTACTCGCCGGACGTTACCGAGACGACCTGCGTACAGATCCTGCAACCCGGCTACAAGGTCGGCGAGCGGATCCTGCGCCCTGCACGGGTCGCTGTGGCCGAGCCATCCGATCCGGCCGGAGCACGGACGACGAGCGGCGAAGCGGCGCCGGACAGCGAAGCGGCGCCGGACGGCGACACGGGAGCCGACGGTCAGGCCGGATCGACGAGCGAGAAAGAGCCCGGTGACCGTCCGCAGGATGACACCGAATAACCCCCGAGCAGGAGATGCCTGTTGAGTACCAAGGACTTCCTCGAGAAGGACTATTACAAGGCTCTCGGCGTCAGCAAGGGTGCATCCGCTGAGGAGATCAAGAAGTCGTACCGCAAGCTGGCACGCAAGTATCACCCTGACGCCAACAAGGGCGATGCCGGGTCGGAGGCGCGGTTCAAGGAGATCTCCGAGGCATACAACGTCTTGTCGGACCCCAAGCGCCGCAAGGAGTACGACGAGGCGAGGTCGCTGTTCGGCAGCGGCGGCGTCCGCACGCCCGGCGGAGCCGGCGGCCAGTTCGGCGGGTTCGACCTAGGCGACATCTTCGGCTCATCCGGGTCGGGCAGCCGTCTTGGCGACCTGCTGGGCGGCGTCTTCGGCACCAGGACCAGCCAGTCTCCGCGTCCGCGCCGCGGCGCGGACGTGGAGACCGAGGCGTCGCTGTCCTTCAGCGACGCCATCGACGGCACGACGGTGACGCTGCGGATGACCGACGAGGGCCCGTGCAAGGTGTGCATGGGCACAGGAGCCAAGGCAGGCACGGTTCCTAAGGTCTGCCCGACCTGCGAGGGAACCGGCCAGGCCAGCCGCAATCTCGGTAGCTTCGCCTTCTCCGAGCCATGCACCACCTGCCGCGGGCGCGGCCTCGTCGTCGACGACCCGTGCCCGGTGTGCTCGGGTAGCGGGCGGGCGATGAGCGCGCGGACCATCCAGGCGCGGATCCCGGCCGGAGTCGCCGACGGGCAGCGGATCAAGCTCAAGGGCAAGGGCGCGCCCGGCGAGCGCGGCGGCCCGCCTGGAGACCTGTACGTGCGGGTGCACGTAGCACCGCACCCGGTCTTCGGCCGCAACGCGCACAACCTGGTCATCACCGTCCCTGTGACCTTCACCGAGGCGGCGCTGGGAGCTGAGATCAAGGTGCCGACCCTGCGCGGCATGCCGGTCAGCCTGCGGATACCGCCGGGCACCCCGAACGGCAGGACATTCAGGGTCCGCGGCAAGGGCGTCAGGAGGACCGACGGCACCTACGGGGACCTGCTGGTCAAGGTGGACGTGCAGGTGCCGCTGGAGCTGACCGACCAGGCCAAGCAGGCGCTGGAGAAGTTCAGGGACGCCACCGGCGGCGAGGACCCAAGGGATGAACTGCTGCGCAAGGCACGGACGTGATGATCGCGCAGGAGGAGGGCCTACCAGGAAGAAGATGAGATGGCGAGCGACTTTGAGCTGACTGACGACACGCCGGTCTATGTCATCTCCGTGGCCGCGCAGCTGTCTGGCATGCACCCGCAGACGCTGCGCGCCTACGACCGGCTTGGCCTGGTCTCGCCTGGCCGCACCGCGGGTCGCGGCCGGCGTTACTCGCTGCGTGACATCCTCATCCTGCGTGAGGTCCAGCGCCTCTCCCAGGAAGACGGCGTCAACCTGTCCGGCATCAAACGGATACTCGAGCTTGAGGGCGAGTGCCAGCGCAGCCGGATGATGCTCGCCGAGTTGCACGCGGAGATCAGCCAGCTGCGCGCGGAGCTGGAATCCACCAGGGCGGTCGCCGCCAGGCTGGCGTCCTTGCTCCGCGGCCGGTCAGCCGGCGGAGCCCTGGTGCCGGTGCACAACAGGGGCGCGCAGGCGGCGAGTTCCGCCATCCCAGGCACAGCGGCGGACATGACCTGATGGCGACCGGGCCCGGCCGGCCCGCGTCAGCAAGCCCGGCCGGCCCGGGTCACATGCACAGAACCAGAACGTGAATGGAGCAGGTAGTACATGGATGACAAGCTCACGCGCAAGAGCCAGGAGGCTATCTCCGATGCTCTGCAGCGTGCCTCGGCGGCAGGGAACCCAAGCGTCGACGGGCTGCATCTGCTCGCTGCCCTGATCGATCAGGACGGCGGCACGGCGGCACCTCTGCTGCGCGCTGCGGGCGCCGATCCGGTCGCGGTTGCCAGGCGGACAAGCGAACTGCTGCGCCGCCTGCCGCGAGCTTCCGGAGCGACCGTGAGCGCGCCGGAGACGTCACGGCCGCTGCTCGCCGCGCTGGCCGCCGCGTCCAAGCAAGCCAGCCAGATGTCGGATGAATACGTGTCCACCGAGCATCTGCTGGTCGGGCTCGCATCGGCTGGCGGTCAGGCGACAACGGCACTCCGCGAGGCCGGGGCCGGTCCCGAGCAGCTGCTGGCCAGCTTCGAGCAGGTCCGCGGGCACGCCAGGGTCACCTCGCCCGATCCTGAAGGCACCTACCAGGCGCTGGAGAAGTACGGCATTGACCTGACCCGCAGTGCCAGGGAAGGCAAGCTCGACCCGGTGATCGGCCGCGACGCCGAGATCCGCCGGGTGATCCAGGTGCTTTCCAGGCGGACGAAGAACAACCCGGTGCTGATCGGCGAGCCGGGCGTCGGAAAGACCGCCGTGGTCGAAGGACTGGCCCAGCGGATCGTCGCCGGAGACGTGCCCGAATCGCTGCGCGGCAAGCGGGTGGTGGCACTGGACCTCGGTGCGATGGTGGCCGGAGCGAAGTACCGCGGCGAGTTCGAGGAACGGCTCAAGGCGGTGCTGAACGAGATCCGGCAGAGCGAGGGCCAGGTGATCACCTTCATCGACGAGCTGCACACCGTGGTCGGCGCCGGGGCAGCCGAAGGCGCGATGGACGCAGGCAACATGCTCAAGCCGATGCTGGCCAGGGGCGAGCTGCGGATGGTGGGCGCCACCACGCTGGATGAGTACCGCGAGCGGATCGAGAAGGACCCCGCGCTGGAACGGAGGTTCCAGCAGGTGTTCGTCGGCGAGCCGTCGGTCGAGGACACGATCGCGATCCTGCGCGGCCTTAAGGGCAGGTACGAGGCGCACCATCAGGTGCAGATCTCGGACGCCGCGCTGGTCGCCGCGGCGACGCTGTCGGATCGGTACATCACCGGCCGGTTCCTGCCTGACAAGGCGATCGACCTGATCGACGAGGCCGCGTCCAGGCTCAGGATGGAGATCGACTCCCGCCCGGTCGAGATCGACGAGCTGCAGCGAACCGTCGACCGGATGAAGATGGAGGAGCTCGCCCTGGCCAGGGAGGCCGATCCGGCCAGCAAGGAGCGGCTGGAACGGCTCCGTGCCGACCTCGCCGACCGGCAGGAGCAGCTGACCGCGCTGGTCGCCCGCTGGGACAGGGAGAAGTCAAGCCTGAACAAGGTGGGCGAGCTGAAGAAGCAGCTTGATGAGCTGAAAGGCCAGGCCGAGCGGGCACAGCGGGACGCCGACTTCGAGACCGCATCGCGGCTGATGTACGGCGAGATCCCGGCCCTCGAGCGTGAGCTGGCCCAGGCTTCGGCCGCGGCGGGCGATGACGTCGCCGACGCCCGTTCCGCCGGGATGGCCTGGACCGCCGACAACGGCACCAGGCCGGACCAGGCGGCGGACTCCCGGCCGATGGTCAAGGAAGAGGTCGGCCCTGACGACGTGGCGGACGTGGTCTCCGCCTGGACGGGGATCCCGGCTGGCCGGCTGCTCGAGGGAGAGACCGGCAAGCTGCTGCGGATGGAGACCGAGCTTGGCCGTCGGATCGTCGGGCAGGCCAGAGCGGTCCAGGCGGTGTCAGACGCGGTTCGCCGGTCACGGGCGGGCATCTCCGATCCCGACCGGCCGTCCGGCTCGTTCCTGTTCCTCGGGCCGACCGGAGTCGGCAAGACCGAGCTCGCCAAGGCGCTTGCGGAGTTCTTGTTCGATGACGAGCGGGCGATGATCAGGATCGACATGAGCGAGTACTCCGAGCGGCATTCGGTTGCCAGGCTGGTCGGGGCGCCGCCCGGGTACATCGGCTATGAGGAAGGCGGGCAGCTCACCGAGTCGGTGCGGCGCAGGCCATACTGCGTCGTGCTGCTTGACGAGATCGAGAAGGCGCACTCGGAGGTCTTCGACATCCTGCTCCAGGTGCTCGATGACGGCAGGCTCACCGACGGCCAGGGCCGGACGGTGGACTTCCGCAACACCATCTTGATCCTCACCTCCAACCTCGGCTCGACGTACATTGCCGATCCCGCGTTTGACGAGGCCGCGAAGAAGGACGCTGTGATGAGCGTCGTGCGGTCGACATTCAAGCCCGAGTTCCTCAACCGGCTTGACGATGTGATTCTGTTCGACTCGCTGTCCACCGCCGAGCTCACCCAGATCGTCGACCTGCAGATCGCAAGGCTGGCGGGCCGGCTCGCTGACCGGCGGCTAACGCTCGTCGTGACGCCGGCGGCCAAGGAATGGCTTGCGCTGACCGGCTTCGATCCTGTCTTCGGCGCGCGGCCGTTGCGCCGCCTGATCCAGTCAGCGATCGGGGACCAGCTCGCCAAAAAGCTGCTGGCCGGCGAGATCACCGACGGCAGCGAGGCGCTCGTGGATGTTGACACCGCCTCCGACGCGCTGACCGTCAGCCAGGCCGAGCGGGCAGCCCGCTGACGGGCCGAGCGGGCAGCGGGCCGAGCGGGCAGGCCGCTGACGGGCCGAGCGGGTAACCCGCCCGACGCCGCTGCGGGGCGCGAGGTTGCACTCGTGCCCCGTGCGGCTTGGCGCTTGCGTTGCCGGTCGCGGGCTACGGGTTGAGCATCCGGTCGTACTCGTCTTCTGCCAGCCGCAAGTCGTTACGAATCCGGTAGCGGAGCCTTAGCAGTTCCCTGAGCCCGCTGTAAGAGCCCGCCTCGCCAGCGGGTCCCTCAGCCAGCGCGCCTGCCGGACGCCCGGATCCCTGCAAGATCAGCTCCACGCCCGCCGTTGCCCAGTCGAGCGCACCGTTCAGATCCGACTGCTCGACCAGCAATTCCATGATCATTTCGCAGGCGCGCGGATCTTTCCTGCCCTCTGTCTTCAGGTCGGCGATCAGCGCATTGGCCTCATCGCGCCTGCCAAGCTGGAACAGGGCCCGGCTAAGCAGTACCCGCGGGTCGATGCACACGCGCCCGCCATCTTCCATGGCCCGCCGGAATCCGCTCACCGCAGCGGCGGGATCATCGGCGAGCAGCCACAGCTCACCGGCTCGCACGAACGCTTCGGCGCGTGGCATCGACTCTGTCTGGGTACCCGTGGCGGCCAGCAGGCTCATCCTCTCCGCGGCGGACCGGTAATCTCCGGTGCACGCGGCATCGAACTCGATGGCGTCGAATTCCTCACGGCTCAGCACTGCCACGTCTCAACGGTACCCACCGGACGGAGCTTTCAACGCATCGCTGAGGCGAACCAGCCGTTACCGCCTGGCGTTTTCCAGCGCGTCCCAGAACCCGCGCCTGAGCGAATGGCGCACCTCATCGTGCAGCAGCGAGTCGATCGGCAGCGCTGACCCTTGCAGCAGCCTGGCCTCAAGATCGGAGGGCATCCGCGGCTTGCGGGCAAGCACCGCGTCCAGCCACAGGGCCGGGGCATCCCGGCCGACAGACTCGCCGAAGCCGAAGCCCTCGGCGTGCGCCGCCTTGACCGCGTCGGGCAGCGAGACAGCCACGGGCTGGATCGGCCGGACGGCGGGAACCTGCGCCGCCGCCTGATCGGAGTACTGCGGCGGAAACGCCGCTCCAGCCATGGGCGGTGGCTGCGGCGGCCCGTATCCGTGCCTGGGTCCCTGTTCGGGTCCGGGCGCTGGCTGACCTTGCAGGTATCCGTGATCGGGTGCACCATACGGCTGGTGCGGAGCAGGAGTGGGAGCGGCATCGAAACCGCCGGGGGCGGCAGCATGCAGGCCCGCGCCGTACGATCCGCCGTAGGAGTCACCGGGCGGTGCGCCATTGTGCTGGCTGCTTTGTTGGTAGCCGTTCTGCGGCAGGCCAATCTGCGGCCAGCCATTGCTGTAATTGGGCTGCTGGACACGACCGGACGGATAACCGTTTGGCTGCGAACCGTAAGCCAGGGCGCCGTTCTGGCTCTGGCCGGAGCCGTTCTGATAGCCGCCTTGTGAGCCCAACTGCTGCGACGAGCCGTTCTGATAACCGCCGTGCTGCGGTCCTGGCGGCCCTCCAGGGCCAGCACCCTGCCAACCGCCGTTCTGATAACCGCCGCCCTGCGCATGCGCGCCTTGCCCTTGCCCTGGCCCTGAGCCACCCGATGCCTGGCCACTAGGCGCCTGCGGGCCCTGGGCGGGGGCCCGGTTCCCGGCCGGATCGCCGGCGGGCGCGCTTTCCCCCGACCTGGCCCCCCCGGAACCTACCAGGCCTTCGGCTCCGCCATGAATGCCGCTGTGGGTCGTGCCCGGGCCGCTGTGGGTCATCCCCGTGCCGCCGTGGGTCATGCCCGGGGCACCGGCCATGCCAGGGCCGCCGGCCATGCCAGGGCCGCCGGCTCCGCTGCCCGCCATTCCAGCACCAGGCACGTTGCCGCCCTGAAGCGCGCCGCCTCGCTGGTGGACTCCGCTCGCCATGCCTCTGCCCTGGCCGCTGCCTGGCATGCCACCACTCGGGCCGCCCGGCAGGCCGTTGGCCAAACCACCGCCAGGGGCGCCGCCTGGCAGCCCGCCCGTACCACCTCTCGGGCCGCCTCCCTGAAGGCCGCGCCCGCCCGTACCACCTGTCAGTCCGCCGCCCTGAAGGCCGCTGCCCGTACCACCTGTCAGTCCGCCGCCCTGATGGCCGCTGCCCTGGCTCTGAAGGGCATCGCCCCGGCCACCGGTCAGCCCGCTGTCCTCAAGGCCGCCGCCCGTGCCACCCGCCAGTGCATTGCTCTGATGACCGCCCTGGCCGCCCCTCAGGCCGCCGGCGGCGCCGCTACCCGAACCACTGCCCGACAGAACGCCGCCCTGGAGGCCACCGCCAGGCACGCCGCTACCCGAACCGATGTCGGCCGGGCCGCCGCCCTGGCCGCCCGGCAAGTTGCCGCTCTGATAGCCGCCGCCGCCCTTGAGGCCACCGCTCGGGGCGCCAGAAAGGCCGCTACCTGCGCCGACGCCCTGAAGAGCACTGCTGGGGCCGCCGCCAGGCAGAACGCCGCTTTGCTGGCTGCCGCCGGATACTCCAACCCCCTGGTGGACTGAGCCCGCCATGCTGCTCTGCTGGCCGCGAGGCACTCCTCCGCCGGTTATGCCGCTCTGCTGGCCGCTAGGCGCTCCTGCGCGCGCGATGCCAGGCTCGGCGCCCGCGCCATCGGCTGTGTCGCCGACCCGATTGTCACCGCTCGCCCTGCCTTGGCCGGACATGCTATGGGCGCCGATGGCATGGCCCGCCATCCCGCCACCCGCGATGCCCGCGTCAGCGGCACCGCCGCCCGGCGTGCCCATGCTCGCGGCGTGGCCGGCAGATCCGACATCGCCTTGTGCGCTTGTCCCCGAGCCGACTGGCACCTGGGTCGCTCCGCCGACCTGCCCATGCTGACCCGGGCTCCCGGACTGGGCGGTGCCCGACTGCCCGATGCCTGGCTGCATGCTGCCCGGCCGCGCCATAGAGCCCTGCTGCGCCATAGGACCCTGCTGCCCCATAGAGCCCTGCTGCCCCATAGAGCCCTGCTGCGCCATCGGGCCCTGCTGCGCCATCCCGATCTGATAGCCATCGGACGGCTGGCCGCTGTGGGCGCCAGAGTAGCCATGCGGTGAGCCGTTCTGCGCCGCAGCGACCTGACCACCGCTTGGGTAGCCGCCTGCGCAGGACCTGCCCGGCGCTGACCCGCCCTGTGCCGTTCCGCTCTGCTGGCCCGGCTGTCCGGCGAACTGGGTGTTGGCGCCGCTGCCCGGATAGGCCTGAGCCGCAGGCTGCCCAGCGTCGGCGTCGCCGTACGACAGTGCGCCCGGCCGGTAGTCCCCGGCCGTCGGCATCGCATACATCGCGCCGGCAGGGGCCAGCGCGGCACCCGCCTGATGCGCACCGGCCTGACGCGAACTAGCGCCAGCCTGATGCGCACCGGCCTGGTACGCACCGGCGCCAGCCTGATGCGCACCGGCCTGGTACGCACCAGCGCCAGCCTGATGCGCATTGGCGCTCGTCGCCGCGGCGGCGCTGTCCGCCGTGCTGCGTGAGCCAAAGGCCGCGCCCGTGTACAACTCGTCGGTGCTGGCGGGCTCCGCGCCGCGGATTAGCTCCACATAGGGCCTGAGGTGGATACCCGAGATCTCTGCCACGTCGTCCGATTCTTGCCGCAGCGACTGCGGGACGGTCCAGCCCGTGTCCGACGCGATGTGCAGTACCTGCACTCGCACGCCGAGATCCTGCACTTCAGTCACTATCTCGGCAAGGTTCTCGTTGGCGCTCGCAACGAACGCATCGCAGATCGCGCCGTTCTTGGCAAGGGCAACGAGGTCACGGCGCAACTGGGATTCGATGCCCTCACGCCGGCCCGGCCGTACGTTGACCAGTCTTAGCTTGACGCCGGGCATGTCGGCGAGCAGGTCATGTTCGGCGGTCCTGCTGCCTTCGACGGCTGCTTCATACCAGTAACAGCGGAGGACGGGCAGACCGGTACGATCGCGTGCGAGCCCCGTGAGAAACTTGAGCAGCCCGGAGTGATCCCAGGACACCGAGTCCCTGCGGCGCGTGCCGTGGACGGCCATAGCGCCATCAGCGAGGATGTAGCCCGCATCAACGAATAGCGCGCAGCGATCCACTCGACACCATCCTTTCCCCTGACGCGAGACGTTACCAGCGGCTAGCGGCCTTTGTGACGTATAGCGCAGATCACGGGCGTACCGCCGCTGGCCTGGCCAAGCAGGATCGTTCCAGCTCTTACGTGCTGCGCCGGACATGCCGTGGCCAGCCGAAACCCGCGTCGGCGCGCAACTATGTGACAGGCCTTTGGGGTAATCCGCTCAGGTCGGCAATGGGTGCTAAAGGCCCGGCGCAGCGCGGGAACGGCGCGTTGCCGCACAGCCTGCGCCGCAGGCACTCCAGACACCACAGACTCGCAGGCACCGAAGGTAGGCTCTGCTGCCGTGGATGACCGGTCAGCATTGCTCGCGGCGATCAAGACGACCGCCGTGATCCGCGGGACCGTGACGTTGTCGTCAGGGCAGGAGGCGGACTGGTACATCGACCTCAGGCGGGTGCTTCTGGACGGTACCGCCGCGCCGGTGGCCGGCCGGGTCATGCTGGATCTCACCAGGGACCTGGATTACACCGCGGTCGGCGGCCTCACGCTGGGCGCGGACCCGGTCGCGACGGCGATGATGCATGCCGCGGCCGCGCGTGGCGGGCCGCTCAACGCCTTCGTCGTACGCAAATCGGGCAAGGCGCACGGCATGCAGCGCAGGATCGAGGGCCCCGATGTGGCCGGCCGGCGGGTGCTTGCCGTCGAGGACACGTCGACCACCGGCAACTCGGTCCTTGCCGCGGTGGACGCTCTGATTGACGCTGGCGCGCACCTGGCGGGGGTCGCCGTGGTCGTGGACCGGGGCGCGCGAGCGCAGATCGAGTCGCGCGGCCTGCGTTACCTCGCGGCCTTCAACCTCGCCGATCTCGGCCTGAGCTGACCAGTTCGCGCGGCCAGCCTCGGGGTGCGGCCTGTCAGCGTGAGCCGGGCGCGGGCGAGAGATACTAGGCGCAGACGAGATACGAGGGAGCGACGTCATGCCGATCGCGACGCCAGAGATGTACGCGCAAATGCTCGATCGCGCCAAGGAGCACGGCTTCGCCTACCCGGCGATCAACGTCACGTCCAGCCAGACGCTCAACGCCGCCCTGCGCGGATTCGCGGACGCCGGCAGCGACGGCATCATCCAGGTTTCGACGGGCGGCGCGGAGTACCTGTCCGGTGCCTCGGTCAAGAACATGGTGACCGGCGCCGCCGCTATCGCCAATTTCGCCGAGGTGGTCGCCGCCAAGTACCCGGTGCACGTCGCGTTGCACACCGACCACTGCCCCAAGGACAAGCTGGACGGCTACATGCGTCCGCTCATCCAGATCTCCAAGGAGCGGGTGGCCCGAGGGCAGGAGCCGTTGTTCCAATCGCACATGTGGGACGGCTCGGCGGTGCCGTTGACTGAGAACCTGAAGATCGCCGCCGAATTGCTCGCCGACTGCGCCAGCGCGCGGATCGTGATGGAGCTTGAGATCGGCGTCGTCGGCGGTGAAGAGGATGGGGTCGTCGGCCAGCTCAACGAAAAGCTGTACAGCACGCCGGCGGATGCCCTGGCGACGGCTGATTCGCTTGGCCTGGGCGAACGTGGCCGGTACATCCTGGCCGCCACGTTCGGCAACGTGCATGGCGTCTATAAGCCTGGCCACGTCAAGCTTCGCCCGTCCATTCTGAAGGAAATCCAGGATGCGGTCGGCGAGGCACATGGCCGACTGCACCCGTTCGACCTGGTCTTCCACGGCGGATCTGGCTCGGCACTCGAGGAGATCCGCGAGGCCATCTCCTACGGCGTCGTCAAGATGAACGTCGACACCGACACCCAGTACGCGTTCACCCGGCCGGTGGCTGGCCACATGTTCACCAACTACGACGGCGTCCTGAAAGTCGACGGCGAGGTGGGCAGCAAGAAGGCCTACGACCCGCGCAGCTGGGGCAAGGCTGCCGAGGCTGCCATGGCCGCGCGAGTGGTGCACGCGTGCGAGGACTTGCTTTCCGCGGGCAAGCAGCTCACCTAAGGCCGACGGAAGCTCACTGCCGTCCGGCACTTCGGGTGAATGCCGCTCTGATTGAACCCGCTACTTGGCCGGGCGCTAGCTGCAGTTCTCTCCAGCTGAAGTGCACAACCTCTCATCGCCCGGAATCCGGCAAGTGACGTGCGCTCACGGACCCAGAATGGCCTGCCCCGCTGACATACCACGGGTTCCAGTCATTCAGCGCCCTGATTTGCGGCTTTCGTCCCCACCCAATCCGTGCCAAGTGCGGGCTGGCTGACCGAGCTTGTGCCAGGGATCGGCAGCATGGATGCCGTCGCCGGGGCGCGGCGGATGCGGCAGGATGTAGCCATGTCCTACCCGAACCTGCTGGATGGCCCGACGCCGCCGCCGACACACCTGCCTGAAAACGAGGCTGCGAGCAAGGCGCTGCGCGACGGTGCGGATCCGGCGGCCGTCGCCGCCAGGTTCCCCGCCTACTGCGCCGCCTGGGCAGAACTTGCCGAGCGATCACTCGGCAAGGATCCTGTGACGGCCTACGCTTACGCGAGGACCGGTTATCATCGCGGCCTGGACCAGCTCAGGCGCGCGGGCTGGCACGGGCATGGCCCGATCCCCTGGGAGCACGAGCCGAACCGCGGATTCCTGCGATCGCTCAGGGCGCTCGGCGCGGCGGCGGCCGCGATCGGCGAGGACGACGAGGCCGACCGGATCGGCGGCTTCCTGTACGACTCGAGCGAGGAAGCCGCCGAGGCGCTGCCGCCCATCCGCGGCAACTGACGCGGCACCCGCCACCCCCGCCCGAGCCCGGCTCCGGCCCCGCCCCTGGGCGACCCATGATCACGCGATTTCGTCAGTTGACGCGGCTGATGCAGTCGCGTGATCATGGACAGCGCGCGTGATCATGGACAGCGACTGACGAGGCGGAAGCGACCGCCCGGTAACCTGATCTCATGCCCGCCATCGTGATCGTAGGCGCTCAGTGGGGCGATGAGGGCAAGGGCAAGGCAACCGACTTGCTCGGCGACAGAGTTGACTATGTCGTCAGGTATCAGGGCGGTAACAACGCCGGCCACACGGTGGTCATCGGCACCGAGAGCTACGCGCTGCACCTGCTGCCGTCCGGCGTGCTGTCCGCGCACGCCACGCCGGTGATCGGCAATGGCGTCGTGGTGGATCCGGCGGTGCTGCTTGCTGAGATCGACGGCATCGAGAAACGCGGGTTCTCCTGCGATCGTCTGCTGCTCTCGGCCAGCGCGCATCTGATCATGCCGCATCACGTCGTGCTGGATAAGGTCACCGAACGCTACCTGGGCCACGCCAGGATCGGCACCACCGGCCGCGGCATCGGGCCCGCCTACGGCGACAAGGCCGCCAGGATGGGGATCAGGGTGCAGGACCTGTTCGACCCGCAGATCCTGCGCGAGAAACTCGAACTCGTGCTGCGCGAGAAGAACCAGGTTCTCACCAAGGTCTACAACCGGCGCGGGATCGACCCGCAGGCAGTCGCCGACGAGTACATCGGCTTCGCTGACCGGCTCGCCGGCTACGTGGCCGACACCGGCCTGGTTCTCAACAACGCCCTGGACGCCGGCCAGGTGGTCCTGCTCGAAGGGGCGCAGGCCACGCTGCTCGACGTGGACCACGGGACCTACCCGTTCGTGACCTCGTCCTCACCTGTCGCCGGAGGCGCCTGCGCGGGCTCTGGAATCGGGCCGACCAAGATCACCAAAGTGATCGGCATCATCAAGGCGTACACCACCAGAGTGGGGGCGGGGCCCTTCCCGACGGAGCTCACCGACGCTCGCGGCCGGTGGCTGAGGGAACGCGGCGGCGAGTACGGCGTCACCACCGGCCGCGAGCGCAGGACGGGCTGGTTCGACGCCGTCATCGCCAGGTATGCCACCAGGGTGAACGGGATCACCGACTACTTCATCACCAAGCTCGACGTGCTCTCCGGGCTCGATAAAGTTCCGGTCTGCACCGGCTACCGGATCGACGGGGCGACCTACGACGAGATCCCGATGACGCAGACCGGGTTCCACCACGCGAAGCCGGTCTATGAGTACCTGGACGGCTGGGACGGCGATATCTCATCCGCCCGGTCGCTGGCCGAGCTTCCGGGCGGCGCCCGCAACTACATCGGGGCGCTTGCGGACATGATTGGCGCGCCGGTCGCCGCCGTCGGCGTCGGGCCGCGCCGCGACCAGACACTGCAGCTGCGGTCGATCCTCTGACCAGCCGCAGGCGCACAAAGGCAGATGTCGGCTGGCTGGCCATCCGGTTAGGCTCGCAGGATGCGCTTTCCGCGGCCTGGCTCGGGCGGCCTGGCACCAGCCGGGCAGAGCGCGGCCGGGCAGAGCGCGCCGGATCAGGCACCGCCTGGCCAGGCCGCCGGGCCGGCCCCGCCAGACCACACAGCACCAGCACACCAGCAGACCGCCCCGCCAGACCACACAGCGCCACCGCTGCGGGTGACCACGCTCGAGCTGTTCTTTGACCTGGTGTTCGCGTTCACCCTCACCCAGCTCACCGCGCTGCTCGCGGGCCGGCTGACGCTGGCGGGGGTCGCGCAGGTGGTACTCGTCTTCGGACTGCTGTGGTGGATGTACGGCGGGTACACCTGGCTCACCAACGCCCGGCCGCCCGCGCGTACGGCGGAACGGCTGCTGCTGCTTGTCGGGATGGCAGGGTTCCTCGTGGTCGGGCTGGCTATCCCGGCGGGGTTCGCTGGAGCCGGCGTCGAGCTTGGCCTTGGCTACCTGATCGTCGTGCTCGTGCACTCCTGGCTGTATTTCCGGGTTAACAGGAACATCCTGCGAGTCGCCCCCTTCAACGTGGCGTCGGCCCTGCTCGTGACGGGCGCTGGGCTGCTGGCCCGGCAGCACGGCAGCCAGCCGGCGGCGGGCTGGGCCCTGTGGGTGGCAGCGGTCGTCATACAGCTCGGTTCGCCGCTGATCGTGCACCCCAGGGGCTTGTTCGAGCTGCGGCCGGCGCACCTTGTCGAGCGATACAGCGCCCTGCTGCTCGTGGCGCTTGGCGAGTCCGTCGCCGCGATCGGGATCGGGGCCGCCGGGCTGACCGGGCGGGTGGGGCAGGAATTCGCCAGGCTGGCGATCGCCGCGCTGCTCGGCCTGGCGCTGGCTGCCGCCCTATGGTGGCTGATCTTCGGCGGCGGTGCCGAGGACCGGGCGGAGCGGCTGCTCAGCGCCGCGAGCAGCGAGCGGCGCACCGCCCTGGCGATGTCCGCTTACTTCATGGGGAACATCCCGCTGCTGCTTGGCGTGGTCACCGTAGCGGCCGGGATGCAGCAGGCGGTCGAGCACGCGGCATCGCCCCCGGCTGAACCGGCGCGGGCAGCCGGAGTGCTGGCCGTCGGCGCCGCGCTGTTCCTGGCCGGGGACGTGGTGTTCCGGTTGCAGATGCGCACCGGCCCGGTCAGGCTCCGCACGACGGCCGCGGTGCTCGCGCTTGGCACGACTGCCGTCGGGGCTGCGGTGTCACTCGACGCGCAGCTTGCGCTGCTGACTGCCATCCTGGCAGCAACGCTGACCATGGAACGAACGCTGGCCAGGCGCGCGGCGGGCCGGGGCGATGACGCGGCTGCCGACGTCGCGAGCGGCGAGCTGGCCAGCGCCGATCCGCTCGGTGACACTACGGCAGGATAGGCCTCGTGATCGAGCGGTACACGCTGGCCGAGATGGGCCGCATCTGGAGCGACGCGCACAAGCACCGGCTCTGGCGGCAGGTAGAAACGCTGGTGCTCAAGGCGCAGGCGAAGGCGGGGATCGTGCCGGCCGACTCGGTCGCGCCGGTGACGGCCGCGCCGCTGCCGGCGCCCGAGGCGGTGGCAGCCATCGAGGCCGTCACCAACCACGACGTCATCGCGTTCCTTTCGGCCTGGTCGGACAACGTCAGCCCGCGCGAGGCGGCCGCTTACGTGCACTTCGGCATGACCTCTTCCGACCTGCTCGACACGGCGCTTGCCGTGCAGCTTGCGCAGGCCACGGACCTGCTGTTGGCCAAGACTGCGGCACTGACCTGCGCGCTGCGCGAGCACGCGCTTGCGCACCGGAGCACGCTGAGGGCCGGCCGCACCCATGGCGTACATGCAGAGCCCGACGTGTGGGGCCATCGGGTGGCCGACTTCGCGTTCGCGATGGCGCGTTGCCGCCGCAGGCTGGGCAGGGCCGGGGAGTCGGTCGCGGTCGGGAAGCTGTCCGGCCCGGTCGGGACCTACTCAAACCTCGATCCGGCGATCGAGGCGCAGGTGATGGCCGGGCTTGGCCTGCGGCCTGCGGACGTGGCCACTCAGGTGGTCATGCGGGACGGGATTGCCGAGTGGGTGAGCGTTCTTGCACTGATCGCCACGGTCTGCGAGGCGATCGCGCTTGAGGTCAGGCACGGGCAGCGAACCGAGGTCGGCGAGCTTTCCGAGCCCTTCAGCACCGGGCAGAAGGGCTCGTCGGCCATGCCGCACAAGCGCAACCCGGTGCGCTGCGAGCGGATCTGCGGCCTGGCCAGGATCGTGCGCGCTCAGGTGGTCCCGGTGCTTGAAGGAATACCGCTCTGGCACGAGCGCGACATCTCGCATTCGTCGGCCGAGCGGGTGTCGCTTCCCGACGCCGCGATCGCAACCGACTTCGTGCTCGCCGAGACCACTGCAGTGGTCAGCGGCCTGCTCGTCGACGTGGCCAGGATGCGCGCGAACCTGGACGGGACCAGGGGCCTGATCTACTCCTCAGCGGCGCTGCTCGAACTGGTCGATGGCGGCATGTCAAGGGAGGCTGCCTACGACCTCGTGCAAGGCGCGGCCAGCAGGGCGGTCACCGACGGCGTGCCGTTCAGGCAGGCGCTGGCCGAGCGGGCCGGCGAGCTTGGCAGGACCATCGACCAGGCGCGGCTTGACGAGATCTTCCGGCCGGAGCGATACGTTGCCAGGCTTGGCGTGGTGTTCGACCGGCTCGAGGCGCTGCACCTGCCGCACTGATCCGCGCACCTGCCTGCACTGATCCGCGCCCTGCCCGATCGCATCTCCCGCGCCAGTCGGGTCGACCACGGCCAGCCGTGTGTCCGGCCTGGCGACGCGGACGAGTTCGTATCCGGCGGAAGCCTGTATCAGGATCTGAGCGAGTTGCTTGATCACGATCGTGGCACCGTCCCGGCACAGCCGCCTCAGGGAACAGCCAATGGTTCCGGCGGTGCCGCTGTCGCGAGCCAGCAGTTCGAACTCTCGCGCATTCAGGAAGACGATATCGGCGGCACGGTAAAGATAACGCAGGGGCTCCAGGCGGCTGGGCTCTGCCCACGGCTCGCCCGGGTCAAATGACAAGATCAGGGCCGGATTGGCGGCCCTGATCCGCTGCACGAACGCCGCCACCGCCGCGGCGCCAAGGCGGCCGGCATCGCCGCCGAGCTGGGCGAGCATGCTGATCGCGTTGAAGGCCGACCCGCCGAGAAATGCCTCATGCCCGCGCCGTGACGAAGCCAGCCTGCGCTCGATTTCGCGGTCATTCACGACGCACTCGAAGTCCCCGCCTGGCGGGCGTGCTTCATCGTGGTTGCCGGTTTCCACGAGGTCGATATTCAGCGCCCCAAGCCCGGCAACATAGACCGGCCGCCGCGCCATGGCGACATTGTGGCAGGCGCCGCTGGCGTCAGCCACCCGGGCGACCGCTCTGCCAGATCCTGCCGCGCCCGCATCAGCGATCGGCGGCCGGCCGCGAGCATGCCCCGGCACGATGCGGCAAAGGTTACCGACCCCGGCCTTGGGGAATCTGTGACGCATGCTTTGCCAAAAGGCACACACCCGCGTTCACCGGCAACGCCTGGACTTAGGACGCGTCAGCAAACGGAGGCCTCCAATTACCCATTGGAGCTGATGCACTACATTGAGTAACACTGTCATCATCGTCCGGGGGGTTAGCAGCGGTGGAATACTGGAACACGCGTGAAGTGGCCGGAACGCAGACCTGGGATCTGGATCGGAGCTGGCCAGGGCCGACGATCACGGCACTCACCGCAGACCGGGATAATGATGTCTCGCCCCCCAGGGACAGGAGTTCCAACACGATGAGCAGCGGTCACCAGACCCGCTACCGCGTCCACGGCGGCAATCCCCTGCATGGGACCGTCTTCGTCCAGGGAGCTAAGAACGCCGCCCTGAAGATGATCGCCGCCTCGCTGATGGCAAGTCACGGGCGCACGGTGCTGCGCAACGTGCCGGTGATCGAGGATGTGCGGCGGGCGGTCGAGCTTGCCCAGGCTGTCGGTGCGGTCGTCAAGTTCCACGAGGCAGAGCGAACCCTGGTCATCGACGCATCCCAGCTGACCAGCCCGGTGCTGCCGGCCGAGATCACCCGGCAGTTCCGCGGGTCCGTCCTGTTCGTCCCCGCGCTGCTGCACCGGCTGGGCGAGGCGGTGCTCGAAGGTGTCGGCGGCTGCAACCTGGGCAGCCGCAACCTCGACTTCCACTACCGCGGCTTCGCCAGGCTGGGCGCTGACGTACACGAGGGCGAGAGCCAGATCCAGGTCCGGGCTGCCGACGGCCTGCGCGGCGCGCACCTGTACCTGGACACGCCGTCGCACACCGGCACCGAGAACTTGATCATGGCCGCGGCGCTCGCGCCTGGCATCACGGTGATCGACAACACCGCGCAGGAGCCCGAGGTGCAGGACGTCATCGCCTTCCTCGGCAAGATGGGCGCCAGGATCAGCGGCGGCGGGACCGGCTTCATTACCGTCGAGGGCGTCAGCGAGCTGAGCGCGGTCGAGCACACGGTCATGCCTGACCGGATCGACGCGGCGGTGTTCGCGATGGCCGCCGCCATCACCGGCGGCGAGCTGAGCCTGGTCGGCGCGTCCCTTGACCACCTCGGCGTGGTGCGCTGGAAGCTGGAGCAGATGGGCGTGGAGTTCTCAAGCTCAGGAGCGATCCTGCAGGTCCGCAGGGACCGGCAGCTCCGCCCGATCAACGTGATCACCAGCCCGTTCCCTGGCTTCGCCACCGACCTGCAGTCACCCATCATGGCGGTCAGCTGCCTGGCCGACGGGACGAGCTACATCAGGGAGACGATCTACGACGGCCGGTACATGCTGGCCGGCGAGCTGACCAAGATGGGCGCCAAGGTCGAGGTCGCCGATGACGTGGCCCTGGTACACGGGCCCTGCGTGCTGCACGGCACCGACGTGATCGCGCACGACCTGAGGACCGGCATCGCGCTCATCCTGGCGGGACTGGCCGCCGATGGCGAGACGGGCGTGGCCCCCGGCTACCTGATCGACCGCGGCCATGCGTCGGTCGCGGCCCGGCTGACCGCGCTCGGCGCGGACATCACCGAGGAGCCGCTGGAGCCTGGCTCTTAGCGGCCGGCCGGGAACCGGCTGATCACGTCGGCACCGAAGCGGGCCATCTCCTCTCGCTGCGGGGAGAACTGCAGCAGCATCAGCCCGACGCCTGCCTGCTGGTAAGCGAGCAGCCGGTCGACGATCTGGTCGGGAGTGCCGATCAGGCCGCTGCGCAGGCCGCGGTTGGAGACGCTGTACTCCTGCACGGAGATCCGCGACTCGAGCTGAGAGCCTTGAATGAAGTCCTGGTACGAGGCGTAAGCGTCGGGGGATGAGCGGACATTGAGTACCCGGTCAAGCTCGGCTTCGGCCTCCGCCTCGGTATCACGGCAGATGACGTAGCCCGAGACGCCGAACTCCAGCGGCGGCCGGCCGGCGACCGCGGCCCTGGCGTTGAGGTCGGCCACCTTGGCCGCGATCACCTCGGGCGCGTCACCGTGCATCACGTACGCATCGGCGGCTGCGGCGATGACATCCTTGGCCTTGGGGGACTCTCCGCCCATGTAGACGGCCGGTGGCCGGCCCGGTTTGGGCTCGAGCACGGTGCCATCAAGCTGGTAGAGCGATCCGGCGTGGGTGACGGTATCCTCGCTCAGCAGCCTGGAGATGACCTCGAGCCATTCCTGCGTCCTGGCGTACCGGTCATCGTGCTGGTCGAACGGCATGCCGTACTGGGCCGCCTCGTCCTTCCACCAGGACGAGACCACGTTGAGCGAGATGCGGCCTGGCGCCAGCACGTCGAGGGTGGACAGCGCCTTAGCGGTCAGCGACGGGGCATGGTAGTTGGGCCTGACCGCCAGCATCAGCTCAAGCGTCGTGGTGACCGCGGCCACGGCGGGAGCGAGCGTCCAGCAGTCCAGTGACGGCGCCCGGTGTCCCTTGATGTCGTTGAGGTTGAGTTCAGCGATCAGGGTCAGGCCGAAGCCATGCTGCTCGCTTTCGATCGACAGGTCCCTGATGTAGGGCCAGGCGACCGGCATGCCCTCGTCGGCCACGTTGCGCAGCCAGCCGCCGAAGATCGGCATCCAGAACCCGAACCGCATCGCCGCTCCCTTCCCGCACCTGTCGATGGTCAGCGCGCAGCCGCACCGACCAGCGCCTTCTGCTCGGCCAGCAGCCGGCCGAGGAACGCGGCCACGGCGGGCAGCGCGGGCCGCGGCGCCGCCGCCTCGATCTCCCCGTTGTAGTTCGTCGTCGTGTTGATGTCGTAGCTGACCAGCCGGCCGTCGGCGGTCTCGATGAACTCGAACCCGGCGATCTCAATGCCGTGCCTGGCGGCGAACTCCAGATACCGGCCGGCGATCGCGGGACTGAGGTCTCCCCTGAGCCGGAACAGACCGCCGGCCGGCTCGCCTGCGATGGCGCAGGCGTCGGCCGGGCAGAGCTGGAATCCGCCAAGCCCGGTGTCAGCCGTGATGGCGTAGATGAACTCCCCGCCGACCAGCTCAACCCTGGTGATGCGCGGCTCGGCGGCCCGCAGGTACTCCTGGAGCAAGGTAATGCCGTCCACCGGCGGCTCGTACTCCGCCGAGCGGACGTAGCCGGCGAACTCCTCGTGAGAGCCGAACAGGCGCACGCCAAGGCCCTTGCCGCCCTGGTTGTGCTTGGTGATGAACGGCGCGGGCAACCGCCGCGCCGCGGCGGTCAGCTCGGCGGTGCCGGCCACAGCGACCGTTCTGGGAACGTCGAAGCCGGCCGCCCGCAGGGCGGTGAGCTGATCCACCTTGCTCATCTCGAGCTCGAGCACCCGCCGGCCGTTGACAATCCGGCTGCCGTGTGACTCAAGCCAGCTGAGGACGCCGCGGGTCTGGTCCTTGGCATATGGGTGGCCGCGAGTGTGCGACGACGCGCTCATCCTTGACCAGAACACCCCGGCGGGCGGCTGCTCGTCCAGATCCAGCATGCGGTCGCCAAGCAGCCACTGCTGGTGCGGGATGTCCGCGGCATCCAGGGCCGCGCCGATCGGCCCGTACCAGTCCGGGTTCTCGTGGATCACATGAACCTGCACGCCAAGGCCCTCCGCGTCCGCCGAACGCTATCAGCGTATGACGGCCATGCCGCACCGCGAACCCGGGCGGCGCGCGGTCAGTCCACCCGCGGGCTCGCCGGTCGCTGGCTGGTCAGTTCCTGGCCGGGTAGGCGCTGGCCAGCTCGAGGAACACGTCGTTGGCGGCCGGCTCGCCGATCGTGATCCTGGCTCCCTCGCCAGCGAACGGCCGGATGCTGAGCCCGGCCTGGCTGCAGGCCACGCCGAAGTCCGCGGTCGCCTCGGCCAGGCGCAGCCAGACGAAGTTGGCCTCGGTCGGCGGCACGGTCCAGCCCATCGCCCGCAACTCGGTCCGTACCCGGTCACGCTCGGCGACCACCAGTTCGACCCGGTCGAACAGCTCGGGCTCGGCCGCCAGCGACGCCATGGCGGCGGCCTGGGCCAGCGCGTTCACCGAGAACGTGAGCACGGTCTTGCGCGTCGCGGCGGCCACCGGCCCATGCCCGATCAGATAGCCGACCCGCAGCCCGGCGAGTCCGTATGCCTTGGAGAACGTCCGCAGCACCGCGACGTTCGGCCGGTTGCGGTACAGGTCGAGGCCGTCGGGGACGTCGCGGTCGCGCACGTACTGCACGTACGCCTCGTCGAGGACGACCAGGCAGTCCTGCGGCACCTGGTCAAGGAACTCGGTGAGCTCATCGCTGTGCACCACGGTGCCGGTCGGGTTGTTCGGCACGCAGACGAAGATCAGCCTGGTCGCGCTGGTGATCGCCGCGGCCATCGCGGCCAGGTCATGCCGCTCGTCGCGGAGCGGCACCCGCACCGAGACCGCTCCGGCCAGGTCGGACAGGTACGGGTAGGCCTCGAAAGAGCGCCATGCGTACAGCACCTGCGCGCCGGGATCGCAGACCGCCTCGAGCAGCGACTGGACGACACCTACCGAGCCGCAGCCGACGGCGACGTGGGACGCGGGCACGTGGTGCCTGGCGGCAATGGCCTCGGTCAGCTCTGCCGCACCGTTGTCCGGGTACCTGTTGACCTCCCCGGCCGCCTCTGCGATGACCTTAAGTACCGAGGGCAGCGGGCCGAACGGTGACTCGTTCGACGACAGCTTGAACGTGCGGCCGGCGGAGGCGGACGGTGGCTTGCCCGGCTTGTACGGCTGGAACTGATCGAGAACCGGCCGGAATCGCGGTGTCGGCTCGGACATCATTGTCCTCCAGTGCTGATGAGATCGCTGCTACCCATGCGTCGTGTGGGGTCGCTCGTGACGGCCGCCCGCGCCCTCAGCAGTCACGGAAATATACCGGCCGGGAGCCTGATCAGGCCAGTGCCGCCCTGGCGCTTCCGGCCGCGCACCGGCCAGCCCAGCGGCAGGCTGGCTGGCCGCCCCAGCCGCCGAAGCGCCGGCGGCACCCGCTCGTGCCGCCCACCGCGGCCGCGGCCTGAGCATCGGCGGGTGCAGCAGCTCGGCCTGGCCCCGCCGGTAGCGCTGGGCCGGCCTGCCGCCTGAGGAGCTGGCGGACCCGGTCTCCACCAGGAATCGCTCGGCGCCCGTCACCTTCCGGTGGAAGTTGCGCGGATCAAGCGAGGTTCCCCACACGATCTCATACACCCGGCGCAGCTCGGCAACGGTGAACTCGTCCCCGCAGAACGCAGCGCCAAGCGGGGTGTACTCCAGCTTCGCCCGCGCCCGCTCCACCCCGTCCCGCAGGATGCGGACGTGGTCGAATGCCAGGTCGGCCAGCGCGGCCACCGGCTGCCAGCTCATCCGCGGCTGGTCGGGAGCCGGCAGGTCGGGAGCCAGCCCCAGGTACGCAACCGAGAGGACCCGCTGCCGCGGATCGCGGTCCGGGTAGCCGTAGGTCTGCAACTGCTCCAGGTGCACCGGTGCGTCCGGCAGCCCGGCCCGCTCGGCCAGCACCCTGGCGGCGGTGGCAGGCAGGTCTTCCTCCAGCCTGATGAAGCCGCCAGGCAGTGCCCAGCGGCCCAGGTGCGGCTCGGCGTCCCTGCGCCAGACCAGCGCGGCAAGATGCTGCGCCCGAACGGTGAGGATAACCAGATCGACGCAGACCGCGACCCGTGGCACCTGCATACCTTGCACGCTAGCGCGCCGGCCAGGCAGGCTAAACATCCTGTCCCGCGCCGCGGGCGGCCTCGAAGGCCGCGAGCACGGCGGTGCTGAACAACACGAAGCGCACCTCATCGAGGCCGGTCGCCGCCGACCGGACGGCGGCAACCGCGATCCTTGCCGCGTCATCGAGCGGCCAGCCGTATGCGCCGGCCGAGATCGCCGGGAAGGCGACCGTCCGCGCGCCAAGCTCGCCGGCCACCCGCAGCGACTGCACGTAGCAGGACGCGAGCAGCGGCGCGCGATCCTGCGCCGGTGAGTACACAGGACCGACCGTGTGGATCACCCAGCGCGCGGGCAGCAGGCCAGCGGTGGTCGCCACCGCCTGCCCGGCCGGCAGCCCGTTGCGGTACCGGCTGGCCCGCAGCTCGCGGCAGGCGGCGAGGATGGCGGGACCACCCCTGCCGTGAATCGCGCCATCCACGCCGCCGCCACCGAGCAGCGACGAGTTGGCCGCGTTGACCACGGCGTCGACCCGCTGCTCGGTGATGTCACCGTGGACGACGGTCAGGTGCATGGCGACGTGCTCTCCTCGCGGTCAGTGACGACGGGCGGGCCGTCGCCGGGGCGGGCGGCCTGCCGCCTGCCGCCTGCCCCGCATTGTCTCGTATGGTGAGTGCATGAACCGGCTGGGAGAACTTGAACGCGCCATCATGGAGGTGCTCTGGCAGTCGGCGGATCCGATGACGGTCCGGCGGGTAGGCGACTGCCTGACTGACCGGGATCTGGCTCATACCACCGTCATGACCGTACTTGACCGGCTCGCCAAGAAGGGATTCGTGCGCCGCGAGCGGGCCGGGAGGGCGTGGCGCTACCGGCCCGCCGAGAGCCGCGAGGCGTATGTGGCCGAGCTGATGCTGACGGCACTCGACCAGGCCGGTGACCGGCAGGCGGCGCTGACCAGGTTCGCCCACAGCGTGTCCGGCGCGGAGGCGGAGGCGCTCCGGGCAGCGCTCGAGGCGCTCGCCAGCGGCGACCGCGGCGACCGCGGCGGCAGCAACGGTCACCGCCTGGCCCGCCCGGCCTCCGGCGCGGGCAGCCAGCCAGGCGGCGGTGACACCACCGGCGGGCAGCACGGGACGTGATCTGCCGTGCCAGCCGCCGTCATGTTGCTCAGCGCAGTCGCGATCGGCTGCTGTCCCGCCGCACGGCTGCTGGCTGGCGCGCGCTGGCCGCGCCGCTCCCCGGCGCTCGCGATCGCGCTGTGGCAGGCTCTGGGGCTTGGCTGGGGGCTGGCCACGGTCGGCGCGCTGGCCGGCTTCGGAGCGGCCGGCCTGGACGGCGCGGTGGCTGGCGGTGCCGAACCTGGCGGGGCCGCACCTGGCGGGGCCGGGCCGACGGGCGGGCCGCTGGCCGGCGTTGCCGCCACGGCCGCTGATCAGGCGACCAGGCTGGTGGTTGGCCCTGACCCGATGACCAGCAGGCCCTGGGACGTGCTGAGCGGGCTGAGGGCCGCGTCGCTGACCGCCGGCCTCATCCTGCTCGCGATCTTGTGCTGGGTCCTCGCCGCGGCGATCGCCGCGGTGCTGCGGGCCAGGCACCGCCAGCGGGCTCTGCTCGGTTTGCTCGCCCATGGTGACCCCAAGGTCCCTGGAGCGCTGGTGGTGGACCACCCGGCGGCCGCCGCCTACTGCGTGCCAGGACTGCGGTCGGCGATCGTGATCAGCGCGGGAGCGCTCGACCTGCTCGACGCGGCCGAGCTCGCCGCGGTGCTCGCGCACGAGCGCGCGCACCTGCGGGCCAGGCACGACCTGGTGCTGCTGCCGTTCACCGCGCTGCTGCGGGCGTTCCGCTGGTCACCTATCGCCAGGGACGCCAACCGCGAGGTCGCGCTGCTGGTGGAGATGCTGGCCGATGACCGCGCCAGGCGGCACCGGCCGGCCAGGGAACTGGCGACCGCCCTGCTCAGGGTCGGCGTGGCCGGCGGCGGCCGCGCGCCGTCCGGTGCGCTCGCCGCGGCGGGAACGGGCGTCGACGGCGAACTCGCGGCCAGGGTCACCAGGTTGCTCAGACCGCCGCCAGGGCTGCCCGTTATCGCTATCACAATTCTCGGCGCGGCAGCCGCGTTGCTGGTGCTGGCGCCAGCCACCGCATTGCTGCTTCCGCTGTAAGCCTTGCCTGCCGGCCGGTGACCGGCCGGTTCCCCGGCGCTAGTCGGCGATCTTGATCCGAAGCCTGCGGAACCCGCGGCCCTTGTTCTCGATCTTGGTGACCTCGATCCGGCCGATCTGGGCGGTCGACGCGACGTGGGTGCCGCCGTCCGCCTGCTGGTCGAGGCCGACGATGTCGACGATCCGCACGTCCTTGACCTCGGGCGGGATGAGGTTGGTGGCGGTCCTGATGATGTCGGGGATGGCGAACGCCTCGTCACGGGCCAGCACCCGGACGTCGATCCGGCGCCCGGCCCCGATCTCGGCATTGCAGGCCGCCTCGACCGCGTCCCTGAACCCGGGCGGAAGCTCGGGCAGGTCAAAGTCCATCCTGGCGAGGAACGGCTCCATGTTGCCGCCGGTCACCAGCGATCCGTAGTCGCGGTAGACCACGCCGCACAGCACGTGCAGGCCAGAGTGCGTCCGCATCAGGGCGGTGCGCCTGCCGTCCTCGACCGCGCCGCGGACGGCGGTGCCCTCGGGCGGCAGCGGAGCGGCTTGCGCAGGGATCAGGTACAGGTCATCGCCCTTGCGGGCACCCACGATCTTGGTCTGCACGCCTTCCCAGAGGAGCACGCCATGGTCTGGCGGCTGGCCGCCCCCGCCTGGGTAGAAGGCAGACCGATCAAGAACTATCCCGTCCTGGCTTGAGGCGAGCACGGTCGCTTCCCATTCCCGCAGGGTCTGATCGTCCAGTTCCAGGCGATGCGTTCGCCACGCGTTCGCTGTCATCGGGCATCACTCATGCCCGGCAGCATAGTGCCGCCGCGCGGCGCCCTTGCCACCCGCGGCGGCCAGGCACCGGCCGGCCTGGGCTCACCAGGGGCCGTACGGTCCCTGCCGGGACGAGCCGCCTGGCCCGATCTCGCGTACCTTGGGACGGACGTCGGTCAGGTAGATCGCGGATGCGATGAACGCGGCGAGCGGCAAGATGCTGATCAGAGACACGCCGTAGGCGACGCCGGACAAGCCGATCACGGTGCTCACCCCGAGGATGATCAGCCACAACGGCTTGGTCTGCTTGCCTGCCGCGACAAACGCGCCAGGCGGGCGGCGCAGCGCGTCGATGAACGCCCACCCCTCGACGATGAAGGCCGCGACGGCCAGGGCGAAGAACAGCCACGCGAGCGGCGTGAAGGCGTTGAATCCTGAGAACACGCTGTCAACCTACCTGGTCCGGGCGTCGGCTGGCGCCTGGTCATCGCCCGGCGCTCGATCGGTTGTCACGATATGTTCCTGCCGCGCCCGTCGGCGCCGGTGCCGGCCAGCTCAGGCCCAGGATCGGAACCGGACTCCGCGGCTGCCACCGCCCGCGCTACGGCCCGCGCGGGCAACTCCCCGGCGGCCTGCGCCGCATCGGCGGCCGGCGCCGCATCGGCGGCCGGTTCGCCGGCGGCCGAAGGCATCGCCTGCGCTCCCCCGACGGCCCGCGCTTCCGCGTCGGCGCGGACCTCCTTGCGGAACGACTCGTAGACCTCGATCAGCATCTGCTTCTGCCGCTCGGTCAGCTCAGGGTCGCTCATGACCGCGTCGAACACGGTCGTGTCGGCTGGCCGGTCATCGAGTATGCCCGCCTGGATGTACAGCGCCTCGGCGGAGATCCGCAGTCCCTTGGCGATCTGCTGGAGGATGTCAGCGCTCGGCCGGCGCAGGCCGCGCTCAACCTGGCTCAGGTACGGATTGGAGACCCCCGCCGACTGAGCCAGCTGGCGCATCGAGATCTTCGCTTGCTCGCGCTGCTCACGGATGAAGGCGCCGATGCTACTCGCGGTTACCGGACTCATGATCTCATTCTCGCCGCGACCGCTTGCAATTGCAAAATTACTCTGCAAGCACTGGCGGCGGGCCGCTGTGCCGCCGCGGGTCCGCGCCCGCCGCCCGCCGCCCGCGGGCTCAGCCCGCCAGGATCGCGATCCCGAGCATGTCCCTGGCCTGGTCGGGGGTCATCGCAGAGCGCTGGGCAAGCTCAGCCAGCGTCGCGGCCCGTGCCACGAGCTCGGCGTTGCTGGCGACCGGACGGCCGCGGGAGAACGTGATCGTGTCCTCCATGCCCACCCGCAGGTGGCCGCCGGCCGCCAGCGCCGCGAACATGACCGGCAGCGACGTGCGGCCGACGCCGGTCGCCGACCAGGTCGCGCCGGCCGGCAGCGCCGCGACGGCCTGGACCAGCGTTGCCGCGTCGCCAGGCATCCCGCCGGGAACGCCCATCACCAGGTCGCAGTGCACGTGCCCGCCGTGCGGAAGGCCGAACTTGCCGAGCAGCCGGTGCAGCGCCGCCACGTGCCCGAGGTCGAACAGCTCAAACTCGGGCACCACGCCAAGCTCCTGGGTTCTGACATACAGCTCGCACATGAACGGCCACGGGTTCATGAACACGTCATCGCCGAAGTTCACGGTGCCGCAGGTCAGCGAGCACGCATCCGGCCCGGCCCCGAGCACGGCAAGCCGCCGTTCGAAGGTGTCGGTGACGGCCCCCCCGGTGGACAGCTGCACGATCAGGTCGGTGGCCTCCCGCAGCGCGTGCACCGTGTCGGTCAGGCTGCCGACATCCAGCGTCGGCCTGGCCTGGCCATCCCTGATGTGCACGTGGATGACCGAGGCACCGGCCTCCCGGCACTCCTTCGCGGTGGTGACCAGCTCGTCCAGGGTGACCGGCAAGGCGGGAACCGCCGATTTCTCCGACTCGGCCCCGGTGGGCGCGACGGTAATCAGGGTCCCGGCCGCCGGCCTGGCGGCGAGTCGGCTGCTTGGCTCAGCTGTCATCGGCGGAGATCAGCCGACCGCGCCAGACCGCCCGGCGGCCACGCTCGGCAGCTGCAGGTGCTTGCGCGCGAAGGCCAGCGACTCCGCCAGGTCCGCGTACCGCTCCTCGCCGCTCAGCGCCCGGCGGGTGCTGACCTCAAGCACCACGGTCCCGCCGTAACCCATCGCCGGCAGCCGCTCAAGCAGCTCGGCGCAGGGCTGGGTGCCGCGACCTGGCACCAGGTGCTCGTCGGGCAGACCGGGCCTGGCTCCGTCCGCCATGTGCACATGCGCCAGCCTGCCGCCGAGCTGGCCGGCCATCTCCAGTGCGTCGGAGTCGGAGACGGCGGTGTGCGACAGGTCGATGGTGACGTGCTGGCAGTCGAGTTCCACCGGGTTCCAGTGCGGCGCGTAGGCGGCGAACTCGGCGCCGCCTGCCCGCAGCGGGTAGAGGTTCTCCACGGCCAAGATGACATCGGTCTCCGCGCTCATCCTGGCCAGCCCGGCCTCGAAGTCCCGCACGTACTCGCGCTGCCAGCGGAACGGCGGGTGCACCACGACTACCTTGGCGCCAAGGCTGCTGGCCACCTGCGCGGACCTGAGCAGCTTGCCCCACGGCTCCTTGCCCCACACCCGCTGGGTGATCAGCAGGCAGGGGGCATGCACGGCGAGCACGGGGACGCCGTGGTAGTCAGACAGGCGGCGGAGCACCTCGGGATCCTGGCTGACCGGGTCGGCGGTCACCATCACTTCCACGCCGTCGTAGCCCAGGCGGGCAGCGGCCTCGAACGCGTCAGCCGTCCGCTCAGGAAAGACGGCGGCCGTCGACAGCGCGATAGGAATGGCGCTGTCCGGCCGACCGCCAGCCCCGCCGCTGGCCAGCCGCTTGCTGGCCGACGATCCGGTCGCCGGACGCGCGCCAGCCGGTTCGGTTGCTGCCCCCCAAACCTGACCCAAGACAACTCCCTCGATGCGGGCGACCGAAGTACTGCTCGTCGTGCTCCGACCCGTCGTGCTCCGACCCGCTGCCAGCCTATGCTCTCCGGGCCGTGCCGCAGTCGCCCCCGGCCGGCCGCCGCCCCGCACTCATCGTCCCGCAGCCGCCTCCACCAGCCATTGTGCCGCGCCCAATTCACGGCGATCGCGTCTCATCCCGCGGCCGCGCCGTGGTCGCTCGTGCCAGGCGGCATGCCGCGGCGCTGTCGGTACCCGCAGGTACCGTGCCTGCCATGGCCAGGATGTCAGCGGGGACGCTGTACCAGTGCTCGGAGTGCGGCTGGCAGAGCGGCAAGTGGGCGGGCCGCTGTGCCGAGTGCCAAGCCTGGGGGTCGGTGGCCGAGCGCTCCCCGGCCGGGCGGGCGGGTCGCGCGCTGCGCGGTGTGCCGGCCGGCGCTGGCTCGGCCGCCGTGCCGATCTCCAGGGTCGACCCGGCCGGTGCGGCGGCCAGGCCGACCGGGATGGATGAACTCGACCGCGTGCTCGGCGGCGGCCTGGTCCCTGGGACCGTGGCGCTGCTGGCCGGCGAGCCGGGAGTAGGCAAGTCCACGCTGCTGCTCGAGGCCGGGGCGCTGGCCGCGGCGAAGTCGGTCGTGCTCTACGTCAGCGGCGAGGAATCGGTCGCGCAGGTCCGCCAGCGGGCCGACCGGGTCGGCGCGCTGAGCGACAGCCTGTTCCTCGCCGCCGAGACCGACCTGGCGGCGGTGCTCGGCCATGTGGATGCTGTCGGCCCCGCCCTGCTGATCGTCGACTCGGTCCAGACCATCACCGCGGCAGGAGCGCAGGGCCCGCCCGGCGGCGTTACTCAGGTGCGCGAAATCACGTCCGCGCTGGTCAGCCTCGCCAAGCAGCGGACGCTGACCACGGTGCTTGTCGGCCACGTGACCAAGGACGGCTCGATCGCCGGACCCCGGTCTCTTGAGCACCTGGTCGACGTGGTGCTGGCATTCGAGGGCGATTGCCGCGGCCGGCTCCGGATGGTGCGGGCGCTGAAGAACCGGTTCGGCCCGACGGATGAGATCGGCTGTTTCGAGCTCGGCGAGCTTGGCCTGATCGGCCTGCCCGATCCCAGCGGGCTGTTCCTGTCCAGGCACCGGGTCCCGGTTCCCGGCACCTGCGTCACCGTGACGCTCGAAGGCCGCCGCCCGCTGGTCGCCGAGGTCCAGACGCTGGTCTGCCCGGTGGATGGTAACGAGCCCTCAAGGCGCGTGACGTCCGGCCTGGACAGCGCGCGGGTTGGCATGGTTGTGGCCGTGCTCAGGCAGCGGGCCAGGGCCCGGCTTGGCCGCGCCGACATCTATGCCGCCACGGTCGGCGGCGTCCGGCTGACCGAGCCGTCTGTCGATCTCGCCGTCGCGCTCGCGCTGGTCGGTGCCCTGGCCAACCTCAGCCTGCCGCCCGATCTGGTGGCGCTCGGCGAAGTAGGCCTGGCCGGCGAGGTCCGCAGCGTGGCCGGCCTTGGAAGGCGGCTGGCCGAGGCAGGCCGGATGGGATTCAGGCGTGCCATCGCACCGGCCGGCTCCGAAGCCATCCCGCCCGACAGCCAGCTGGAGGTCGTGCAGGTCACCGACCTGGCCAGCGCCATCACGGCCGGTTTCGGCTCCGCCACCTGACCCCGCTGCGCCAGCCAGCCGGATCCGGCCCCGGCCGCCAGGCCAACGCTTCGATCAGCTCACCCTGAAGGTCACCGGATCGCTGACGATGGCTCCTTCGGCGGCGTAGGCGGTGTAAACGCCGCCCGGCACCCCGGTGACCCGGCCGGAGCAGCCGGGCGCGGAGGTGCGGCGGTCCCAGGTGATCGGCAGCACGGTCGGAACGCCGCGTTTCAGCGCGGTTATCAGGCCACCCGGCCCCCTGACGCAGTCCGCCGAGCTCCAGACCCGCACCGGCCCTTCCTTGATGATCAGCGCCAGGAAGCTGGGACCGACGTTGAATGAGCACTCGGCCGACTGCGTCGAGACCACGCTGACGCTGAACGCCGGCGACTGGCGCGGCCCGAAGGACGGCAGGCCGCTTGACAGGCTGATCACGATGTCACCGCGGGCGCAGAAGTTCGGCCGGATGCCCGGATAGCTGGCCTTGCCTGACGGCTTCGGCCGCGGCGAGGCCGTCGCGGCGGAACCTGAGGCCGCCGCCTGCCCGCCGTGCCCGTGCTGCTGACCGGCGCCGCGGCCGTCCTGCGCAGCTGCGTGCTGGCCACCGGCTCGCTGTGCGCCGCCGGCCCCCGCGGCCGGATGGCCGGGCACCGGAGCGCCGCCTGAGCCGCTGTACCGGTGCCCGGGAGGCGCCGGGGATACGCTGAGCAGACTGGACAGTGCCCAGGAAATCACGGCGAGCACAGCCAGGCCGGCAGTCAGGACCATGAAGCGCCGCCGCCAGTAGCTGCCAGCCTGGCCGGCTGACCGGTAACGGAATGTGTTCTCCCCCATGCGGCCCAAGTATGCAAGCGGGCATCCCGGCTGACCGGCTGCCCCGCCGGGCCGCCGGATCGGCGTTGTCGCAGGCAGGAGGCATGTGGCGGGCTTGTTCGCATTGATGTTGAGGCGTCGGCTGCGGGCCGCCATGGCAGGATCGGTCCCGTCATGATGACTCGGCTCGAGGATCAGATCACCGCCTGGTACGCGGCCAGTGCCAGGGATCTGCCGTGGCGCCGTCCGGGGGCCGGGGCCTGGTCAATTCTGGTCAGCGAGTTCATGCTGCAGCAGACACCTGTCGCGCGGGTGCTGCCCGCGCACCGTGCATGGCTCGCTCGCTGGCCGGCGCCGGCGGCGCTGGCAGCCGCGTCCCCCGCCGAGGCGGTCAGGCAGTGGGACCGGCTTGGCTACCCGCGAAGGGCGATCAGGCTGCACGCGTCCGCCAGGGTCATCACGGATCGGCACGGCGGCCAGGTACCCGCGGCCCTGCCTGCCTTGCTCGAACTGCCAGGAGTCGGTGCGTACACGGCGGCGGCAGTGGCCAGTTTCGCGTTCGGCCAGCGCCACCCGGTGCTGGACAGCAACGTTCGCCGGGTGCTCGCCAGGCTGATCGCCGGCCAGCAGCACCAGGCAACCTCGATCAGCGCGGCCGAGACCGCGCTCGCCGAGTCGCTGCTCCCCCCGGCCGATGACCGGCGCTCGGCCACGTGGTCGGTGGCCTTGATGGAACTTGGCGCCCTCGTCTGCACGACCGCCCGGCCATCCTGCCAGGTCTGCCCCGTCGCCACCGACTGTGCCTGGCGGCGCAGCGGCAGTCCGCCTGGCTCTGCGCCGCGGCGCCAGCCGCCGTACGCCGGCAGCGACCGGCAGTGCCGCGGCGCGCTGCTCGCCGAACTCAGGACCGCGACCGGGCCGGTCCGGGCGGCGGCGCTCGGCGCGGGCTGGCCGGACCGGCGGCAACGGAACCGGGTACTGGCAGCCCTGGCCGCCGACGGCCTCGCGGTGTCGCACGACGGCGGCCTGGTCGGCCTCCCCGGCGACGACGCGCCCCGCGCAGGCTAGCCCGGGGCCGCGCGGCCACGACGCCGGTCTGGCGGGCACGGCTCGGCAGGCACGGGCGGGGAAGATGCCGTCAGGGTCGGGCGTGGGCTAGTTCTCTGTGCGCGGCCGACGGTCGGCTACCTCGGTTCCGCCGCCTGCCGCTTCGGTGGCCAGCTCCACCGGTGGCGCGTCGGGCACCGCCTCTGGCTTGGGCACGCCCTTGAAGGTGAACTTGCCCTCCTTGCCGGTGCCGTCGGCGTCGACCATCACGATCTGCCCGGCCTTGACCTCACCGAACAGGATCTTCTCCGACAGGTGGTCCTCGATCTCACGCTGGATCGTGCGGCGGAGCGGCCGGGCCCCGAGAACCGGGTCATAGCCGTGCTCCGACAGCAGCCGCTTGGCGGCCGGCGTCAGCTCGATGCCCATGTCGCGGTCCTTGAGCCGCTCCTCCACCTTGGCGATCATCAGATCGACGATCTGGAAGATCTCGTCCGGGGTGAGCTGGTGGAAGACGATCATGTCGTCGACCCGGTTGAGGAACTCGGGGCGGAAGTGCTGCTTCAGCTCGTCCTGCACCCGGTTCGTCATCCGCTCATAGGAGCCGCGGGACTCGCTGGCGGCACCGAAACCGACGGAGACGCCCTTGGAGATGTCCTTGGTGCCCAGGTTCGTGGTCATGATGATGACGGTGTTCTTGAAGTCCACGACCCGGCCCTGGGCGTCGGTCAGGCGCCCGTCCTCCAGGATCTGGAGCAGCGAGTTGAAGATGTCCTGATGTGCCTTCTCGATTTCGTCGAACAGGACGACGGAGAACGGCCTGCGCCGCACCTTCTCGGTGAGCTGCCCGCCCTCCTCGTAACCGACGTAGCCGGGCGGCGACCCGAACAGCCTGGAGACGGTGTGCTTCTCCATGTACTCGCTCATGTCCAGCTGGATCAGCGCATCCTCGTCGCCGAACAGGAACGCGGCGAGCGTCCTGGAAAGCTCGGTCTTGCCGACTCCTGACGGCCCGGCGAAGATGAACGACCCGCCTGGGCGCTTGGGGTCCTTGAGCCCGGCACGGGTCCTGCGGATCGCCTGGGAGAGCGCCTTGATCGCGTCGTTCTGCCCGATGACGCGCTTGTGCAGCTCATCTTCCATCCGCAACAGCCGCGCCGATTCCGCCTCGGTGAGCTTGAACACCGGGATTCCGGTCGCCGTGGCGAGTACCTCGGCGATCAGTTCCTCGTTGACCTCGGCGACGGCGTCCATGTCGCCGGCCTTCCACTCCTTCTCCCTGGCGTCCTTCTTCTCGATCAGCTGCTTCTCGGTGTCGCGCAGCCTGGCCGCCTTCTCGAAATCCTGGGAGTCGATGGCCGATTCCTTGTCCCTGCGAACCTCGGCGATCTTCTCGTCGTACTCGCGCAGGTCGGGCGGAGCGGTCATCCGGCGGATGCGCATCCTGGATCCGGCCTCGTCGATCAGGTCGATCGCCTTGTCGGGCAGGAACCGGTCGCTGATGTAACGGTCGGCCATCTGGGCCGCGGCCACCAGCGCGTCGTCGGTGATCGAGACCCGGTGGTGCGCCTCGTACCTGTCCCGCAGGCCCTTGAGGATCTCGATCGTGTGCGAGATCGTCGGCTCCGCCACCTGGATCGGCTGGAACCGCCGCTCGAGCGCGGCGTCCTTCTCCAGATGCTTGCGGTACTCATCGAGCGTGGTGGCACCGATGGTCTGGAGCTCACCGCGGGCGAGCATCGGCTTGAGTATCGACGCCGCATCGATGGCGCCCTCAGCGGCGCCGGCCCCGACCAGCGTGTGGATCTCGTCGATGAACAAGATGATGTCGCCGCGGGTGCGGATCTCCTTGAGCACCTTCTTCAGGCGCTCCTCGAAGTCACCGCGGTACCTGGATCCCGCGACCAGCGCGCCGAGATCGAGCGTGTAGAGCTGCTTGTCCTTGAGGGTCTCCGGCACCTCACCCTTGACGATGCGCTGGGCAAGGCCCTCCACGACCGCTGTCTTGCCGACACCAGGCTCGCCGACCAGCACCGGGTTGTTCTTGGTGCGGCGCGACAGCACCTGCATGACCCGCTCGACTTCCTTCTCCCTGCCGATCACCGGATCGAGCTTGCCCTCGCGGGCCGCCGCGGTCAGGTTCCTGCCGAACTGGTCGAGCACCAGCGAGGTCGACGGCGCGCTCTCCGATGCGGCACCGGCCGAGGCGGGCTCCTTCCCCTGATAGCCATGCAGAAGCTGGATCACCTGCTGGCGCACCCGGTTCAGGTCCGCGCCGAGCCTGACGAGCACCTGTGCGGCGACGCCTTCCCCTTCGCGGATCAGGCCGAGCAGGATGTGCTCGGTGCCGATGTAGTTGTGGCCGAGCTGCAGCGCCTCGCGCAGTGACAGCTCAAGCACCTTCTTCGCCCTCGGCGTGAAGGGGATATGACCGGACGGCGCCTGCTGGCCCTGGCCGATGATTTCCTCGACCTGCTGGCGCACCGCCTCCAGGCTGATGCCCAGCGACTCAAGCGCCTTCGCGGCGACACCCTCACCCTCGTGGATGAGCCCGAGCAGGATATGCTCCGTGCCGATGTAGTTATGGTTCAGCATCCTGGCTTCTTCCTGAGCCAGGACCACCACCCGCCGCGCCCGGTCGGTAAACCTCTCGAACATCTCGTCGCTCCTCACCCAGCGGCGGGGACGGCGCAGGATGTCGCCCCTCCATACCGCATGCTACCCGCGTGCCGGGCGGGCGTCCGCGTGCGATGGGCCGCACCTTGAAGAGAACGTTCCCCGCCGACCGGGCGTTCACCCCATCCAACCTGGGGCAAGCGGGCAGTGTTCCCCCATACGCCGCGAGCGAACGCGCAGCAGCCGACGGCACACCGTTATCAACCTCGTCGGGTGCCATCGGCCGCTTTGCCGGATAGCCGATCAGCCCGCCGGGACGGCCCGTCTGGCCGCCCAGGCGATTCCGCCTCTCGTTTAGTGTGAGGCCTCGTACTCGGCGATGATGCTGGCGGGAATCCGGCCGCGCTCGCTGACTTTGTGGCCGCGCTGGCGCGCCCACTCCCTGATCTCAGAACTCCGCTCCCGGCCGGGGCCAGTGCGTGCTTTGCGCCGGCGGCCGCCAGCGCTTGCCCGGCGGGCGTGATCCGCGAATCGCCCGATCTTCTCGCGCAGTTCCTTGCTGTGCGGCTCGCACAGATCGATCTCGTACGCGTTGCCGTCAAAGGCGAACGAAACAGACTCTGTTCCTTCGATCTCACCATCGTGAGGAAGGTCGCAGACGACCGTCACTACTGTCTTCTGAGCCATGATGACTGGACCTTTCGGTAACCGCATGCCTATTTAAGTAGCATAACCTATCCCAGCAACCTCCTGTTGACAATTCGCGGCGCGCCGGAATCATGGCACAGTTCGAGTGTACTGGCCCGGGGACTTATTGAGTCAACGCGGTTACAGTCAGTAATCGCGACGGTATCGGCTACCGGCCGCCGCGGCTACGTGATCAGCTTGAGCCGGCATCGGGCCCGGGCGAAGTCGCGCTCGGCTCACCGTGATTCTGGTCCGCGGCCAGCGGATTACGGTCGCCTTCTGAAACGCCCCCGCGCTCTGGCCGGGACGCATCACCGTGCCGCATCTCATGCTTGATGAATGCTCCGACGGCTACCAGGAAGGCGGCGCAGACCAATAGCGGCGGCGTCAATGCGGCCAGATCGCTGCCCACTGGCCACCTCCTGCTTGATGATCCGCGGCCCGCCGGCGCGATCCTGCGGGCCGTGAAGGTACCGCGCATACGGCCCAGATAGCCGCGGCCAAGCGCGATGCCCGGCCGTCCTCATTGTCCCACGAGGCCGCTGACGGCTGCTCACGCGGTGCGCACCGGCCGGAATAGCCGGGCGATGCAGCCAGCAGGCGGCAGCGGCGTCACCAGCCCTTTCCGGCGGCCACGGCAGCATGACCGGGTGCCAGGCCCGCGGTCGGCCGGTCCGGTCCACCGCCCCGGCGGCGTCGGTGCTGACCGTCGGGCCCCGCGAAACCTAGCCGCTGCCGCCGCCGCTGCCGCTGCCGCCGCCGCCCCCGTGCGGGCCGAATTGCCGCGGGGGCACGCACGTCACTGCCGCGATGCTCAGCTTCCGGCAGCGCGTCAATCGGTGTGCTTTGCCGGCCCGGCGACAGCGCCGCCGCCTCGACGTGCTGGTGCGGCCAGCGCGGCGGCGCCCGATAACGGCTGGCCGCGCTCCGCCGCAGGTATCGCGTGCGCATGGCGAACCAGCGCAGGCTGGCTCCTTTAGCCCTGCCAGAGCGCCGGATATAAGCCTGGGTGAGGCCACCTGCCTGTTATCGGGGGCACCCAGGAAACGTTCAGGTTGATGCCGCTGGCAATGCCCGCGACAGGCCGGGCGCTGGGCTTGCGGCCGGGAAGCTCTTGCTCGCTGGACTACACTGAGAGAAACAGGGCGATCCCCGTCCCGCCGAGCGGTTCACAGGATATCCTCGGCGGGTTTTTTTGTGCGGTCAGGCCGAACGGGTCCTCGCCGGGCGCGCGATCATTCTTCGGTGTGCCCGAACGGGCGGATTGGCGCTTTCTGCGCTGTCCTCAGCACGCGCCGCATGAGCGCGGTAGGCCGCGGCGAAGCCGGCGGTGATTCACCCGCAAGCCCGTGCTGACCTGCGCACGCCTTGCAGCGGAACGGCAGCGGGCAAACCGCTCTCGATATCGAGCACTCACAGTCCGTGATTAGTCGTGTGGCGATACGCTGGCGCGCGGCGCGGTGCGCGATACCGGCCGCCGGCCAAGCAAAGCCCGGCGCGGGCCTTTCTTGCCACCCTGCGTTACGATCCAAGTACGTATTGCTCACAAGTTGGCTGGCATGCGTGCAGCCGCAGATCACACGCAGATCACGGTTCGGGACTAACGATCCCTAGACCACTGCTGACCTGCGAAAATACGTCAAATACCTGGTCCGAGAGGGCTTCAAGGAGGCGTGGGCCAAGGACCGCCAAGCCCGCCGCCGCACGATAATCGGCGTTCTAGCCCCGGTTCAGCCGACGAATTTCGGCATCAGCAGTACAAGTGGCAGTTCGATCGATTAACGTCCTTCGCTGACACTGGTTCTCGTCGGCATGCCTTGCCAGCCAAAGCCTGCCGGCCCAGGAAAGGACCACACGCCTTGCAGCACGCGCCTGCTCGCACGAGTTCCCCGCATTGGGCCGACCCGGCCCGCAGAGCGTCAAGATCCCGTGGAGTCACCGGGCGCCGGACGGCGCTCCTGATCACCGCGGCCGCCGCTGCGGCGGCGGCGGCGCTGCTGCCGGTGCACGCGGCGGGCGCGGCGGCAGGCAGTCCCGCGCCGACGCTCAAGCAGTTGCTCGCCAGGGCGGCGAAGCTGTCTGCGCAGATCGACGCCTTCAGCGAGCAGTACGACGCGCTGCGGATCCAGTACACCGAGGCGCGGAATCAGGTGAAGATCGCCAAGTTGGCGGTGCGCAGGGACGAGCGCATACTCGCCGCCGACCAGGCCGCGATCGCGCAGATCGCGGCCGCAGGCTACATGACCGGCGGCATCAACCCAGCGCTCCAGCTGCTGCAGAGCAGCGATCCGCAGGCCATGTTGAACCGGGCAGCTATCCTGACCCAGCTGCAGAAGGAGAATGGCGACAAGATCAACTTGGTCGCCGCGGCCAAGGCGGCCGCGCAGCGGGCCAGGCTGACCGCCGCCGAGGAGGCCGTGCGGGCGGCCGAGCTGGCAGCGGCGATGCAGCGCAAGGTGGCCAAGATCCAGGCCAGGGAAAACGTGCTCAACAGCGCCGCCTTCAGCCAGGCGATGGCGATCTACCGGCAGACCGGCAAATACCCGCCGATCTCCGTGCACGGCGATTCGGTCGAAGTGCAGGCGCTGCGCAAGGCGCTGACCAGGGCGGGCGCACCATATGTCTGGGGGGCGGCCGGCCCGTGGGCATTCGACTGCTCCGGCTTGGTCGTGTGGTCGTACGCACAGATCGGCATCAGCCTGCCGCATTTCACCGGCAACCTGTGGAACTCAGGCATGCATGTCTCCCGCGCCCAGCTGCAGCCCGGCGACCTCGTTTTCTTCTTCCCCGACATTGGCCACGTCGGCATCTACCTGGGTGGCGGCATGATGATCGACGCGCCGACCTTCGGTCAGCCGGTCCAGGTTGAGGCCGTCTTCTGGACCGCCCTCGTAGGAGCGGTCAGAATCGCCTGAGCGGGCGCCGGAACCGGCACGGCAGTCCGGGCGGGCCTGGGCCGGGCCGGCGCGCCTGGACGGGTCGGCGCGGGCCGCTGAGCCCTTGCTACACCGGCTTCACGAGCGGGAACAGGACGGTCTCGCGAACCGGCAGGCCGGTCAGCATGATCAGCAGCCGGTCCAGTCCCATTCCCATGCCACCGCATGGCGGCATGCCATGTTCCAGCGCGCGGAGGAAATCCTCATCGAGCTGCATCGCCTCTGGATCGCCGCCCGCGGCCAGCAGCGACTGGGCGGTGAGCCGCGCCCGCTGCTCGACCGGGTCCGCCAGCTCCGAGTACCCGGTACCGATCTCGGTGCCGAAGGCCACCAGGTCCCACTTCTCCGCCAGCCGCGGATCCTTCCTGTGCCCCCTGGTCAGCGGCGCGACCTCGACGGGGAAGTCCAGGTAAAACGTGGGCAGCACGGTTCGCGCCTCGACCAGATGCTCGTACATCTCAAGGAGCACCTGGCCAGCGTTCCAGGACGGCTCAAGCACCACGCCGGCCCGGCCGGCCAGCTTGCGCAGCTGGTCCTGCGGCGTATCGGCGGTGACCTCTTCGCCCAGCGCGTCTGCGACGGCCTCGTGCACCGTGCGGGACGGCCACTGGCCGCCGATGTCGTGCTCTGACCCGTCTGGCCTGCGGACCACAGTGCCGCCGAGCCCGTCCCGCGCGGCCCGCTGGATAAGCTCCCTGGTCAGTTCCCCGATGCTGGTGTAATCGCCGTACGACTCGTAGGCCTCGAGCATGGTGAACTCGGGATTGTGGGTGGCATCGGCACCTTCGTTTCGGAAGATCCTGCCGAGCTCATAGACCTTCTCAAGGCCGCCAACCAGCAGCCGCTTCAGATAGAGCTCCAGCGCGATCCGCAGGTACAGCGGCATGTCATAGGCGTTGCTTGCGGTGATGAACGGCCGGGCGTTGGCGCCGCCGTGCAGCGTCTGGAGCACCGGGGTCTCGGCCTCAAGGAACCCCCGGTCATGTAGCTCCTCACGGAGCGACCTGGTGACGGCCGCCCGGAGCCTGGCCGTTTGCCCTGCCGCCGGGTTGACGATCAAATCGACGTACCGCAGCCTGACCCGCGCCTGCGGATCGCTGAGCCCGGCATGCTTGTCAGGCAGCGGGCGCAGCGACTTCGCCGTGATCATGAACGAATCCGCGAGCACGGAGAGCTCTCCGCTCCGCGAGGTAATGACCTCACCGGTGACGCCGATGTGATCGCCAAGATCGACGTCGGACTTCCATGCCGCGAGCGCATCGGGGCCTGCCCGGTCCAGCGAGATCATGACCTGGATATCGCCGGTGGCATCCCTGATCGTGGCGAAGCAGAGCTTCCCGCCGGTCCGGTACAGGATCACCCGCCCGGTGACGCCGACGCGTTCGCCGGTGGCACTGTCCGCGGGAAGATCAAGATGACGATCCCGGACATCGGCGATGGTGTGCGTCCGCGGGTAGCCGGCCGGATAGGGGTCTATTCCCGCCGCCCTGAGCCGCTCGGCCTTGCCGAGCCTGACCCGCATCTGCTCCGATACGTCGGCTGGCTGGCCGGCCGCCTGGCCCGCATTGGCCTCGTCGCTCATCTGCCTGAGATTACCGGCCTGCCAGCAAGGAGAGCGACGCGGTAAGCCCGGCAGCAGCAGGATGGTTACGCGGCCATGTTGCGCTCGTAGACCAGCCGGAGGCCGATCAGCGTCAGCCACGGCTCGTAGGCATCGATCAGCTTCACTTCGTCAATCACCAGCGGCGCGAGCCCGCCGGTGGCGATGATCGTGACCAGGCTCGGGTCCTGCGGCGACAACTCCGCCGCCATCCTTGAGGCAATGCCCTCGATCTGGCCGGCGAAGCCGTAGATGATCCCCGATTGCAGCGCCTCGACGGTGTTCTTGCCGATCACGTGCCCCGGCCTGGCCAGCTCGACCTTGAGCAGCTGGGCCGCCCGCCGCGACAGCGCGTCCACCGATATCTCGATCCCTGGCGCCAGCGCGCCGCCGACGAACTCTCCCCTGGCGCTGACCGCGTCGAAGTTGGTCGAGGTACCGAAGTCAACCACGATCGCTGGCCCGCCATAGAGATGGACGGCCGCGACCGTATTCATGATGCGGTCGGTGCCTACCTCCTTGGGGTTGTCCATCCGCACCGAGACGCCGGTCCTGACGCCGGGCTCGATGATGATCGACGGAACGTTGCGGTGATACCGCCCGAACATCTCCCGCATCTCGTGCAGCACCGAAGGAACCGTCGAGCAGAGCGCCAGGCCGTCCAGGTCCGGCCCGGCTGACCGGCCGCTCTGGGCCAGCAGGCCCTGCAAGACGACGGCGAGCTCATCGGCGGTGCGCGCCGGATCGGTCGCGATCCGCCAGTGCTCGACCACCGTCTCGCCCTCGAACATGCAGAGCACGGTGTTGGTGTTACCGACGTCGATCGCCAGCAGCATCGCTTCTCCAGCCAGCTACCCGGCCCGGACCAGGTCCAGGCCGATGTCCAGGGCCGGCGCCGAGTGAGTCAGCGCGCCGACGGCGAGGAAATCCACTCCGGCCGCGGCGATCTCCGCGGCACAGGCCAGCGTCAGGCCGCCGCTGGCCTCGAGCAGGGCACGGCGGCCGGCCAGCCGCACGGCCTGCGCCATCTGTTCGGTGCTGAAATTGTCGAGCAGGATCAGCTCTGCGCCAGCCGCCACAGCCTCGGCGACCTGAGCCAGCGTGTCGCACTCGACCTCCACCGGAAGCTGGCCGGGCCCGGCAGGGTCGCTGAGCCGGTTCCTGACCTCCGCGAGCGCGGCCGTCAAGGAACCGGCGGCGGCCACGTGATTGTCCTTGATCAGGGCCGCGTCGGACAGTGACATCCGGTGGTTCACCCCGCCTCCGCAGCGAACCGCGTACTTCTGCAGTGCCCGCAGGCCGGGCATGGTCTTGCGGGTGTCCCTGATCTTGGCGCCGGTGCCCGCCACCGCGTCCACCCAGCGCCTGGTGAGGCTGGCCACGCCGGAGAGGTGGCACAGCAGGTTCAGCGCGGCCCGCTCGGCGGTCAGCATGGTATCTAGCGGGCCGCGGATCGTGGTCAGGAGCTGGCCTGGGCGGACCAGGTCGCCATCGGCTACCAGGTGCTCGCAGGCCAACGTCGCGGCGGGCCGGACGGACGGGACGATGGACGCCGCCGCGCGCTGAACGCGGTCGGCGGCGCCATCGCCCATCCCTGCCAGGATGAAGACGGCCTCGGTCACGGGGAGGCCAGCGATGACGCCGGCGGCCCTGGAGACCAGGTGGGCCGTGCCTTGCATCCCTGGCGGGATGGTCGCTGAGGTCGTCACGTCGGCGCCGCCGGGAAGATCTTCAGCTAGCGCCAGCAGCGCTACTCGCGCCACGTCAGCTGGATCTAGCCCGGCCGCAGTCAGCCGGCTGCCCAGCTCAGCTGGCAGCTCACTCACCGGAGGGCCCCTGACGGCTGATGCGCTTCCGTCACCGGCACGAAGGTTATTGTCAGCTCGTCTGCATCGGCAGCCCCCGGCCGGATGGCGAGAACGAGATGGCCGAGCCAGTCATCGGAGGAGTCGGGGAAATCTTCGCGCCAGTGGCTGCCCCTGGTCTCGGTGCGCGCCTGGGCGGCGGCGACCAGGGCGGTCGCGATCAGGTGCAGGTTGGTGGCCTCCCAGGCGGCGACCGTGGGCCGGTCAGATCGCTGGCCGCCGATCTTCCGCAACCGCTGTGCCGCGTCGGCGAGCCCGGGACCTGAGCGCAGCACGCCCGCCCGCTGCGTCATCAGCTGCTGCAACTGCGCCAAGGTGGCCGGGTCGAGCAGGCCAGCGGGACGGAGATCCGGCGCAGGCTCGGCGGGCGGCGGCAGTGCCGCGGCCAGGTCCGCGCCGATCCGCTCGGCGAAGACCAGGCCTTCGAGCAGTGAGTTGGAGGCAAGCCGGTTCGCGCCGTGCACGCCCGTGCAGGCTGCCTCGCCGCAGGCGTACAGCCCTGGCACGCTGGTCAGGCCGGACAGCCCGGTCCTGATCCCGCCGCTGGCATAGTGGGCCGCTGGCACCACCGGGATCAGGTCGAGCACCGGGTCGATCCCGTGCTCGGTGCAGCTGGCCCTGATCGTGGGGAACCTGTGCTCCCACAGATCGGCTCCGAGCTCGCGGCCGTCGAGGTAGACATGATCGGTATCCGAGGTCATCATCACACCCATGATCGCCTTGGCGACCACGTCACGCGGTGCCAGGTCGGCCAGCGGGTGGCGGCCGGTCATGAACCTGCGGCCAGCGGAGTCGACCAGGAAAGCACCCTCTCCGCGCACCGCCTCCGAGATCAGTGGCTGGCGCCCGCTTGCGCCCTGGCCCAGCCAGAGCACGGTCGGGTGGAACTGCACGAATTCCAGGTCGGCCGCTTGCGCTCCGGCACGCAACGCCATCGCCAGGCCATCACCGGTCGACACCGGCGGATTGGTGGTCGCCGAGTAAACCTGCCCGATACCGCCGGTCGCCAGCACCACGGCCCTGGCGCGCACCGCGCCGACTCCGTCCTGCTGGCCCTCGCCGATCACGTGCAAGGTGATGCCAGCGACGCTGCCATCGGCGGCCAGCAGCAGGTCAAGGGTCATCGCATGCTCGATCACCCCCAAGCCGGAGCCGGCCGCCCCCGATCCTGCTTCAGCCAGCGCGAGCAGCAGCGCGCGGGAGACCTCAGCGCCGGTCGCGTCTCCTCCGGCATGCGCGATCCTGCGCCGCAGATGCCCGCCCTCCCTGGCCAGCGCGAGCGGGCCGCCGGGCTCGGCGTCGAAGCTGGCGCCGAGCGCGATCAGCGCGCGCACCGCGTCCGGGCCGTCGGTCACCAGTGCCCTGACTGCCCTCGGATCGCAGAGCCCGGCGCCGGCGGCCAAGGTGTCAGCCAGGTGCTGGCCGGGTGAGTCGCCTGGCCCGAGTGCCGCGGCGATGCCGCCCTGTGCCCAGCGGGTTGAGCCGTCATCCAGATGCGACTTGGTGACCAGCAGGACGCTCTTGCCTGGCAGCGCCTGGTGCACGGCGAGCGCTGCGGTCACCCCGGCCACGCCGGAGCCGACCACCACCACGTCGGTGGTCCTGAACCAGCCAGGGGCGGCCGCGAGCAGCCGGCCGGCGATCATGGCGGGCTGCCGAATGTCACCGTGGTGTTGTCGATCAGCCGGGTGGTGCCCACCTTGGCGGCGACCAGCAGCAGCGCCTGGCCGGCCTGGTCGGTGCCGACCTCGGCGAGCGTCGCCGGGTCGGCAAGCACCAGGTAGTCGGTGACCAGGGGCGGTTCAGCGCGGGCGGCTGCGTCCAGGACCTCGCGCGCGGCGGCCAGCGCCGCCGCTGGCCGCTCTGCCGCGCATCTGGCGGCCCGCAGCGCCCTGGACAGGGCCAGCGCGGTCGCACGCTCGGCGGCTGACAGGTAGGCGTTCCTGCTGGACGTGGCCAGGCCATCGCTGTCGCGCACGGTCGGCACCGAGGCGATCCCGACCGGAAGGTTGAGTTCAGCGGTCATCCGGCGGACCAGCAGGAGCTGTTGTGCGTCCTTCTCGCCGAACACCGCGATCTGCGGGCGCGCCAGGTGACAGAGCTTGAGCACGATGGTGAGCACGCCGTCAAAGAAGCCAGGGCGTGCGGCTCCTTCGAGCAGCTGCCCTAGCGGGCCGGGGTTGACCGCGATCGTCTGGCCGGCCGGGAACATCTCGGCCCGATCCGGGGCGAAGACCACGGCGACGCCCTCCTGCGCGCAGACCGCCATGTCGCGCTCCAGCGTGCGCGGGTAGCGATCCAGGTCCTCGGCCGGGCCGAATTGCAGCGGGTTGACGAATATCGAGACCACGACGGCACCGCCGGGCTTGGTGAGCTCCCTGGCCAGGCCGAGCAGCGCCCGGTGCCCGTCATGCAGCGCGCCCATGGTCGGCACGAGCACCACCGGCGACGGCAGCGTGGCGCGGGCGGCAGCGAGGCCGGCCCGGGTCCTGGCCAGGATGGGGATCATGCCGTCGGCCCGGACAGAACGCCGAGCAGCCGTTGCGCGTCAGCGGCTGCGAGCGTGCCGGCGGCCAGGGCCCGGTCCGCGGTGAGCCTGGCCATGGCCAGGTACGCGGGAAGCGCCTGCGGAGCGGCCGCGCTGATCGCGTTGACGTGCGCCGCGATCGTCTCGGCGTCGCCGCGTGCTACCGGGCCGGTCAGTGCCGCGTCGCCCACCGCGAGCACATTCTCGAGCGCGGCGCCGAGCAGCGGGCCGAGCATCCTGGCCGGCTGGGCGACGCCCGCGTCCGCCAGCAGGTCGCAGGCCTGCACGACGAGCGTCACGAGATGGTTGGCCGCGCTGGACAGCGCGGCATGGTAGGTGCCGCGCTTGTCCTCGGCGATGAAGACCGGCTCGCCGCCCATCTCCATCACCAGCGCCTCGGCGACCGGCCGAAGCTGCTCGGGGGCGGTGACGCCGAACGAGATCCCGGCCATCTTGTCGGCATCATCGCCGCGGCCGGTGAAGGTCATCACCGGGTGCAGCGCCAGCGGCAGCGCGCCGAGCCTGCTGGCTGGCTCGAGCACGGCGAGGCCGTGCCGGCCGCTGGCGTGGACAAGCAGCCGTCCGGCCACCGGCACGCCGGTCGCGGCCAGGCCGGCCACCAGGCCAGGCAGGGCGTCGTCAGGCACCGTCAGCAGCACGAGGTCAGCCCTGGCAAGCACCTGCTCAGGGGTGGCGATCACCGCGGCGGGAAGGCTGCGGCTCACCCGGCGCCTGGATCGCTCGGACACCGCGGATGCGGCGATCACCCGGTGCCCGGCGCGGCTCAGCGCCACCGCCATCGCGGTGCCCGCCCGGCCAGCTCCTACGACGCCGACCGCCAGCTGCGCCGGGTGACGCAGGCCGGCCAGCTGGTCATCATCTCGCATCGGATCCAGTCCTCGCAGGTACCGGTCGGGCCGTGATCAGCATAGTCGCCGAAGGCGGGATCATGGCCTGCGCCGCTGCTGGCCGTTGGCCGACGGCAGATCGTCATCTGACGGCGGCTCCGGCGCGCGGCAAGACCGCTCCAGATAGAGCGCGCCAGCGATCAGCACGATGCTCGCCAGCAAGGTAGCCGCCGCGGCCACCGCGTCGTGCCTGGGCGCCGGCTTGTCCAGCGACCCCGCCGTGTAGATCCCGTAGCCGAGCGCCAGCCCGGCGAATACGGTCGCGGCCGACGAGCTCGCCTTGGCGAAGGCGGCGAGCCTGGGCACCGCCATCGGCTGCACCGGCTTGCCAGGCCGCCGGCCGCGCAGCCGGTCGCGCAGGTTCCTGCCGGTCAGCCATTCACCGGCGGCCAGCAGGGTCAGCGCAGGCACCGCGGTCCACGGCAGCGGCGGCAGGCTGGCGAAGGTCGCCCTGACCAGCAGCCAGGTGAGCAGCGCGATGACAGCCGCCAGGCCAAGCAGGTACCAAGGTCGGGTTGGTTGCATCGCGACTTACTCCTGCCCGCCGGCCTTCGGCCCGGTCACGCTGAGCCGCGCCCCGGCCAGCCGCCAGACACCCTCAGCGCCCACGCCCGCCAGCAGGTCAGCGACCTGGCCGGCGCCGGGCAGGCACGCACCTGGATCGACGTCCAGCCACGGGACCAGCACGAACGCCCGCTCGTGAGCGCGCGGATGCGGCAGTGACAGCATCGGGTCGTCGCTGATCTCGTCCCCGCAGGCGATCACGTCGATATCGAGCGTACGCGGACCCCAGTGCACCGTGCGGACCCGCCCGGCGGCGCGCTCGGCCGCGCGGCACCGGCGCAGGATCTGACTGGCTGGCAGGGTGCTGTCGGCGATCATCACCGCGTTCAGGAAATCCGGCTGGTCAGGGCCGCCTACCGGGCTGGTGTGGAAGACACCGGAGACAGCGGCGCCGGCCAGCCCTGGCTCGGACATCAGCGCGTCGATTCCGCGCTGCAAGTTCGCCAGCCGATCGCCCAGGTTGCTGCCAAGCGACAGGACGACCTCGCGCGCCCGGGCGGGCTGCCCGGTCATGACCGGCGCCGCACGATCGTCACGGTCACGTCGCGGAGCGGCGGGCGAACCGGTGCGTCCGGCTTGTGCACGGTGACCTCGGCCTGGCTGACCCGCTGATCCGAGAGGCATTCGGCCGCGAGCCGCTCGGCAAGGGTCTCGATCAGCGCCACCGGCTGGCCGGCGGTGATCTCAGCCAGCCGGTCGGCGAGGTGCCCGTAGTCCACGGTCAGCGACAGGTCGTCCGCCGCCGCGGCCGGCCGGGTATCCAGCCAGAGCACCACATCGACGATGAACTCCTGGCCGTTCGCGCGTTCGCTGGGCAGCACCCCGTGCCGCCCGAACGCCCGCAGGCCACGCAGGCTGATCCGGTCCGGCTGCGTCACTGAGGCCGTTCCCGCCGCCAGCGCGCGGCGACCCGCACCGCGTCGAGGTTGCCTGGCACGGCGTGCACCCGCACGCACCAGGCACCGCCAGCGGCGGCCAGCGCGGTGAGCGCCACGGTGGCGTCGTCGCAGCCAGCGAACGGCCTCGGCGCCTCGTCCTGACCCGCGAGCAGCCTGGAGATGAAACGCTTGCGTGACGCGCCGATCAGCACCGGGAACGGCGTCGCGTACCCCGGCAGGCAGCCGATCTCCAGCAGGCTGGCAAGCAGTGCCCAGTTGTGCTCTGGCAGCTTGGCGAAACCGAGGCCAGGGTCCACGATCAGCTGCTCCTGGCTCACCCCGGCCGAGATCAGCGCCGCCACCCGGCAGGCAAGCTCGTCGCGGACCTCGCTGACCACATCGGCGTAGACGGCACGTTGCTGCATGCGGGCGCTGTGCCCGCGCCAGTGCATGACCACGAACGGCACCTTGGCCCGCGCCACCAGCACGCCCATCGCCGGGTCGGCCTGCCCGCCGCTGACGTCGTTGACCATCCTGGCGCCTGCTCGCAGGGCGAACTCGGCGACCGGCGACCGCATCGTGTCGATGCTCACCAGCACGCCAGCCTCGGCCAGCGCGGCGACGACCGGGCCCGCCCGGCGCAGTTCCTCGTCGGCTGAGATCCGCTGCGCCCCCGGCCTGGTGGACTCACCGCCCACGTCCACGATGTCCGCGCCCTGGCTGGCCAGCTCCAGGCCATGCGCGATCGCATCCTGCTCGCAGAACCACTGACCACCATCGGAAAAGGAGTCCGGTGTGACGTTGACAACGCCCATGACCAGGCACCTGGGCACGTCAGGAAGGCCCGCATCGCGCAGCGGATGACCGGTCATTGGTAGCCAATCTACAAGGCCGCCTGGCCGCGACGGTGGCGGCCCGGGGGCGCCGCCACCGCCAGGCGGCGGCCGCGGCGACCGCCACGAGCCGGCGGCAGCCTAGTCGGCGGCGCCTGGCTTGCTGGCGGCGACCTTGCGCCGCGGGCCCTCCAGGCTGACCAGCTTCCGCCAGATCCTGCGCAGCTCGAACGTCGGCCAGACCAGGAATGCCTCGGCCTCCAGGGCGGCCAGGCCGATCCTGACGGTGTCGCGGGTGCCTGGGAAGACCATGAAGCGCGGTACCCACTCCGGGCAGAACTTCGCGTTGAACTTATACAGCGATTCGATCTGGAACCACCGGGACAGCAGCAGCAGGACCCGCCGCCAGGCGCGCAGTATCGGCCCGGCCCCGATCCGCTCGCCGCGCTCAAGCGCCGCCCTGAACGCGGCGAAGTTGAGCGAGATGCGCTTGACCCCGAGTCCCGGCGCGGCCTTGATGGCCTCCACGATCAGGAAGTCGTTCAGCCCCGGCTGCGCCGACCGGTCCCTGCGCATCAGGTCAAGCGACAGCCCGTCTTCGCCCCACGGCACGAAATGCAGCAGCGCCCGCAGCACGCCGTCGGTGGTGGCGGTGACGATCACGCAGCGCTCGTCACCTGGCCCGCCGATCCGGCCGAGCGCCATGGAGAACCCGCGCTCGGTGGGGTTGCCGCGCCAGCTGTCGGCCTGGCGGGTCAGCCTGGTGAGCTCGGCGGCCGGCACGTCACCAACCCGGCGCACCTGCGCCTGGTAGCCGGCCCTGGCCACCCTGGTCACCATCTGCCTGACGTTGCGCATCGCGCGGCCCTGCAGCGAGAAGTCGGGGACCCGGACGATCGCCTCGTCGCCCAGCTCAAGCGCGGTCAGGTCGCCGTTGCGGCACCACACCTCGGCACCGAGCTCGCCGCAGCCGACCACGGCAGGCACCCATGCGTGCCTGGACGCCTCGTCGAGGAACGCGCGGATCGCGCCAGGCCACGCCTCCGGGTCGCCGAGCGGGTCGCCGCTGGCCAGCATGGCACCTGAGACCACCCGGTAGCCGATACAGGACTTGCCGGTCGGCGACCATACGATGCTCTTGTCATCGCGCAACGCGAAATAGCCCAGCGAGTCCGCTTCACCGTAGCGGTTGAGCAGCGCCCTGACCCTGGCGGCGTCGTCCGCGCCAAGCCGCTGCACGGGCTGGGCGGGGCGCAGGAACAGGTAGACCGTGACCACCAGGGTGAGCACGCCGAGCGTTCCGGTCAGGATGCCGAAGAAGTCGCCGCGGACCTCGGGCATGAACCGCAGCGGGGTCGGCGGGCTGGCGCCCACCAGGCCGTAGAGCACGGCCTGGATCCGCTCGGGAAGCGAGAGGCTGGAGATCATGCCGCGCATCGCGATGTACACCAGGCCGATCACGATGTCGGCAGCGAGCAGCGAGATCAGCGCGCTCAGCGCCCGCCATCTGGTACGCGGATCGCCGACGGCGTAGAACTCCGCGCGGTAGTGCCAGCCGAAGCCAACCAGCGCGGCCGTGATCGCGAAGCCGGTGAGCACGGTGGTGATGCCGACGGTCGTGACATGGTGGTGCAGCCGGACCAGGTTGACCGCGGCGGCGGCGATCAGCAGGACCATCACCGCCTGCCACGACCTGTGCTTGCGCCGCCGCAGCCCGTGCGACAGCATCAGCAGCAGCAGGCCGATGACCACGAGGGCGGTCTTCGTCAGGCTGCTGGTCAGCGTCAGCGTGATCGGCGCCACCAGCCGGTGCAGGCGGCTGTGAATGTGGACGTGGATCTGGTCGTACAGGCCGGTGTTGACGCCCACCACGATGAAGGCCAGCCCGACGAGCAGCACGATCCAGCCCGCCGCCCGCGGCACCCAGCGCCGCTTGGGGCAGCGCGCGTTCTGCCGCTCGGCGCGCGGCCGCTGGTCAGGTGCGGCGGTCAGCCGCTGCTCGCTGCCGGATTCGGGCTCTGCCGGTCCTGGCCCGCTGCGGTCCGTCATCTCCGATATGTAGGTTCGGCCCCTGGTCACGGGGGATCAGCGTAGTCACGGTGAACAGGCCGCGCGGGCAATTGCGATTGCCAGGGCCACGCCCGCCGGTCAGTGACGGGCCATCAGCAGGCTCATGGCCTCAGCCCTTGTTCCATCCGAGCTGCGGAAGCAGCCTCGAACCGCAGAAGTAACAGTCTTGGCTCCTGGCTTTCGCACGCCGCGCATTGTCATGCACAGGTGCTCAGCTTCGACTACTACAATAACTCCGCGCGGCTCAAGAACCTCCATAAGCGAGTCGGCGATCTGACTTGTCATCCGTTCCTGTACCTGCGGCCTGCGGGCGTACACGTCCACCAGCCTTGCCAGCTTGGACAGCCCGGTGATCTGGCCCTTCTCGTTCGGTATGTACCCCAGGTGCGCGAAACCGAAGAACGGCGTCAGATGATGCTCGCAGGTCGCGAACATCTCGATGCCGCGAACCAGCACCATCTCGTCGTGATTGGCATCGAACACGGTGGTGAGCACGTCGCCGGGCTCGAGGCCGAGGCCGGCGAACTGCTCCGCGTAGGCCCTGGCGACCCGGCGCGGCGTTTCCCGCAGCCCGTCCCTGTCCGGGTCCTCGCCGATGGCGAGCAGGATCTCGCGGATCGCCCGCTCGATCCGCTCAAGGTCGAAGGCCTGGCTCAAAGATGCTCAGCGAGACGGGCCGCGCGAGTCGCCGCCAGGCGCGCCTAGGTCACCGTTGCCCGAGCCGTACGGGCCGCCAGCCGGCCAGCCGGGTGAGCTTTGACCCCGGCGGTCGGAGCCATAGCGCCCGCCGAGCGGGTCCATGCCGAGCGGATCGGCTGACGGTCCCTGCCCGGCTGACGGTCCCTGCCCGGCACCGGAGAAGCCGCTGGCACGGATCGACGGTGCCTGGCCGTTACCGCCGACGGGCAGTTCCTTCCCGTCGGAGGCGGCGGTCAGCGCCAGCTCCTTGGGCGTCAGCACCGGAGGCCGGTCCGATGGCATCCGCTTGCCGTAGCCGGTGTACGAGCCGCGGGTCGGGCGCTTCTGAATCGGCTTGAAGATCTCGAGTACCTGCTGCCGCGACAGCGTCTCGTGCTCCATCAGCTGCAGCACCAGCGCGTCGAGCACATCCCGGTACTGGACAAGCACGTCCCATGCCTCGTCGTGGGCCGCCTCGATCAGCCGCCTGACCTCGTCGTCGATGGTGGAGGCAATTTCCTCGGAATAATCACGGGCGTGCGACATCTCACGGCCGAGGAACGGCTCGGAGTCACCACTGCCGAACTTGCGGGCACCGAGCCGCTCGCTCATCCCGAACTCGGTCACCATGCCGCGGGCGATCTGGCTCGCCTTCTCGATGTCGTTCGCCGCGCCGGTGGTCGGCTCGTGGAAGACCATTTCCTCCGCGGTGCGCCCGCCGAGCAGCATCGCCAGCTGATCCATCATCTCGGCCCGGCTGACCAGGAACTTGTCCTCGGCCGGCGCGGCGGCGGTGTAACCGAGCGCCCGGCCGCGCGGGATGATCGTGATCTTGTGCACCGGGTCGGCGTGCGGCATCGCATGCCCGACCAGGGCGTGACCGCCCTCGTGGTAGGCGATGATCTTGCGCTCCTTCTCCGAGAGCAGCACGCTCTTGCGCTTCGGCCCGGCGGTCACCCGGTCGATGGCCTCCTCAAGCGAGTACATGGTGATCTGGGTCTGGTTGCCGCGCGCGGTAAGCAGCGCCCCCTCGTTGATCACGTTGGCCAGGTCAGCGCCGGTGAAGCCGGGGGTACGGCGCGCGATAATGTCCAGTTCCACATCCGGCGCGAACGGCTTGCCGCGGGCGTGCACCCGCAGGATGCCCTTCCGCCCGGCCAGATCGGGCTGCGCGACCACGATCTGGCGGTCGAACCGGCCGGGCCGCAGCAGCGCCGGGTCCAAGATGTCCGGTCGGTTGGTGGCCGCGATCACGATCACGCCGCCCTTGGTGTCGAAGCCGTCAAGCTCGACCAGGAGCTGGTTCAGCGTCTGCTCGCGCTCGTCGTGGCCGCCGCCGAAGCCGGCCCCGCGGTGCCTGCCGACCGCGTCGATCTCGTCGACGAACACGATCGCCGGAGCGTTGGCCTTGGCCTGCTCGAACAGGTCACGCACCCGGGACGCGCCGACGCCGACAAACATCTCGACGAAGTCCGAGCCGGAGATCGAGTAGAACGGCACGCCGGCCTCGCCGGCCACCGCCCTGGCCAGCAGAGTCTTACCGGTGCCCGGCGGGCCGTAAAGCAGGACGCCCTTGGGGATCTTCGCGCCGATCGCCTGGAACTTGGCCGGGGTCTGCAGGAACTCCTTGATCTCCTCAAGTTCCTCGATCGCCTCGTCGGCGCCTGCCACGTCGGCGAACGTGGTCTTCGGGGTGTCCTTGGTGATCAGCTTGGCCCGCGACTTGCCGAAGTTCATCACCCGCGAGCCGCCGCCCTGCATCTGATTCATGAAGACGAAGAACAGCAGGAAGATCACGATGAACGGCAGCCAGCCGAGCAGCACGCTGAGCAGCGAGTTGCTCTGCGGGTTGTTGGCCTTGTAGACGTTGGGGGGCAGGACGCCGCGCTTGACCTGATTGTCCATCGACAGGGTCAGCGCCTGGCCCTGGTTGCCTACCCAGGTGGCCTCGAGCGCCTGGCCACGTTTCGTGACAATCTGGATGATCTGGGTATTGTCATTGAGGATCGCCGATTTGATCTGGCCGGTTTCGACCAGCTTGACGACCTGGGAGGTGGGCGCCTGGGTGTAGGTCTGGCCCGAGCCGACGAACTTGAGCACCACGATGAGAAGCACGAAGACGAGCAGGATAGCGAGCATCCAGCCGCGGAATATGCGCTTGAGATCCATCGATTAACGGCCCCGCCGGTCCGGAGCCGGTACCTCCTGCCGAGCCTTAAGTCCCGCCGGCCGTCCGGCAGGAGCGCCTTGCGTCCGAGCATCCATGCGCGGTATTCCCTCTCTCGACGCCATGACGCGCGAAATACCGACGGTACACCGCGCCGGCCCGCACCAGCACGTAGGCGGCACTACTCTCCGAAACCGCGTGCCCTATGCTCCGCCTCTACCCCATCTAAACGCGATTGCACTTGCGATGTGTTCCCGGTGCGGCAGGCACCGCGGCGGGCTGCCGGCACCGCAAGCAGGTCGGCCCCACATCGTCCGCGTCCACCAGGGCCCCCGGCTACGTCCGGCCGGTGAATCGCAACCGGCCATCGCACCGCTTGCATCGCAGGCCGCCGGGCAGGTCGACCCAGCGCTGGCCGTGCCAGTTGGTCACCAGCGCGTCGAGGTCAGCCACGTGGGCCGCGGTGAGCGCGCCGCCTGGAGAGCCAGCCGAGATCGCGGCGATCTTCAGCACCCTGGCCCTGATCGCCTGCGGCATCCCGGCGAGCCAGGCCGCGCCGAGGCCCTCGCCCTGCACGGTCTGCACCAGCCAGGCGGCGATCTCGTCCAGCGCGTCGGCGTCGGCCCTCAGCTGGTCCGCTGTCCTGGCCAGCGCCCCGGTCACGCCAGGGCCGAGCAGCTGCTCCATCAGCGGCAGGATCTGCTCGCGGACCCGCACCCTGGTGTACGCCTGGTCAGCATTGTGCGGATCGTCCCACGGTTCCAGGCCGGCGGCCACGCAGGCAGCCCTGGTCTGCTCCCTGCGCAGGCCGAGCAGCGGCCGCAGGCACCGGCCGCTGACCGGTGCCATCCCGGCCAGCGACCTGGCACCGGAACCGCGTGCCAGCCCGAGCAGGACGGTCTCGGCCTGGTCGTCCATGGTGTGACCAAGCAGGATGGCGGCAGCGCCAAGTTCGGAGGCGGCCGCGTCGAGCGCTGCGTACCGCGCTGATCTGGCCGCCGCCTCTGGGCCGGGATAATGTGCGGAACGGGCAGGCACCGCGACCCGCATATAGCGCACCGGGTCAAGGCCAAGCCCGGTCAGGGCCGCCGCCGTCCGCTCCGCCTGCGCCGCCGAGCCCGGCTGCAGGCCATGATCCACGGTCACCGCGCCGGCCCGCAGCCCGAGCCTGGGCGCCTCGAATGCCAGCGCGGACGCCAGCGCAAGCGAGTCGGGGCCGCCGGAGCAGGCGGCGAGCACCAGCGCCCGGTCAGGCAGCGTGGCGAGGCTGCGGCGGACGCCGAGCCTGACCGCCGCGACCGCCGGATGCGGCCCCATCGCAGGGTCAGCCCGCGGATGCCGCGCTAGCGTCCATCCGCTCCAGCCAGCGCAGCGGATGGGCGAGTTCGGCTTTGGTCGGCAGCGCCTGCGGCGATGTCCATACCCGGTTGAACGCGGGCATCCCTGCCTCGGTCACGACGGCCCGCACGAAGGCGGAGCCCTGCTGATACTGCTTCATCTTCAGGTCGATGCCGAGGATCCTGCGGATCGTCTGCTCGACCCGGTTGCCCGCCGACCGGCGCGCGTTGAACTTGGTCCTGATCTCCTCCACCGAGGGCACAACGGCCGGTCCGACGGCATCCATCACGAAGTCGCCGTGGCCTTCCACCAGCGTCATGATCGCGGTGAGCCGGTCCAGTATCTCCCGCTGCCTGGGGGTTTGCATAGCCTCGATCAGGCTCTCGCCGTCCGCGTTGCCCCGCACCGCCCCGGCCACCGCGTCGGCCGCCGCCCTGAGCCGGTCGAGTATCGACGCCGGGTCCAGGTCCGAGGCGAGCAGGAAGTCGGTCATCTGCTGCTGCACGTAAGGACGCAGCCAGGGAACCGAGGTGAACTGGGTGCGGTGGGTTTCCTCGTGCAGGCATACCCACCGGCGGAAGTCGCTCGGGCTGACGCCGAGCTCACGTTCCACCATCACGATATTGGGAGCGACCAGGGTGAGCCGCCCGGCCGGGGCCTGCGCGGCCGGCCGCTGCGGGTCGGGCGGCAGGAACAGCTCGTACTGGCCGAGTACCCGGCTGGCCAGGTAGGCCAGGATCAGGCCAGCCTGCATCCCGGTGACCCGCGACCCGACGGTGGTGAGCACCGAACCGGGCGGCGGCGCCTTGCCGCTCTCGCGCATGTGCTCGACCAGGGGATCGAAGACCACCCGGAAGCCGTCCACGTTCGCCCGGATCCAGCCTGGCCGGTCGACCACGGATACCTTGCCGCCGTCGTCGTCGCCTGGCAGGCCGGTGACCTCGCGCACCGGGCCGGCCACGTACGCGGCCTGCTCGCGCAGTTCCGCGACAACCTTGCGCGCCTGCGCCATGGCGATGACGGGGCCCGGCCTGACCCAGCGGATCGCGGTTGACGCGGCCACATCCCAGTCAATCATCTGTGAGCTGCTCACCCCTACACCGTACGTGGCCGGTGAGCGCGGTCGTCCACCCCGTGCGGTTCACGCCAGGCGGTCAGCGGCAGCCGCAGCCCGCCAGGGCGGTGGCCAGCCTGGCCAGGGCGGCGCCCGCGTTGGCCAGGGCCGGCCCCTTCTTGGCGAGCCGGTCGCTCATGAAGGCGAACGCGATCAGCTGCCCGTTCCTGGCGTAGGCGATCCCGGCGAGCGCGGCGACGGTTGCCAGGTTGCCGGTCTTGGCCCGGACGGTGCCGAGCGCCGCCGGCCCGAAGCCGCCGAAATAGGCGCCGGGGAACGGGGTGAGCGTGCCGGAGAACCCGGCGACCGGCAGGCCGGTGATGGCCGGCCGCAGCGCGGGCCGCCCGGCCACTGCCGCGAGCCTGATCAGCGCGACCAGCGCCCGCGGCGAGATCACGTCGGCTGGTGACAGCCCGCTGCCGTCATGGAGCTTGATGCCGGTGACGCCGAGCCTGGCAGCCGCGGCCATCACCGCGGCCGCCGCGCCGCTGAACGTGGCCGGCCTGCCGGTGGCCAGCGCTACCTGCCTGGCCAGGGTTTCCGCGATCACGTTGTTGCTCTCCGAGAGCATCCACTGGACGATCTGGGCCAGGGCCGGTGACCGGACGGCGGCGATCACGGCACCGCGCGCTCGGACTTCGGTACCGGACGGCTGCCCCGTGACGGCGATCTTGTCCTTGCGCAGGAACCTGGCGAACGCCCGTGCCGCGTCAAGTCCCGGCGTCAGCGAGCGCGGCGCGGTTCCCGCCACATCGGCGTCCTGCGGCACGCCCGGCCTGCTCAGCCGGCCCTGGTCGACCTCAAGCCCGGTGATCGGCGCCACGTTCCCGCTCGTGATGTAGTTGTCGCTGGCGCCGGCGACCGGCCATCCGGCCGCCTGCTCGGGGCCGCTGAACAGGGTCTGGTCATAGCTCAGCCGAACCGAGGTCACCCCGCGGGCACGCAGCGACCTTGCTGTGGCGGCGGCCAGCGATCGGAGCGTGGCTGGCCGCGGATAACCGGCGGCCGGATACCGGCCAGCGGCCAGCGTCGGGTCCCCGCCGCCGGCCAGCACGATCCGCGCCTGGGTCGCGCCTGCGAGCACCGATGTAGTGAACCGGGCACCGGGACCGAGGACATGCAGCGCGGCAACGGCGGTGGCCAGCTTGGTGGTCGATGCCGGGGTGAAGCCGGCCGCGGCGTTCAGCGAGTACAGCACCCGGCCGGTCACCAGGTTGGTGACCAGCACGCCGACATGCTGCCCGAGATCGCCGGAGGCGATGATCGGCGCGATCCTGGCCGTCACTCCGGCCGGCGTGGCCGGGTCATGCGAGGCCCGCGTGCCGCCCGCTTGCGGCCGCGCGCTGCCCGGCGCCCCGCTGGCGGCCGGAAGCACCGCGCCAGCCGGTGCCAGCCGCCCGGCCGCGACCTGCGGCATCTGGAATAGCGCCAGCCGCGGTGGAAGCAGCCGCGCGACCGCGGCGCCCGCACCGATGGTGAACGCGCAGAGCAGCGCCAGTGTCAGCACCGCCATCCGCGCCAGCCGGTTCACCACCGATCTCCTTCGCAGTTGGCAGGCCTCGACAGACGCCAGACACCGAGGGTATACACCACAGCGGGGGTACACACCAAGGCAGCAAGACAAATCATCGGGCACCAGGGAGGCTGACTCGTGGAATTCGATGTAGTCGTCGAGATCCCCAAGGGCCAGCGCAACAAGTACGAGATGGATCACAAGAGCGGACGGATCCGGCTGGACCGGATGCTGTTCACCGCCGCCAGGTACCCGGCCGCCTCCCGGCAGGCCGCCGGGGACGAGATCGAGACCTGCCACCGGGCGGCTAGGGAGCTCCGGCGGCGAGTCAGGTGATTCCGGTGGCGGCTAGCGACGGGCCGCACGGGCGCGTCTGGCTGCGGCAGATCGCAGGAGGCACGCGTGGCTGATACGGAAGAGGCAGCCGACCGGTATCCGCAGGCACCCCTCAGCGACGAGGACGCCGAGATACTCGGCCGCAGCCCGTTGCTCGCCGATCTCAGCGCCTCCGACGCCGATGTGCTGCGGCCGCACGTGCACACCGTCAGCCTGCACCGGGGCGACCGGCTGTTCGCTGAGGGCGATAGCGGCGATCAGGTGTACTTCGTGATCGAGGGCAAGATCAAGCTCACCAGGACCGTGCTGGATGGCAGGGAGAACCTGATCAGCGTGCACGGGCCA